>PVBE012894966.1_pt1 | contig 36121 bp, 30 predicted proteins | sample 1631181 | NCBI WGS metagenome assembly PVBE01 (sample SAMN08397723, study PRJNA350692) | Marine metagenome, whole genome shotgun sequencing project. | isolation source: water | place: Pacific Ocean | collected 2012-04
CTAAACTCTAAACTCTAAACTCTGAACTCTGTCATTTGCCCCTGGCGGCAAACTTGACTCAATCTCCCAGATCTCGGAAACCCTAGCGGAGCTAGCTGCGCTAGATTACTTCAACGCCTGCAGCAGCGGAAAGTACGGGGTGCTGACCCGGCTGGGGCCCTTGGTCTTGATGCGGCAGACCTTGACGTTGGCCGCCGAGGAGCAGGAGCTGGTGCCGGAGACCTTGCAACCGAGCTTCCGGCAGATCTTGCGGTCTCCCTGAGTGTCCTTGCCGCTGCGAGAGCGGCATTGCTTACAGCCGTTTGAGCTGCCGCTGCCGCAGAGGAAGCAGAGCGCGGCCATGGCCGGCGAGCTGGCCAGGAGGAACGCCATCAGGGACAGGACTGCCAGTAGCTTTTTCATCAGTTTCATCTCCATGTTGGGGTGATAGGAACGCTTTCGTAATGCTTACGATAGCACAGGCAGGGCGCAAGTTTTCATCGGGAATCATTGCGCGGGCGCCGCCGTATGATGAGCCGCACAGGAGTGAAACCATGACCAACAGAGCCCCGATCCTGCTGTACTCCGTCTGCGTCTGCGTCGGCCTCGGCGCCTGCCAGCCCAAACCCGCCGAGAGCGGCAACCCCAACGCGCTGTCGCCGATCCTCGGCGGCGGCGGCCCCATGGCCCGGGGGGCGGAGAAGCCCAGCGAGCCCGTGGAGGACTACGCCGAGGACCTCGGCGCGCTGCTGCCGGCCTGGCCCTCGGCCCCCACCGAGCTGCCCCAGCTGATCAAGGCGGTCATCGCCCGGGGCACCTGGGTCGACGTGCACCACGCCGTGGCGGCCACGGCCGACGCCGTGCGCGTGCGGCACCGGCCAAAGGTCATCGCCGAGGTGAAGAAGCTGGTGGCCGACCTCAAGGCGCGGCTGCTGCGCCCCCTGGACATCCAGGTGGCCTTCGTCGAGGTGGACGCCGCCGCGCTGGGGGGCATCTACTCGCGCAAGCGGGGCAAGCAGTACGCTCACTGGCGGGAGGCGGCGTTCCGCGCGGCGGTGGGCGCGGGCAAGGCCCGGGTGCTGTCGCGGGTGGTGCTCTCCGGCCACAACGGCCAATGGGTCAGCAGCGACCGGGTGAGCAACCAGGCCTACGTCTCGGGGTTCGACCTGGACAGCGGCGCCATCAAGCCGCGCACCACGGCCCTGGCCTCGGGCTTCACCATTCAGGCTGCGGCCTGGCGCTGGGGTGAGGAGCGGGCGGTGGTGGCCTGCACCGGGCTGTATACCGGAGAGGCGGTGGGCACCCAGGAGGTGACTCAGACGGTGCACCGCGAGCTGCCGCGCAAGAAGACCACCGAGCGCCAGTACGAGGCGCACCAGCTGAAGCTGAGCCTGCCGGTGCGGGAGATGATGGAGTTCCAGGGCCAGGTGACGGTGTACCGCAAGCAGTGGTCGGTGGCCGCGCTCATGCCCCGGGACGCCAAGCGCGTCAACGCGGTGCTGATGAAGGTCAGCTGGCAGGCGCCGCCCCCGCGCAAGGCGAGGATCGACACGCTCTCCAAGCAGGGCTACGTGCTGGACGTCATCCCCATCGCGCTTCCCACGGACACCAGCCCGCTGCAGATCAAAAACGACGCGGTCATCAGCAACCGCCGCAACATCGCCGACAACTCGGTCAAGTGGTTCAGGAGCCGGGCCAAGAACTACCAGCAGGTGCAGAAGGCCAACACCTTCAACCTCAAGTCGGCCTCGGGGGAGATCACGCTGTCGCCGGACAACCCGTCGTGGTCGGCCTCGGCCCAGCAGAAGGTGCAGCGCTACAAGTCCAAGGGGCTGAGCATGTACAACTCGCTCAACTCCCGGCGGGCGCCCATGGTCCAGGGCCGGGGACCCAGCGGCGTGATGCCCGAGGCGCTGGAGCGGGCGCGCAACGAGGTGATGCTCATGGCCTGGCCCGCGGGCACCGCCCTGCAGTTCGTGGCCAACCACGTTTTCGTGGTGCACAAGGCGGCCAGCGCGGCCAAGGTGCGCGCCCTGCTGGAGCGGACCCACGACTGGCGCAATCGGCGCGTCTTCGTCGAGGTGGCCTTCCCCACAATGAGCCCTGGCGCCGCGGACGGGCTGGCCGGAACCACGGTGGACTCCAGGCGCGCGGCCGGGCTGCGCGGCAAGGCGCCGTTTTTGCCCGTGGCCATCCTCCAGGGGCGGGGCGGCTCCTGGTCCATGGCCTTCGCCGGCGAGATGCACGCGGTGCTCTCTGGCGCCTGGTCCCCCGAGCGCGCGTCGCCGGCGGTGCACGTCTTCTGGCGCGGCAACCGCCTGGCCATTCAGCCGCGGCTGAGCCCGAGCAAGGACCAGCAGCTGGAGCTGCGCTGGAAGCAGCATCGCCTGGCGAAGGTGGCGCCGCGCGCCGTGGCCGGCACCGTGCTGCAGCAGCCCGCCGACTCCCTCTGGACCCACGACCAGCGCCTGCGCCTGCCGCCGGGCCTCGGCATGCTCACCGGCCTGCACGGCGACCGCACCGCCCTGCGCGCCCTGTTGGTGGAGAGCCTCGCGCTGAAGTAGGTCTAGCCCCAATGGCTGTCGGATAAGCTTCGGTTTGCTCTGGTCAGCGTAGGGCGGGGGCCTGTCCCGCCACCAACAAGGCGGGGGACGAGCCCCCGCCCTACATTTCATTTCTAACCGATCGGCATTAGGTCTAACCCGTCCGTTGGAGGGCGAAGAAGAAGATGTCCCCGCGCCCGCGGGGCTCGTTGAGCCCGCCGAAGCCGAGCAGCAGGTCCTCGCTCAGCGGCTTGACCTCGTCATAGAGCTGCTTGCGGATCAGGCCCGGCAGCCGCGAGACGTGGTACTCCATGCAGACCGCCTCCGTCTCACGCCACCGCGACGGCCCGATGCTCGGCTCGAAGCGGCCCACGGTGAACCCCGAGTCGAGGAAGAACCAGCGGCGCTTGTCGAAGTCCACGCCGTAGGGCAGCGCCTTGAAGCCGAGGTGGATCAGGGGGCGCTTGAAGCGCAGCCTGGACGCGGCCGCCTCGTTCCAGGCCAGGTGGTGGCCGCGGAAGAGGCCCGCGGGGACGTACAGCTCGCGGGGCTGAAGGTAGAGGTCCTCCAGCTGGGGCAAGGAGAGGTGCTGCAGGTCGGATAGTGTAGGCATGGCAGGACGATAACATGCACGGTGGGCATCTCAGGAAGGCAGGAAGGCAGGAGGGGGCATCTCAGGAAGGCTGGAGGGGCTTCTTTGGTACGGCGTGCTGTCGCGCAACTACCACCTGTTTCCCGGTGTGATGATCACGCGCTTTACTTCGATCTTCGACTTGGAGAAATTGATGATCAGTCCGTGCTTGCGTCCAACGGCTCTGAGGTAGGAGCGAACCACGGAGAAGTGTGCGTTCGTAATACACCTGATGGCCTTCAGCTCCACGACAATTTGTTCGGCGACAAATAGATCCAGCCGATGTCGGCCGACCTCGACGTCACGGTACCTCACCGAAACCGACGCCTGACGCTGATATGGCATACCCAGGTGGTCGAGCTCCTGGGCCATGGCGTTTTCATATACAGACTCGACAAATCCAGGCCCGAGCGCCCGGTGAACAGATATCCCGGCGCCGATAATTGTGCTGGTCAGCTCTTCATGCTCCAGTGGCATCACCCCTCCCGATCAACGCGACAGGCCAGTCGATTTTGCCGGCCACGGTCCTAACAACTTCCCCCTTTTCCTGCATTCTTGCATTCCTAAGAGGAATGAAACTACTGGTTCCCCTTCACCACCTCGATGATCGCCTCACCATGCTTGGTGATGATCCGCGACCCCACGCCCGGCACCGCCAACAGGTCCCGTTCGTTGGTGGGCTGGGCCAGGGCGATGGAGGCCAGGGCGCGGTTGGAGAGGATGCGGAAGGCGGGGATCCTGCGCCGGCGCGCCTCCTTGAGCCGCCACTCGGTGAGCGCCTGCACCAGGCCCTCGGGCGCGGCGATGTCGGACAGATCGATCTTTTGCCGGGCGCCCTTCTTCTTCGACGCGCGCTTCTTGCGCCCCTTGCCCTTCTTCACCGTGGCCGGGGCCGGGGGCACCTGCAGGTGCTCGGTGTCGCTGGCCAGATCGGCGGTGTGCCCCTCGGCGGTGAGGCAGAGTCGGTTGAAGGTGATCTCGCGCCCGTCCTTGTTGAAGGAGTCCTCCTGCACCCGCAGGTAACCGGCCTTGGCCAGGGCGCCCACCAGCTCCTCGAAGCGGCGGCGGTCCAGGCTGTCGCCCAGCTCCTCGCGGTGCAGGCGTCCGCCGGACTGGCGGTCCTGCTGGCGCAGGGAGGTGAGGATTCGCTCCATGATCGCCAGCTCCGCCTCGTTGGCGGCCCGGTTCTGGCTGGCCACGCCATCGCCGGGGACGCAGACGTCGCACTGGCCGCAGGGCTTGCCCGAGTCCTCCTGGTCGCCGAAGTGTTGCACCAGGCGGAGCATGCGGCAGCCGGTGAACTGGGCGAAGCGCGCCACCTTGGCCAGCTGCTCCTCCCGGTGCCGGCGCATGTCCTCGTACCTGCCGCGCCAGGCGCGGTCGCCGCGGACCGCGTTCTCTTCGGGGTCGACCTGGGCGCCGCGGTGGATCCACAACTTCTCCAGGGCGGTGGCGAACAGGTCGTCGTCCAGGCCCAGCTCCTTGCGCACCTGCTCCGCCGGGCGAGGCGCCTGGCCGAGGGCGTCGTAGATCCTGGCCAGCACCGCGGGCTCGGGGTAGTCCCGTTTGTGGAAGAACTCGTGGGTCTTGGTGTCGGCCCAGGAGTGCATGAGGATGGCCCGCGACGGCTTGCCGTCCCGGCCCGCGCGGCCCACCTCCTGGTAGTAGTTCTCCACGCTGCCAGGCAGGGCGGCGTGGATCACCGTGCGCAGGTTAGCCTTGTCCACTCCCATGCCGAAGGCGATGGTGGCCACCACCACGTCCAGGCGCCCCTCCATGAAGTCGGTCTGGCAGCGCTCACGGACGCCTGGTTCCAAGCCTGCGTGGTAGGCCGCCGCGGAGAAGCGCCCACAAAGCTCTGCGGCCAGGGCCTCGGACTTTTTGCGCGACGGGGCGTAGACGATGGCCGGCAGCCGGTCCGGGCCGGCCAGCACCTGCTGCACAACCGCGGGTCGCAGTCCCGGCGCCAGCTCCACCACCTCGATGGCGATGTTGTCGCGGCGGAAGCCGTGGATGAAGCGCCGGGCCTTGCTCACGCCGAGCTGCTCCACGATGTCGTCCTGCACCCCGGGCGTGGCCGTGGCGGTGAGCGCCACCACCGGCGCGGGCATCAGCAGCGGCAGCCGCTCACTGAGCATGCGGTAGTCGGGCCGGAAGTCGTGACCCCACTGGGAGATGCAGTGGGCCTCGTCCACGGCGATGAGGGCCAGCCTCCTTTTGGCCAGCATCTCGGGGAAGCGGGGTACGCCGAGGCGCTCTGGCGCGATAAAGAGGTAGTCCAGGTCGCCGTCGAGGTAGCGGCGGCAGACCTCCCGCGACTCCGCGCGGGCGCGGCCGGAGTGGATGCGCTCGGCCCGCAGGCCCTGGGCCTGCATCTTGGACACCTGGTCGTCCATCAGCGCGATGAGGGGCGAGACCACCAGGGTGGTGCCGCCGCGGGCGATGCCCGGCAGCTGGTAGCAGAGGGACTTGCCCGCCCCGGTGGGCATCACCAGCAGCACGTCATCACCCCCGGTCACCGCCTCGCACACCGCCTCCTGGTGGGCGCGGAACGCGTCATGGCCGAAGACCTGATGCAGCAGGTTCGGCAGGGAACGGTCCTCGGGGATGGATATGGTTTTATATGAGATGGTCTTTTGCTCCATGGGTACTGTTCTATTTCCGACGCGCGGCGGCGCAGAGCTGGGCGGCGCCGGATCCTCGCTCTCCGGCCGCGGGTCCTCGCTCTGCGGCGTGGGCCCTGCGGGTGGTCCCTCGGGCGCCCGCCCCGCGAAGACGCTGTCCACCACGTCGCGCACATAGCGCTCTATGTCGTCCATGAACGCCTGCAGGTCGCCGTCGCCCCGCTCGATGCCCTTGAGCCGCCGCTCCCAGGCGCCGGTCATGGACGGGCTCTTGACCTGCTGGTGCACCTGCTGGATCAGCAGTACGCCCTTGGGCGTGGCCCGCAACGTCTTGCGCTCCCGCAGCAGGTACCCCCGCGACAGCAGCGTCTCGATGGTCGCCGCCCGGGTGGCCGGCGTGCCCAGGCCGCTGTCGCGCATGGCGTCGGACAGTTCCTTGTCATCCAGGGCCTTGCCGGCGGTCTCCATGGCCGTGAGCAGCGTGGCCTCGTTGAAGTGCCGCGGCGGCCGGGTCTCCTTGTCCACGGCTCGAGCGTCCTCGACCTTTAGCCCCTGCCCCCCGACCAGCCCCGGCGGCAGCACGGGCTGGTCCCCCTTACCCTTACCCCCGCCCTTCCCTTTCCCCTTCCCCTTCCAAGCTGGTTGCAGCTCCAGCACCTTCCACCCCTCCTGCTCCACGGTGGTCCCCGACGATCGGTACCGGTCGGTGACCTGCGGCTGGTCCTCCCCCGCCGCCGTCTGCACCCGGGAGAACACCGTGGTCACCGCGGCCAGGTGATCCTCGAGCCAGGCGCAGAGCAGGCGGCGACATATCAGGTCGTAGATACGGGCCTCGTCGCGGCTCAGCTTGCGCGAGGCCGGGTCCACGGGGGTGGGGATGATGGCGTGGTGGTCCGTGATCTTGCTGTCGTCCACGAAGCGCTTGCCCAGCTTGCGCTGGCCCACGTCGGCCGGCAGGTGCTCGGCATAGGGCGCCTCGATGGCGGCCACCACCTGGCTCAGGGTCTTCTCCACGTCGGCGGACAGGTGCCTGCAGTCCGTGCGCGGATAGCTGATCAGCTTGTGCTTTTCGTACAGCGCCTGGGCCAGCTTGAGCGTGCGGTCTGCCGACAGCCCCCAGAGGCGGTTGGCGTGGCGCTGCAGCTCGGTCAGATCGTAGAGCAGCGGCGGCCGGGTGCGGCGGGTCTTGCGGCTCACCGACTCCACGCTGGCCACGCCCTGACGGGCTCGCAGCACCACGGCCTCGGCGTCGTCGCCGTCCGCGGGCAGGCGGCTGGCCAGCTTGGGATCCTTGATCTTCGGTCGCAGGTAGGTGCCCTCGTAGGTCATAAGCTCCTGCGCGGGCTCCTCGTCGCCGCCGGCCTTCGGCGCGAAGGTGGCCACAACCTCCAGGTACTTCTGCGGCACGAAGTCTGCGATGGCCAGGTCCCGCTCCACCACCATGCAGAGGGTGGGTGTCTGCACGCGCCCCACGGAGAAGACGTCAGCGCCGGCGTCGCGGCCGCCCCCCGGCGTGCGCTGCAGGATGGTGTAGGCCCGCGAGAGGTTCATGCCCACCAGCCAGTCGGCCTGGCTGCGGCCCCGGGCCGCAGCGGCCAGCGGGTCGAAGCGCGCCGCGTCGCGCAGGGAGGCGAACCCCTTGCGGATGGCGTCGGGTGTCAGCGACGAGATCCAGAGCCTCTTGACCGGCTTGGTGCAGCCGCAGCGCTCGTAGATGTAGCGAAAGATCAGCTCCCCCTCGCGGCCGGCGTCCGTGGCCGAGATCACCAGCTCGGTCCTGGACGAGCCGAGGATCTTCTCCACCACCTCGTACTGGTCCCGGGTGCGGTCCACCACCGACAGGGGCCACTGGCGGGGCAGCATCGGCAGCTGGTCCTGGCGCCAGCGCTTCCAGTCCTGCCGCACCTCGTGAGGCTGGGGCAGCGTCACCAGGTGCCCCAGAGCCCAGGTCACCACGTAGCCCTTGCCCGAGATGTATCCCTGGCCCTTTTTGCTGGCGCCCAGGACCTTGGCGATGTCCCGGGCCACCGAAGGTTTTTCTGCCACCACGGCGATGGTCATTTGTACACCTTTGAGGCTGTTTCGATCACGGTCAAGGGGGTTATCGAGAGTTGGCGGTCAAAGGTTGCGTGTTCGGCGAAAAAAAAGCGAAAAAAGATCGGCGGCCGCTCAGCGCGGCGGCGACGGCGGCACCCCTGGCGGAAGCGGCGGCGACGGGTTGGCGCTGCGCGAGACGACGAAGCGGCGCACGCGCTTGCCGCAGCGAAGCTTCAGGGCCTTGCGCTGCACCAGGCGGATCTCCGGGCCCAGCCCCACGGGCCGCTCCTCGGGGCGGTGCACGATCAGGTGGTGCTTCATGCCGCGCTGGAAGTCGCGCAGGGTGTGCTGGGGAAAGAGCCCGGCCACCAGCACGAAGCGGTCGCGGTGGTGCTGGTAGGTGGCCAAAAGCAGCGCCCCCCAGGGGAAGTCGGCGCCCCCCGGCCGATGTGGCCGCTGGTAGTAGATCATGCCGAGGGGCTCCTTGGGGTCCAGCTTGCCGGCCCAGGCGCGCACGGTCGCCACGAAGGGCCGCAGGTCGCAGCGCGGGTGCCAGTCCAGCCGGCGCAGCCCGTCGAGCTCCTTTTTGGACGGCATCGGGACGTCGAAGTACATCGGGTGGTTGGCCTGGCGAAAGTTGTCGGCGCGGTCCCAGGGCGTGGGCTCGAAGTGAGCATAGACCAGCACGCTGGCGTAGGCCGCCACCACCGCCACGGCGGCCGCGCGCCCCCACCAGCGCGGCAGCAGGCGCAGCACCCACCAGGCGGTGATCAGGCAGAGCAGCGGGTAGAGGGGGTGCTGGTAGCGCTCCAGCTTGTTGATGATCAGCGTCAGCACCACCCAGGCGCCCCAGAGGAAGGCCAGCACCGTGCCTCGCTGCCGCACGCCGGTGGCGCGCAGGGGCACGTGCAGCAGGAGCAACCCGGGCAGGGCCAGCACCAGCAGGTGCACCGGGTAGTTGTGGGCCGCGAACTTGACCAGCGCCAGCAGCCACTCCCGGCTCCAGGGTGCGATCCAGGTGGCGGGCAGGTTGGCGTCGGCGGTGTGAAACTTCAGCTCCTCCCACAGCAGGTGGAAGGGGGCCCAGTTGATGATGGCGAAGAAACCGACGCCGGCCAGCACGGTGCCGCCGGCGTAGAGCGCCACTCGCTTGCGCGGCCCGCGGTAGAGCCCGACGCCCAGGGTCCAGACGCAGGGCAGCAGCAGGTACAGCGGGTAGTTGTACTTGACCTGCATCGCCAGCACCGACCAGACCGCGAAGCCGAGGCTGGCCCAGGGTCGCGAGAAGCCCTCGGTGCGTAAGAGCAGGTAGACCCCCATGACCACCATTGCGGTGAATGGGTAGTCCAGGCCGTAGTACCACGACGAGGCCACCAGCGGCGGGCAGAGCACGGCCAGCAGCGCGCCGAGCAACCCGGCGCGGATGTTGCCCATTCGCGCGCCGATGCCGACCACGCCCCAGACGAGGATGGCGGAAAACAGCAGGTTGATCAGCTGGGTGGTCCAGATGGAGGTGGGACCGAAGATGGCGACGAGGGGGAACGTCACCTGGTACAGCCCCGGGGGCCAGCGCCGGGGGTGGATCGGGATGAAGGCGCCGGCGTGGTGGATGAACAGCGGGTTGTCGTCGATGCGGTCCGACAGCACGTTGACCTTGTACAGCTGCTCGGCGTTGTACAGGTGGTACATCGGGTCGTGGGAGGTGAGGATGTTGGTGTAGCCCACGCCCCAGCAGGCCACCACCCGGGGCGTGATGTACGCCGCGGCGATGAGCGCGAGGAAGATGATCAGCTGCCGGCGAGGGAGGCGCGGATCGGCGGGCGCGGCGGGCGGCGCGTCGCTGTGGGTCTCTTCGGCTGGCATGGCTGACGACTATTCTAGGTGAAAACGACCATGAGCGATATCATCCGACGCGTTGCGGCGAGGAGATGTCCATGGCCCACAGAAACGACGAGCTGTTCGAGGCGATCTGCTGCGGCGACCGCGCCGCGGTGGAGGCCCTGGTGGGGCAGGCGGTGGAGCGGGGCGACGACGTGGTGGCCCTGCTCGAGGGGTCCATGGTGCCGGCCATGCGCCACATCGGCGAGGAGTTCGCCGCAGGCGAGGCCTTCGTGCCCGAGCTGGTCATCGCGGCGCGTGCCATGACCGGCGGCATGGATCTCATGCGCCCCGTGCTGGTGCAGGTCGGCCACGAGCCCCTGCCGCGGGTTGCCATCGGTACGGTCAAGGGTGACCTGCACGACATCGGCAAGAACCTGGTGGCGATGATGCTGCAGAGCGCCGGGCACCCGGTGGACGACCTCGGCATCGACTGCGACGTGGAGCGCTTCGCCGAGGCGGTGGCGGGCGGCGCGCGGGTGGTCTGTTGCAGCGCGCTGCTGACCACGTCCATGCCCTACTTCAGGACCGTTGCCCGGCACTTCGCCGGCGACCCGGCGGTGAAGGTGGTCATCGGCGGCGCGCCGGTGACCGCGGCCCACGCCGAGGAGATCGGCGCTGACGGCTTCGCCCCCGACGCCAGCGCCGCGGTGGAGGTGGTGGGCCGCCTCTGCGGCTGAGCCGCTCAGCGCATCGCCCGCTCCACCCTGTCCTTTGCTGGAAGGGGCCATGCGTCCGGCTCGTAGCCGCGCATCTTGGTCAGCGCATCCCGGGTGAAGCGGTTGTCCAACTTCAGCTTGCGGCCGTTGAGCACGCAGCGGCGGAACAGCTCCCGGGCCGCGTCGCTGATCGGGTCCACCTGCTGACGCAGCACCAAATCCAGCTTCTCGAGGTAGGCGTCCACCGCGTCGGGGCCCATGCGCCGGACCGCGGCGGGCACGGGGATGGCGCGGATGGCGGCGTCCACGGTGCGCGCGAAGTGCTCGAGCACCTCGCCCTGGCGAAAGGTGGCGCCCAGGCTCCAGCGGGCGCGGCCGAGGGCGTAGACCTGCGTGTAGCGCTTGCGCAGGGTCACGGCCTGGCGCTCCATACGGCGTTTCTGCCGCATCACCGCCCGGATCGAGCCCCGCATTTTCTGCGCGCGGAAGCGCCGAAGCTCGGCGTCGGCCAGAGCGAAGGCGGCACGGGCCGCCCACTCGGCGCCGCGGCCCGCGGCGGGCAGGCCACGGGCGCGAAACAGGGCGACGGCCCGCCCCAGGTGGCGGCGCGCGGCGCGGCGTTGGCCCCGGGACGTCGCGTGGACTCCCAGGCGCGCGTGGGCCTCCACCACCTGCGGCCCACGGTCGGTGTCCTTGCCGAAGCGCCGGACAAACGCCTTCAGCGCCCGACCCATGCCGCGGTGGTCGCCGGCGCGCCGCAAACAGCTCGCCGCCCGTAGGTGCTCGGTGGCGGCGCGCCCGGCATCCCGCGTCAGGCGGGCGTAGCGCAGCAGCAGCGCCGCTGCCCGACCATACTGCTGGTCCTTCTCCAGCAGCAGGGCCGCGCCGAGCGTGCTCGGCAGGCGCCGTTTGTGGGCCGCGAAGGCCTTGCCCCTGGCCAGCAGCAGGTAGCGCGCGGTGGCCTGCTTGAAGTGGCCCGCCCGCTCGTGAGCCCGGGCCGCGCGCCACAGGGCCTGACCCGCGCGCTTGCCGGTCTTCTGTCTGGCGAAGGCGCGCTCGAATGCCGCCGCCGCCGAGGCGTTGCGCTGGCCGCGCTCCATGGCCGCGCCGGCGTTGAGCAGCGCGGTCACGGCGTCGTCCGGGCGCAGGGCCCCCTCGGCGGCGGAGAGGAACGCCGCGGCGCTCTGCTTGTGCTTGCCCGCGGTGAGCAACCGCGTGGCTCGCCTGAGCTTGATCCCGTCCTGCAGCACCCACGCCTCCCTCGCCGTGGGCGCCGCCGCGGCACCGCCGCACTTCTTGGCGCGGAGTCGCGCGGCCCAGACCTCGGCGCGCCGCTCATCGCTCTGCAGCACGTTGATGGTCAGGATGGCGCTGCCGGCCTTCGTGGAGATCGCCTCCTTGCAGTGGCGCCGGTAGATTGCGGCGAAGCGCTTGCGGGCGTCGTCCAGACGCCGGTAGCGCATGGACAGCTCGGCGGCCTTGTAGGCCAGCGTCGAGGTCCGGGGGCGACGGGGGAAGAGGCGGACGTAGGAGTCCAGGGCCGCCTGCCAGCGGCGCACGTGGCCGGGCAGCGTCGCCTGGCGCCCGGCCTTGCCCGCCACGGCCCGGGGGATGGCAGGCAGGCGTACGCCGGCGGCGGCCACCTGCTGCTCCAGGGCCTTGGCCGCGGCGAAGGCGGCTTCCTGGCGCAGGCCGGCGTCCCTGGCGCCGTCACGCACGCGGGCGTAGGCCAGGGCGGCCCAGGCGAACTGCCTGGAGTAGAAGCGGCAGTCGCCCAGGGCCATGTGCACGCGCATGACGTTGGGTGCGCGGGGCGCCTGCTCCACGTAGCGCTGGTAGGTCGCGGCGGCGTGGGCGTAAGCCTTGCGGGCACGCTCCAGCAGCGCCGCAGAGCGGCCGGTGACGGCGGCCTCGCGACGTGCGCGGGCCCGGGTGTGCAGGGCCACGGCGCTATGCAGCAGAGCCTGCTGCGAGAGGGCGCGCACCCGCTTGCGAGCGGCGGCGTCCTTGCGGTGGCGCCGGTCCCAGGCCGAGCCCGCGCCGAACCTGGTGGACATGGCCAGGCGCTCCAGCAACGCCTCGTCGTGCCGGTGTTGGCGCGCCAGGGCGGTGATCAGTCGATCCTGCAGCAGCGGCGCCTCGGCGTGCAGGGGCCAGCGCCTCAGCGCCAGGCGGTAGAGCAGCGCGGCCTCCTTGGTGCGGGCCACGTCCAGCAGGGTGTCAGCCACCCTGCGGTAGACGTCGAAGACGTGGCGCTGTCGGAAGCGCCCCCTGTAGAACGCCTCCATGCGCTGCACCGTCTTTTTGGCGTCGGGCGCGCCGTCGTTGTCCCAGTCCTCCTCGGTGAAGCAGACCGCCAGGTACTGGATCGACTCCGGGCGCATGTCGCCGCCGCCCCTGCCTTCCTTGTCCGTGAGCAGGACCAGGCGGTCGAAGCTGGCGATGGCCTCGTTGAAGCGGTCCGCCTGGTAGCTAGGTCCAGGCCATCTTGTACAGCGCCGGTCCGTGGAAGCGGTTCCCCTTGACCCCGTGGCGCAGGACGCGGGCGTAGGCTGCGATGGCCGGGCCGAGCTGCCGCCCGTCGAAGTGCTGCTCGCCGATGCGAATCCACGCCTCGGGTGCCAGGCGCGCCCCGCCGCGACGCGCCTTGCAGCCGTCATAGACCGTGGTGTCCAGCGTCGGCCGGCGCGGCGGCTGCGGCACCCGAGAGGAGAGCGGCTCGCGGGCCGGGACCGGGGCTGGCGTCCTGGCGGCGCTACGGCCCAGGGGCGGTCGGTGGCGGTTGGCGCAGGTCAGGGCGAGGAAGGCTTGCCGGGCCTCGGCTGGCCGCTCCATCTCGGAGAGGCAGAAGCCGAGAAGGTAGACGGCGCTCGGCACGCCGCGGTGGGCGGGGTATCGCCGGATGACGCCGCGGTACAACGCCACGGACCGACCATAGTCTGGCCGGACCGGCGGACCGGCGCCCGGGGGCCGGGCCAGCTGGCGGTCCACGGCGGCCAGGTATTCATCATTGGCCTTCTCGAAGTACAGCTCGGCCAGTCGCAGCATGGCGTCGGGCGTCCAGCGGGGCAGCGCCGGGTGCCGGCGGAGGAAGTCCTCGAAGGCGGCGATGGCGGCCACGCGCTGGAGCTGCACCTCGGCCTCCTGCAGCCGGATGCGCTTGCCGGCGGTGGCCAGCAGGACCCGTTTGCGCGTACGGTAGGCCCGGGTCACCATGCGGCGCAGGGTCCGGCGGAAGCCGCGCCCGGTCTCCACGAAGAGGCGGCCCTCGGTGATGAACTGTCGCACCTCGACCGAGGCCGTGGCGGCCAGGGGCGCGGCGACCGCAGGCTGGGCGGCCAGCAGCGCCAGGGTCGCGGCCAAGGCGGGGTGAGCCACCGACGGCGCCGGGGTCGGGGCCGGGGCCGTCGATGTTTGTACGAGATCGTAAACGGCCAGGGCCACGCGCCGGGCGGCCGACCGGCCCCTGAGCCCGAGCAGGGGTACGATGCGGCGCGGACCGCCCGGTAAGGCGGCGGATTCATCGCGCGCCCGCTGCACTGCCACGCTGCGGCGGCCGAAGGCGCGCACCGCCAGCCTGGTCTCACGGGGTAGGTTGGGACAGCGCAGCGCCACGGCCTGGCGCAACTGTACCTTGGTAAACGGCAGCCCGGGTCCGAGCCGCAGCTGGACCCGCGGCGCTGCCCGCGCCACACGCCGCGTGTGCAGGACAAGCGCGGCAACAGTCAGGGTCAACAGGATCATCGTCATCTTCGCCCTCCTTTGACTGTTGAGTCGTCGGGGGAGGGCGAAGGCGAAAAACTTTTTTGGGGCGCGGGGCGCCAGGATCACTTGGCGCACTTGGTCAGCAGCGCGCTGGCCGGGGCGGCGAAGAGCCCCTTGGGGTAACGGCGCAGGTACTCCTTGGCCAGGGGCGCGGCCGCGCCGCAGCCGCCCGCCGCCTTGAGCCGCAGGTGGGCCAGCAGGTGCAGCGCCTCCTGGTCGTGGGGAGAGAGGGGGTAGAGGCCACGGAAGGTCGCCAGGCAGCGCACGGCGTGCTTGGTGTCGCCGACCTTGACCTCGATGCGGCACAGCATGAAGTGGGCCGGGTCGCGCAGGGAGCGGTCCCGACCGGTGGCCAGCAGCTTCTTGAGCTGCTTTCGGGCCTGGTCGGTCTTGCCGCGGTCCAGGGCCAGCCTCGCCAGGTCGTAGCGGGCGGTGTCGCGCAGGGGCGAGCTGACGTGGAGCCTGGCCAGCCGCCGGAGCAGGCGGATGTCCTGCTTGTGCTTGCCCTGTCGCAGGGCGGCCTCGGCCCGGGCGTAGAGCCTCTCCGGGTCAGGAGAGCGGGTCTTCTTCGCGGCGTCCGGGCCCCGGGCGGGCATCGCCTGCTTGGGCGGCGTGAGCCTGTTGGGGCGGGGGACCTCGAACTGTCGCAGGGCGCCTGCCACCGGCTTGCCGGCGCGATGAGCCAGCAGCAGCTGATGCAGCCCAGGCGGCATGGGGGTCGGGGTGGTGGTTCCCGTGGACCACCCCTGGCCGGCCTGGACCACCACGGGGTTGCGGCCGGTGGGGCGGACCACCACCATGCCACGCTCCACGGCCACGCGCAGGCCCGCCGGGACCACCTGCACCGCGAAGTTGGTGCCGACCACGCTGACGGTCCCCTCGGGGGTGGAGACCACGAAGCGGCGGTTGGCGGCCTGGCGCACCTGGGCCGCCATGGTGCCGCTGTGGAGGCGCACCTCGAGGCCGAAGGTGTTGGCCGCGACCATGGTCACGCGGCTGCCGCCCATGATGGTGACGATGCCCGCGTCGCCCACCGTGGCGCGCACGGAGGTGCCGTTTGGCACCTTCAGCTCGCGGGTGGGCCGGCCGAGCATGCGCTTGAGCGATCCGCCGGTTGCCGTGGGGTTGGCCACGGAGCGGACCACCATCAGGTGCAGGTCGGCGGGCGGCGGGTGGCTCTCGCGCCAGCGATCCAGCAGCACTCCGGAGAGCACGGCCAGACCCAGGGCGGCCACGGCCGCGGTCCAGCGCCAGCCTGGCCCCTGGCGCGGCGCGGGCACCGTACGGACGCGGGTGGTCTCCCGCTCCACCTGGCGCATGAGCTTCTGTTTGATGCGGGCACGGGACACGTCATCGAGGTCCCGGGTGCTGGAGGCCTCCACGGCCTCGCGCACGCGATCGTCGTTCTGGTTGGCGGTCATCCTGCCCTCCCGCGGAGCTGCCCCTGGGCGTGCCGCTGCAGCAGCTCCTCGAGCTCGCGGCGGGCGTGCTTTACGCGCTGGCCCACGGCGGGCGGCTGGGCCTCGACGATGCGCCCGATCTCAACCAGGGAGAGGCCCTCCACCACCCGCAACAGGTAGGCCACGCGTTTGGGGGGCGTCAGCCGCTCCAGCAGCTCCAGCACGAGCAGCACCTCCTGCCGGCGGCGGGCGGTCTCCTCGGGTGTGGCGTCCGGGTCGGCCAGGGGCAGGTCGTCCAGCTGGTAGGTGGCCGGGGTCCGGCTGCGACGGCGCAAGTGGGTGCAGGCGATGTTGGCCACGATGCGGTAGAGCCAGGTGGTAAAGCGAGCGTCGCCGCGGAAGCGGGGCAGGCCGCGGTAGACTGCGAGGAATACCTCCTGGACGAGATCTTCGCGGTCGGGCACAGGCCCCACCAGGCGGGTCAGCCAGCGATGCACGCTGTCCACCTGGGCGTCGAAGAGGCGCTCGAAGGCGTGGCGGTCGCCCTTGCCGGCCATGCGGACCAGGTCGTCGAGGGCCGGATCCGGATCCGGATCCGCGCGGTCCTCGCCATTGCTCTGGACGGATCCGAGCATGAGGAGGATCCGGTGAACGTCGATGTCGGCGGCGACCTGCATGTGATCCTATTACGCCTCCACAGCTGCCATGTTCCTATTGTCGCCCGTGGCACGCCGAAACGAAAAAAAATCTCGGCGCTCCCTCCCGTGGAGCGGCACGGCCCCGCTCCATCCCTGCCTATGACAGATATTCTAGCAGAACGCGGCCCACAGCTTCCAACGAAGATGCGCTGCAGGCCCCGGGCAGGTCGCCGTGGGTGTGCCAGAAAGGGTAGTCGATGTCGATGAGCAGCACCGCCGGCAGGCCGGCCTCGATCCAGGGCCAGTGGTCCGAGCGGATGGCCCGCACCTCGTTGGCGAAGAAGGGCGCCAGGCCCATGGAGCGCCCCAGGCGAAACAGCGCTTCGAACATCTGTCGACCCCGATCGCTGTGGCAGAGCGAGTTGACCTCGATGTTCAGCCGCATGTCCTGGCCGCCCACCATGTCCAGGGAGATGACCTCGTCCGGCGCCATGGAGCCCGGGTGGTCGACCATGTGGGCCGATCCGGCGGCGAACTCGTGCCCCTCGATGTCGCCCAGGTCCTCGCCGTCCATGAAGCCGAGGATCACGTCGTGGCGAGGCGGCTCCTGGCACAGCACCCGGGCCAGCTCCAGCTGCACCGCCGTGCCCGAACCTCCGTCGTTGGCGCCGGGTATGGGCTCGCTGCGCAGGGCCGGGTCGGGCTCGTTGTCGGCGATCCAGCGGCTATCGTAGTGGGTGCTCACCAGGGTTGTGGGCCCGGGCTCCCGGCCGCGGATACGCGCCAGCACGTTGGTCAGCGGGGCGACACCGTCCGGGGCCATGCTCAGGGGCACCTCCCAGCGCTGGTTCTCCACCGCCAGCCCCAGCGCCGTCAGCCGCTCCCCCAGCAGCGCCACCAGAGCCTCGTGCCCGGGAGTGCCCGGCGCGCGGATCCCCAGCGCCACCTGCTCCTCCACCACCGCCAGGGCGTCCTCGCCAGAAAACCTCATCTCCCCATTGTGCGGTCGGACGGATATCAGGTGCCACCCATTTGTTTCTGGTCTGGGCGCACGAACCATGCGAACCAGCCTGGAGAGTCAGGTACCACCCATTTGTTGGTGATCTAGGCCCTGAAGTGTCAACAAAGTTTACGATCGACAACCGAGTTGTCACCTTGCCGTCAACCTAGTTGTCGCCACTCTGTCAACATGGTTGTCACCACGCCGTCAAAGAGGGCTCCTGGGCTATAGCCGCTAATCATTCTGCTGGCACCTAGTTGGTGATGCCACCTTGCTCAGGGCTTTTTGAACACCGCGAGGATGTCTTCGGCCTTGGGTGCGCCGGTGCCGACGCTGACGGTCTTGAAGCCGGCCCCCTCAACCTGCTGCCGCAAAACTTTGGCCGGGATCTTCTCCACGCCGTCCTGAATTACAAGCCGCCCGCCGGGCTTGAGCGCCGCGTGGATGCTGCGCAGCCACGGCAGCAGGCGCCGCTTGTAGACCCCGGCGTTGCCCGGGTCGGAGAAGACGATCATGGCGTGGTAGGTCTGGATGACGAAGGCCAGATCGACCGAGGCCCTGGGCAGGCCCACGTTCTCGGCCACGCTGTGATGCGCCACCACGTTGACGCGCTTGTCGTGGGCCGCGATGTAGCGCACATAGACCAACACGCTGCGGTTGATGTCCACGGCGTAGACCTTGCCCGCCGGGCCCACGATGCGGGCGAAGGGGAAGGTGAACAGCCCGGGCCCCGACCCCTACGTCCGCCACCACCTCGCCGCTCTTGATACCGGACGCCTTCTCGAGCTGCGGCAAAAACGAGGTCAGCCGCTCCTGCTGCAGAAAGTCCCCCACGATCATGTGGTAGACCTTGTACTTCTCCTCGGCTTCGTACTTTTTGCGGACGCCGCTCTTGTCTCCCAGCACGAAGGACCGGCAGGGCCCGAGCTGAAACGACGCACCCCCGGAGCCCAGCTCGTAGCGGGCGGCGTAGCCCTCCTTGGGACAGGCCGGGTCACGGGGGACGTGGTGCAGATACCGCGGCACCAGCGCCGCCAGTCTGGTCGGGTAGCGCTTGCCGTGGGCCGCGGCGTAGCGCTCCAGCCCGTCGCGAATGTGCCCCATGTACAGCTCGTCTTCCAGTTGAAGCTGCATCATCACCACGTCGGACAGCTTCTCCAGCTTGGCGTGAAAGTAGAACTGGTAGTTGCCCTCGGTCACGACGCCGGTCTGAATCAGCCGCTTTTTGTATTTCGGCTCGCCCAGGCGTTCGTGGACGTAGGCGCGGTACATCTGGAACTTGACGGGGGAGAAATCGGCGCCCGGGGCCTCGACCTTTTTGTCCTCCTTCTTGCACGCCCGGTCCAGGATCTTCGCCGCCTGCTGCAGCGCGTCGCGGTCGGCCCGGGTGAGGAACAGCAGCAGCTGGCGCAGGCCGCGAACAAAGATCTCGCTGTTGCCCAGGGGTCGGCCCAGGATCCTGGAGGGCCTCTGCTCCACGGCCCTGGCCGGCGTCCCACGGGGTGGGGGCGGGCGGCGGTGCGTCCCTGGAGCCCCCTGCCTGACGGGCACCGCGGCGGGGATCGCCGGCGCGCCGTCATCGTCGGGCACCAGGTGATACCAGACCAGGGGGATGGCCAACAGCGCGCCGCAGAACACAATCACCAGCCCCAGCCGCAGGGCCTTGCTGGACGTATCGAGGCTCATCTGGCGAATGTACCGCGAAGCGGCCGCTCCAGGCCCTGAAATAAATAAAGAGGCCGCAGCAGACTGCATGCGCTCAATTCGGGGCCAGGCCAGCGCTTGTGGGGCGCGTCCGACGGGGGATATGATCCGGATCGAACCATGGACTCCCCGCCCACACGAGCCCTGGCGCTCTGCGCGCTCCTGGCCGGCTGCCAGTGCCCGGCCCACACCGCGCCCGATGCGCGGCAGGCCCCGCGCGTCGAGCTCATCACCGTGCCGTCCAGGAGCCTCGGCGCCCAGCCGGTGGTGGTGATGCTGCCCCAAAAATACGACCCCAAGCGCGCCCAGCCCTACCCGGTGCTGCTGGCCTTTTCGGGCCGGGGCGAAGCGGTGCTGCCGCCGAAGCGCGGCGCCTGGGGCTGGGTGCGCGACTACCACCTGCCGCGCCAGGCGGCGGCCGTGGCCCGCGGCGCCCTGACCGCCGACGACCTGTTCGGCCTGGTCTCCGCCACCTGGCTCGCGAGGTACAACGCCTCGCTGAAGGAGGCACCCTATGAGGGCATGGTGGTGGTCTGCCCCCACACCTTCGACCTGCTGGGCCAGCGCAGCCTCGGGCACCCGGACTACGAGCGGTTCTACATGGACGAGCTGCTGGCCGCCGTGCGTGGGCGGTACAACGTCCGCAAGGACCCGGGCGGCCTCGGCCTGGACGGCGTGTCCCTCGGCGGGCTCTGGGCGCTGTACCTCGGCCTGAGCAGGCCAAACAGGGTGGGCCAGATCGGCGCATTGCAGCCGGCGGTGACCCCGTTTTTGTCGGAGCTGCGCGACCTGGCACAGCGCAACCGCCTGCGCTTGAAGGAGGTGCCGCTCGGCCTCGTGACCTCCACGGGCGACGGCCTGCGCCCGGCGGTATCGCGCATGTCGGCCCTGCTGAACCAGGTCAGGGTGAAGCACACGCTGACCGTGCTTCGCGGTCCCCACCACTACCTGTTCAACCGCGGCCCGGGTGGCGTGCACATGCTGCTGTGGCATGATCGGAGGTTCCTGGGCCTGACGCTGGAGTGAACGGGTTGTGATACCATCGCTGGTCTCGGAATACCCCATGACGAGGTGACCATGCTCCACAAGCCCAGTCGAATTCGTTACGCGGGCCCCGCGCTGGTGGCGCTCTGCGGCCTGGCGCTCTCCGCCTGCGCCGTGAACCTGCCCGGCGGCGCCGGCGCCGTCCTGCTGGCCATCATCCTCGCTGTGTTGGTCTTCCGCCCGCCCTGCGATCGGGAAGCTCAGGCCGCGGCTGGCGACAACAACATCATCCCCGACGACAAGGGCGCCCCGGCGGACGCCGCGGGCAAAAAGGACAGCGCCAAGAAAGACAGAGGCCCGGACCGGGGCGACCTCAAGGCCACGCCCTGCCTGGCGCCGTGCCTCAGCACCGCGGCGTGTCTTTGCACCTGCGAGCTCAGCGGCCCAGAGCGCGCCCCCGGGCCAGCAGCGGAGCCGGCAGGCACCGGCGACGTTGACCTGGAGCGCGACCGCCACCAGGCCGCGTTGCGGCTGGGCCGCCAGCTGCCCGAGGAGCTGCGCCGCCGCCTGAACAGCAGGGAGGGTTGAGCATGAAGCGGTGGCGCCTGCTGCCGGTGTTGGCCCTGGTGTTCGCGTCCGGCGCGGCCCACGCCGCCCCGGCCTGGAAATGGATCACCCGGGAGAAGGGTATCGCCGTGGCCCAGCGCGAGGTGCCGGGCCGCGACTTCCCCACCTTCCGCGGCGTGGGCGTGGTCAACGCCAGCATCTTCCAGATCCTCGGTGTGCTGTCCGACACGCCGCGCCATACCCAGTGGATGGACCGCTGCATCGAGGCTCGCCTGCTGCGCAAGGTCAGCGAAAAGGAGTACATCGTCTACTCCCGCACCGACGTGCCGTGGCCCATCTCGGACCGCGACGCGGTCTACCATTCCAAAGTGCACGTGGACCTCAAGCGGCGCCTGGTGGACATCCGCTTTCGCGCGGTGAAGAGCCCGCTCAAGGGCGTGGTCAAGGGGGTGGTACGCATGACCCGGCTGCGCGGGCACTACAAGCTCACGGCCCGCAGCACGACCTCGACGCTTGTGGACTTTCAGGTGGACGCGAACCCGGCTGGCTCCATCCCCAAGTGGCTGGCCAAGGCCGCCACCAAGCGGCTGCCGCTGCAGACCATCCTCAAGCTGCGCAAGCAGGTGGTCAAGACCCGCGGCCGGTACAACAAGCGCATCCAGCGCTGGAAGGTCCTGAAGCACTAGTGCGCTCCCCGGTCAGGGCGCGGCTGGCCGGCGCGGCAGAGCTGGCGGCGGTGGCCGCCGGGTACCTCGCGGGGCTGGTGACGCTCTGGCTCGGCCTCCGCCAGCGCACGGTCTTCCCCGAGGACCTGGAGTGGATCGCCGGCGAGGTGCTGGGCAGCCCCCTGCGCCTGACCCAGCACCTGGTGTTGCATCGCCTCGGCCTGCCGCTGTTTCAGGACGATCTGACCGCCTACTTCATCCCCGGGGTGGCGCTGCACCTGGCCGCGGCCGCGGGCGTGCACCTGCTGTTCGTCCTGACCTTCAGCGCCCTGTGCCCCGGGGCGCGCACGCCCGCTGCGGTGCGTGCCGGCGGCGCGGCCGCAGGCCTGCTGTTTCTGCTGGGGCAGCCGGCCGTGGTGGTCTACCCCTCGGCCCTCTCCTACCAGCTGGTGACCGTGGCCTCGGTGGCGGCCCTCTGCTGCGCGGTGCTCCACCTGCGCTCGGGTCGCGCGCGGTGGTGGGCCGGGCTGCTGCTCTGCTACGGAGCGGCGCTCTTTTCCCACAGCTACGCCGTGGGCCTGCCCCTGCTGGTGCTGGCCCTGGAGGTGGCCCGGGTGCGCGCCCGGACGCCGGGCGAGGACTCGCCGACGCTGCTGCGCTGGCTCATGCCCCGGGCGCCGCTGCGGTACGCGGCGCTGGCCCTGCCCCTGGCGCTGGCCGCGCTGCGGGTGGGCCTGGCCGCGCCGCGCATCGAGGCCTCGCTGTCCACCTACCGCGCCCAGGAGGTTGGGCCGTGGCTGCTGCTCTACCACGCGCGCTACCTCACCGAGGTGCTGATCCGCTTCGGCCAGGACGCCTTCGGCTGGGCGTCGCTGGCCCAGCTCCACCGCGCGGGCCCGGACCTGTCGGCGGTGGACATCGCCGCCCTCGTCGTCTGGGTCGCCGTGGGCGCCCTGGGGCTGGCCCAGCTGCTGCGGCGGGGGACCCTCCCGGGCCTGGCAGGCTTCGTGCTGCTGTTCTTCGTCGGCTGGAGCGGGCTCTGCCTGGTGCAGACCTACCTCACCTCGGACTACTTCGCCCAGTGGTGGCGCTTCTACTACAACGCCGCGGGGCTCGCCGTGGCCCTGGCCTGCGGCGCGCTGCGGCTGGCCGCCGGCGCTGCGCGGCTGGTGCGGGCTCCGGAGGGGGCGGCTGCCTGGGCCGTGACCGTACTCCTGGCGGCCACCTGCCTGGCCACACGGCCGGCGCGGTCCGTACACCCCATGGAGTGGGCCCGCAAGACCCCCGAGTACGCCGCGGTGCCGGCCAGGGCCGACGCCGGCGGCCGCTCCCTGCGCCAGCAGCGGCCGCGGGGCGTGCTGGCCGGGGCCGACCTGCGCGGCGCCGACATGTTCAGGGCCGACCTGCAGCGGATGAACCTGGCCGGGGCGCGCATGGCCGGCGCGTCGTTGCTGCTGGCCGACCTGCTCCAGGCCGACCTCACCGGCGCAGACCTGACGGGCGCCCTGCTGGTCCACGCACGGCTGGCCGGCGCCAGCATGGTGCGCGCCCGGCTGCGCGCGGCCAACCTCGAGGGCGCCACCCTCACCGCCGCTCGCCTGGACCGGGCCAAGCTGTCCAGGGCACACCTGGCCTGGGCTGTGTTGGAGGACGCCGGGCTCTCCCGGGCCGACCTGCGGCGGGCCAATCTCCGCGGCGCCCGCCTGTCACGGGCCGACCTGCGCGGCGCCGACCTGCGCGGCGCCCACCTCGAGGGCGCCGACCTGCGCGACGCCGACCTGCGGCAGGCCGACCTGCGCGGCGCCCGTCTGGGAGACACCCGCTTCGAGCGCGCCCGGCTGCAGGGGGCACGCCTGTGTACCGGCCGCCCGGCCGTGCGCGGCCACCTCGGCACGCCGCGCCTTGAACGCTGCGAGCCCGTGAGTCACCAGTAATAGGTGGGCCCTGGCGCGCGGCATCGAGTACCATTGCCAGGTTGACGCAGAGGAGCTGTCGTGACGCGATCTTATATATGGAGATGGTGGCCCGCGCTGTCCGCCCTGGCACTGGGGCTGTGCGCCGCCTGCAGCGAGGAGGCACAGGCGCCGGACGGCGCGATGCACACCGACGGCCAGGCGGTCGCCGACGCCCTGGCCCCTGACCTGCGCCCGGCTTTGACCTGCGACAAGACCTGCACCGCCGAGGCCTCTTACCTCTGCGTCACCGACAGCGCGACCAACACCTGCGTGGAGTGCCTCGAGGACGGCCACTGCGCGGCCAACGCCGGCGCCCTGGGAGCGCGCTGCAAAAACAAACTCTGTGTCTGCAAAAACAGCACGCACTGCAAGGGCAAAAAGCTGGGCGCAAAGTGCCAGGGCGGCAACCCGGCCTCCTGCGGCTGCAAGGACGACAAGGACTGCGCCGCGCCCCTGCGCTGCCTCGGCAAGCTGTTCGCTGCCACGGTCTGCGCGCCGCCCTGCGCCAGCGACGCGGAGTGCAAGGACAAAAAGGGCACGCCCTACTGCAACAAGGTCAGCGGCAAGTGCGCCGCCTGCGCCCAGGACAGCCACTGCGCCAAGGCCAAGGGCAAGTTCTGCCACGCCAACAAGGGCACCTGCGTGTCGTGCAAGCGCGACGCCCACTGCACCTCGTCGTCGGCCCAGCTGTGCGACGACAAGGCGGGCAAGTGCGTGGCCTGCCGCGTCGACGCTCACTGTACCGCTGCCCAAGACGGCGCCCGCTGCAGCGCCGGCAAGTGCGGCTGCAAGGACGCCAAGAGCTGCAGCGCCGCGCCGGTCTGGGGGGCCAAGTGCGGCAGCAAGTCCAAGCGCTGCGTCTGCGGGGCCACCAAGGACTGCGCCGGCAAGGCGTCGGGCGCGGTGTGCGACACCAAGCAGTACCGCTGCGTCTGCAAGACCGACGCGGACTGCAAGGTGGCGCCATACGGCAAGTGCCTGCTGCCCTACAAGGGGGCCAAATACAAGCGGTGCAAGCTGGCCTGTACCAAGGACGCGCACTGCCTGTCGCCCCTGCTGCCGGCGTGCAAAACCGCGTCGGGCGGCTGCGTGGCCTGCCTCAAGGACAGCCACTGCGCCAAGCGTGCCTGGGCCAGGACCTGCGACACGAAGAAGACACGGTGCGTGGAGTGCCTCAAGGACAGCGACTGCACGGCCAAGTCCCTGGGCAAGACCTGCACCGCCGGGCGCTGCGCCTGCAAGGCCGACACGGACTGCGCCGCCAGCGAGCAGGGCAAGCGGTGCCACAGCGGGCTGCTGGTCTGCGGCTGCACCACGGACAAGGACTGCCCCGACAAAAAGGTTTGCAAGGGCAGCACCACCTTCGGCGCCAAGTTGTGCAAGTGAAAACTGTGCAAGTGAGCCAGGCGTCGCGCCTCGCCCCCCTGGCGGCCGTGTGCCTGGCGCTGGCCGTCGGGTGTACCGAGGAGGCCCCGGACCCGCCCCGGCCCGACCTTGGACAGGACGCCGCCGCGCGGACCGACGCGGCGCCGGACGCGGCGGTGGAGGCGCCGCCGCTGACCGCCGACGAGCTGGTCAACGGCTGCGTCCGCACCAGCGCGTGCAAGATCACCGCCTACCCCGAGGTGGCCAGCTGCGTGGAGGCCTACTTCAAGCTCCACCTCCCCCAGGGGCTGGGCCCGCTGTACGCCAGCCGCTACCGCTGCGTCAACGCCGCCGCCGGCGACTGCGAGGCGATGCTCAAGTGTTACGGCAGCCGGGGCAGCTGCGACAACAAGTACAAGGCCGCCTGCGAGGGGAGCAAGGCGGTCAGCTGCGATCTATTAGACAAACGGGTCTACGTCCACGACTGCAGCAAGGCCGAGATGTCCTGCGGCATCATGAGCAACCAGACCGTGGCGGCCTCCTGCACGCCGGGCAGCTGCAGCGGCAGCTACAAGCCGCGCTGCGAGGGCGACCGCGTGCTGACCTGCACCGCCGGCATCATCGAGGTGCTGGACTGCCGGGCCCTGGGAAAGTTCTGCCACCAGCCGGACAACGGCGCGCCGATCTGCCGGGGAAACCGGCGGCAAACCTGCGCCAGCCTCAAGGCGGCATGCCTGGAGAACGTGGCCGTGACCTGCGCCGGGGGGCAGCAGCACTGGCGCGATTGCAGCGCCCTGGCGCCCATGACCTCGCTGTGCAAGGCCGGCGCCTGTGTGCCCGCCAAGCAGCAGTGCACCAAGGCGATGAACAGCTGCAGCGGCGGCAAGCTCAAGGCCTGCCTCGACGGGGGCAACCGCGAGATCGACTGCAAGGCCCTGGGCCTCGGCCCGTGCAAGGCCGCCGTCTACGGGGCCAACTGCACCGACCCCAACCCAAAAAAGAAGCCGTGACCCGCCCCCCCCGACCCTCCCGCGACCCGGTGTAAGCGCGCTGGCCCCGGCGCGTTAACCCAACCAGCTTGGCTCATAAATAATTAAGAATGGAGGTTCACATGTCACACCGTCACTACCCCCCTGCCCTGCTCACCGTCCTCTGCCTGGCCCTGCTGAGCCAGGGGTGCGGCACCACCCTCTACCAGCCCAGCAGCGGCTTCTCCTTCGACCTCAACGCGGCCACGGAGATCAACGACGACGACATCCGCAAGGCCTTCTCCTCCAGGCCGCAGATGGGCCGGTCCATCCGCGTGGCCTACTACAGCTTCGATCCCAAGCCGGAGCGGCTGGCGGCCCTGGAGAAGATGCTGCGCGCCGGCGAGGGCGTGGCCGACGTGTACCGCATTCCCACGGTGATGGTCACCGGCAAGCGCCGCTTCGACACACAGCGGCCGCATTACACCCGCCCGAGCCCCGGGCCGATGAGCGTCAAGAAGCTGCGCCTGCTGGCGGCCCGGGCCCGCTGCGACGTGGTGGTGCTCTTCGACTACGCCCACAAGGTGGAGACCACCGCCAACGGCTGGGCCGCGCTCAACGTGCTGGTGCTGCCGTTGCTCTTCGCCCCCTACCTGGACAAGAAGGTGGACAGCTACCTCGAGTCGTTCATCGTCGACACCCGCAACGGCTACCTCTACGGTCACATCACCTCGCAGAAAAAGGGCGAGGCGAAGCGGGTGACGATCTACACCCGGGCCGACGAGGCGCTGGTGGAGGGGCAGTGGGCCAAGCTGCTAAACGGCACCGGCAAGGCCCTGGCGCGCCTTTTGGCCACCCAGCGCAACAAGGGGGAGCCACCGGCCGCGGCCGCCTCGCGCCCGGCGAGGATGTAACGCGGCTGTCAAAGCTGCTACCCTCGTCTGATGCTGGAGAAAACCTCGGGGGCCGTGGGCTGCTTCCACTGCCAGACCCTGGGCGCGGACGAGACCTGCCCCATCTGCAGCCGGCCCGTGTGCGCGCGGTGCGCGGAGGGAGACACCTGCCCGGTGCCTCACCGGCGGCAGCTCCGCCTCGGCCTGGGCAAGCGGCTGCGCTCGGTGTGCCCCGACGGCACCCGGGGCGTGGTCTCCGGTTGGACCGGCGGCACCGCCCTGGTGGACCTGACGCGCAAGGAGCGCATCGCGCCGCTGGCCATGGTCCGCTTCGGCGCCGGCACCGGGCCGTGGCCGATGATGGCCACGGCCGGGCGCCTTGCGGCGGCGGCGGTGACCATGACGGGGCAGGCCTACATGCTCGTCGGCGCGCCGGAGGGCCCTGGCATGCACCAGGTGAAGCTGCCCGAGGTCGACTCCACCAATATCGAGAAGCTGAACGTCAACCGCCTGGCCATCTCCGAGGACGGCAGCCTCGGCGCGGCCGTGCGCTCGGACCTCACCGTGGACCTGGTGGATCTTGCGCAGCCTGAGCTGCTCGGCACGGTCAAGGAGCAGGGTGAGGCGGTGCAGTCCGCGGCGCTGTCGGCCGGCCTGGACCTGCTGGCGCTGGGGCTCTACGGGCGGCTGCGGCTCTACCGCGTCTCCGACCGACAGCGCCTCGGCACCCTCTCCCCCCGGGACCTGGACGGCGACGTGGCCTGGGTCGGGTTCAGCAGAGGGCGCCTGGCCACGGTGGCCGGCAACGGGCGGTGCCTGGTGTATGACATTCGCCGGAGCGACTCGCCGTCATCCTGGCCCCGGGCGCTGGAGCTGGATCTCATGCCGTCGTCCTCCGCCGCCGATGTGGTGGGCGAGCAGCCCCGGGGCACCCGCCGGGTGGTGGCAGATCTCTCACCCGACGGCAGCCTGCTGGCGGTGCGCCAGGGCAAGCGCTGGGTCAAGATCTTCCCCGTGGCCGGCGGTGAGCCGGCCGTGCTCGAGGGGCACACCGACCGCGTCTGTTTGATCAAGTTCGTGCGCGACGGCAAGGTGCTGGTCACCGCCGACTACGACAACCGGGTGTTCTACTGGCCACGCGCCATCATCGAGCCCCCCGAACCTGCCCGGACCTAACCTTTGTACTTTTGGCCACTCGCGCCCTTGAATTTTGAGCCCTTAGGAGCTGCCCGGACCTAACTTTTGTACTTTCGAGTTTTCGTCCGTGTCGTCATCACCCACCGGCGGCTCGGGCTCCACGTCGATGACCTCGGCCTCGGCCTCCGCCGGCTCGGGCTCCACGTCGATGACGTCGCCGTACTGGCCCTGTTGCTGGCCGAATCCGCCTAAGCCGAAGCCCTGCGGTCCGCCGAAGCTGGCCACCTTGAGCCGGCCCTTGAAGTAGTTCACCAAACGCCGGGCGGTCCAGTTGCGGATGGGCGGCACCAGCAGCAAAAAGCCCACGGTGTCGGAGACGAAGCCAGGCAAGATCAGCGTGGCGCCCACCATCAGCAGCACCACCCCGGAGACGATCTGCCGGGCGGGCAGCTCCCCCTGCATCGTGGCGCGCTGCACCTCGGCCAGGGTGCGCAGGCCCTGGTGCCGCACCAGGGTGCCGCCCACCACGCCGGTTAAGATGCAGACAGCCAGGGTGCCGGGGAAGGTGAGCTGCGCGGCGACCTCGACCAGCAGCCAGAGCTCGGCGAAGCCGACCAGGGTGACGAGGAGGAAGAACTTGGCGACAAACGACATGGGCGGGCGATTATAACAAAGAAAGGCGGATCCGAAGATCCGCCTTTCAAAATAGTTCTTAATTAGCGGGCGTCAGACCCTCTTGACGTTCCTGGCCTGCAGGCCCTTGGGGCCCTGGGTGATCTCGAACTCAACCCCATCACCCTCGTTGAGGCTCCGGAACCCGTCCATGTCTATGGCCGAGTGGTGGACGAACACGTCCTCCCCATTCTCCTGAGCGATAAAACCAAAACCCTTCGCGTCGTTGAACCACTTAACTGAACCTTTTTCCACGTCGAACCTTCTTTCTGCGGGCGGCCTCACTTTCTGCTGCCGCCAATTACTGATCACACGGTGTACTTCTGGAACCACTCCATCATACCGTTGGAACGTGCCGATTTTAATGTACTGCGGCGGTCAGTCAAGAACATTTTGTCAATAATTTTGGGGTGTAAAATTGCACCCCGCTGTAAGATGCCCCCCATGAATGCCGCTCAACAAACCGACGTTCAAAGGTACGGACCGGCCTGGCACCGACGGGTAAACGGCCTGCACGTGCTCAAGGTCCAGGGCACCCACTACGAGATGGGGCGCCAGCAGGGGCACCTGCTGCGACGTTGGATCCCGCGGGGTCCGCTGCCGTACTACAAGCGATACATCGAGACCGTGCTGCGCCACGGCGGCCTCGGCGCGGCGGCGCCGCTGGGGGCGGCCGCCATTTTCCACGGCGTGGGGCGGCGGGTGGCCCGCGCCCTGCCGGGCTACGCGCTGGATACCATCCGCGGTATGGCCGATGGATCCGGGATCCCTTACAAGGAGCTGCTGCGCGGCTCGGTGATGCCCGACTCGCTGATGTGGCTGGCCACGGCCATCATGCGCGCGCGGCGCATCGGGCCGGCCACGGCGCATCGGCTGGCGCTGGGCCTGGGCTGCACCTCGGCCATCGCCTGGGGCCCGGCCACGGCCGACGGCAAGCTGCTGCACGGCCGCAACATGGACTACCACGGCGTGGAGGTCTGGCCCAGCACGGCCACGGTGATCTTCCACGAGCCCCGGGACGGCCAGCGCTACGTGTCCGTGGCCGCGGCGGGGGTGCCCCTGGGCGGGGTGACGGCCATGAACGAGGCCGGCCTGACCCTCACCGTGCACCAGCACATGTTCACCGACCAGACCACCCTGGGGGGCACGCCCATCGGCGTGCTGGGCGACCAGGTGATGCAGCGCGCCGAGACCCTGGAGCAGGCGCAGCAGATCCTCGAGGCCTACCACCCCATCGGCGCCTGGACCTACCTCGTGGCCGACGGCCGGCGGCGGCGAGTGCTCTGCTTCGAGGAGAACCACCGGCGCAGCGCGGCCACCTGGCCCGACGCGGCCCGGGGCACCTTCGGTTACGCCAACATCTTCCTCGACCCGGCGCTGGGGGCCACCGAGCGCGACCTCTACCCCTCCTACTGGCGGGCCAACATGGGGCGGCACCGGCTGTCGAATCAGCTGCTGGAGCAGCGTGCCGCGCCCCTGGACCCCGACGCCATGGCCGGCATCATGGGCTACACCGGCGACGCCGACTGCCGGCTGCGGCGCCCGCTTTCCATGCTGCTCACCGTCTCCACCGTGGTGCTGCGCCCCGAGGACGGCGCCTTCTGGGTCGCCACGGGCGACGCGCCAGTGTGCAACAACGTCTTCGAGCCGTTCCAGATGGACACCGAGGACCACTGCCCGGAGCTGGGCCGCCTCAACGGGGGCCAGGCGCCGGATCCCGTGGCGGCCGAGGCCTTCGAGCTGTACCGCGACGCCTTCCTGGAGTACTTCGAGCGGGACGATCCCGCCGGGGCCCTGAGGCTGATGGAGCGGACCGCGGCGCTGCAGCCGCGCCAGCCGCTGTACCACGTGCTGGTGGGCCTGCTGTCGCTCAAGACCGGCGACGCGCACCGTGCCGCCGGGGCCCTGGATCGTGCCCTGGAGCTGGGCCACGCCGACGCGGCGCGCCTGGCCACCTTCGGGCTGTGGCGGGGTCGGGCCGACGACCTGCGCGGGGACCGGTCCGCCGCCCTGGCGCGGTACCGCGAGGTGGTGGCGGCCGCCGCCGTGGACGGCCCCGTGCTGGCGGCAGCGCAGCGGGATCTGGAGCGCCCCTACCGCTGGCGCGACGCCCACCGGCTCAACATCGAGTTCGCCTACGCCGACGTCATGGCGCCCTGACTCGGTGGCTGGATCAGCCACCCGGTTGCCGAGCCCCGGAGAGCGGCTGCCGGGGTACTCGCCCAGGGGCATGAACTGTTCCTGCATCATATCGAGCAGATAGAAGCGCCGGCCTGACGCCGGGCCCTGGCACGGCCTTTGCTTTTTATCCCGGATCATGAGCAGCCCAAGCGCCAGACGCCTGATTACGATCACGGTGACCATCCTGCTGCTGGCGGCCAGCGTGGCCGACGCTGCGCCCCGCAAGCGCTCCTTTTTCCAGCGGGTCAAGGGCAGCGTCGCGCGGGTGTTTCGGTCGCAGCCGAAGGTGATCCCGAGGGCCAGCGACGTCCGGATCAAGCTGCCGGACAACCACCTCGCCGGCAAGGACGCCCTGACCTTCGTCAGCCAGCGGCTGGAAAAGAGCCTGCCCCAAAAGAGCCTGGACAACCACGTGACGCGGCTGCGGCATCGCAAGCTGTCGGTGGCCTTCAAGGCCTCCGGCGGCAAGCTGCGCAAGCTGGACCTGCAGCGGCTGGTGGCGGCGGACAGCGCCCAGGCGCTCAGGGGCGTGCTGACCGAGATCGAGGCCAAGCCCACCGGCACCTGGATGACCCACCTCGGCAGAAAGTACAACAACCTCAAGGCCTCGTCGGCGGCCGGCGACCGCGCCCTGGCCGAGGGCGTGCTGGCCGTCTACCGCAAGGTGGAGCAGCAGGGCGGCGGCGACGCTGTGACGGCCAACAAGGTCAAAAAAGAGTTCGTCGAGCGCTTCAGCGCCAAGCTGCTCAAGCGGTACGAGCGCGTGACCACCAGCCGCTACCTGCCACGGACCCTGCCCGGGCTGCCGACATCGGAAGATCGCGCGGTGATGAAGCTGGTCAAGGACGCGGGCACCCGCGGCAACACCCAGCGCCAGCTCTCCTACCTCGAGCGCCAGGCGGCCCGCCTGCGCGGCAGCCTGGACCAGGCCGACCGCGCGCTGGGCGACAAGCTCGTGGCCTACCTCAAGAGCTACAAGCAGCCCTGGAGCGAGGCGTTCCTCACGGCGCGCATGCGCAAGTTCGGCGGCGGCGAGAGCCCGGTGAGCTGGGACCTGACCACCGGCGTGGAATACAAGGGCCAGGTCAACGCCCAGCGGCGGACAGCCATGAAGCGGACGCTCAACGAGGCCTGGACCATCATCCGCGGCGTGGTGCACCCCGATATCCTGCGCAAGCTCCCCGCGGTCACCGTGGTGGTGGAGGAGTCCCGCAGCCGGGCCGTGCACAGCGGCCATCAGATCAAGCTCGGCCCCAAGTCGAACCTCAAGACCGTACTGCACGAGTTCGGCCACCACATCGAGGACTTCGCCGGGGTCAAGCCCCTGGCCGCGGCCCAGGCCATGCGCCAGCAGCGCGCCTACACCACCAGGCTCGAGCCGCTGAAGGACATCATCAAGGGCAGCACCTATAACACCAAGGAGAAGGGCTACCGCGGCGGGTACGCCGACGGCTTCATGAGCAAGCACTACAGCGGCGGCTACACCGAGATCCTGAGCATGGGCCTGCAGGCCTTCCGCACGCCGGCCGAGGCGGTGAAGCTGTTCAACAAGGACGGCGACATGATGCTCAAGCTGCTGATGGCGATCCAGAACAAGCCGTGAGCCGGGGACAGACCACAGCGAGCGCGCTCGCCCTCCAGGCCGGGACGACCCTGCTGTTGCTGGTGCTCCTCGCCGGCTGCTCCACCACCAGCCCCAATACGCTGCGCATCCGGGTGGAGGACGGCGCCGCCTTCAAGGTCCGCGTGAATATGCGCGACACGACGTGGGACAAGCGCGTCATCGTGGTCAAGTCGACCTCCAGGGTGACCTACCGCCGCGCGGCAAGGGGAGGCTGGCACGCGCGCACCCGCACCCTGACCATGACCCTCAAGGAGGGAGACGGCCCCGTGCAGCGTAAGACCCCTCTGCAGCTCAAGCACCCCGCGGCCGACGCGCCGGGCATCGACGCGCGGGGGCTGGTGGGCGGGCGGTACAATCTGGTGTTGATCTCCGTGGGGCAGCCGCCGTTTCCTCCGGACGGCTTCCGGGCCGGGCAACGCTACGAGGTGCCGGGCGCGCCCGTGGATTCCCGCATCGTGCCGGCGCCCGTGCGCTGCGTCGTCAAGGCGGTCACGGCCAGGGACGTCACCCTCCGCTGCGAGGCCACGGTGAAGATCAAGGGCACCATGACCCGCCAGGTCACCCTCACCGCGCGCATCGCCCGCGCCGACGGCGTCAGCGGGCACCGGGTGGTGGAGACGGTGGACCGCACCCCGTCGTCGAAGGACACCGAGACCGAGCGCCTGGAGATCTGGACCACCCCGGCCGGAGGGTGATTTCTTCAGAAAAAGTTCATCTAGCACGAGCGTTGGGCCCGCCGTTGAGTCATACTGTAATTATGAATCAGCATCGGATTTCCCGCGAACAGGCCAATACGCTGGTGGATACCGCGCGAAATCGGCTGAACGTGGACATCCGCCTCCTGTGGAGCAGCAGCAGCAGCGCCATCTACTACGAAACAGGCGAGCCGGTGACGGTCCCCCGGGGGCTGGTGCAGCATCCGGGGATGACCGCCGACGGCCTGGCGCTGATTTTGGCCCATGAATCGGCCCACGCTCGCGGCAAACGGCACGAGGCCGACGCTGACTACTGGGCGGCGCGCCACGGCCTGCGCAGGCTCTGGGGCAAGGAGGGGTTCTCCAGGTACCGCGCGCTGAGGGCCGCCCATGCGGTGCTCACCTCCCAGTTCACCGAGACGTTCAACATCAACTGCCGCAAGCAGATGATCGAGCTCAACGCCACCGGCTACCCCACCGTGCAGTCACGCTGGAACATCTTCAAGGCCGGGATCCTCAAGCGCACCAAGCCGGCCATGGGAAACCGCCCCGGCTCGGGCACAGTGGTGCTGCTCTCCCGCGCCAGCGCAGCGGCCTACCTCGGCGTCGACGTGCGCTGGTTCAGGTTCTGGGTCGTCACCGGCAGTGGCCCGGTGGAGCTGAACTTCGGCGGCCGGGAGCGGTACATCCGAGACGACCTGGATCACTTCCTCCGCCCCTGATCCCGACCCCATCCCTGGCGTAAATCCGCCTGGCGTTCGTTGACAGGAATGTATTCTCCGCCTAGCTTTGTCGAGTGGGGAATTCAGTGCCTTTCGGTCGGACACATTCGGACTCTTTGCCGGCCATCAATAGTGGCATCGATATCATGGAGTTCGACCTGAGCCCCGAGGAGGCGTTCCTCGTCTCCAGGATTGACGGGCGGACCCCTGTGCGGAACCTGGTGTCCACCACCGGGCTGGAGCAGAAGGAGGCGCTGAACCTGCTCAACTCTCTGGTGCAGAAGGGGCTCGTCTCGGAGCCCGACCAGGAGGTCGAAGACGAGCCCGAGGATGAGGAGACCGCCCCCGGGAGCACGTCGGTGTCCAGTTCCATACCGCCCTTTATGATCAAGACGGTCGATCAGGCTCGCAAGTTCTACGAGGGAGCCATGGGCGAGCAGAAGAAGCGTAATCACAACGCCGCCCGCATCAACCTGCTGCTGGCGATCCAGTACGATCCCGACATGGAGCTCTACCGGGATGCCCTCAAGGAGCTGGACCGCAGCACTCAAGCCACGGTGGACTCGCCTGTCAACGAGAGTGGAATGGGCCTGTCTGGCAGGGAAGATGTCCTTCCCCGCGGTACCACCATCGCAGACTTCGAGATCAAACGGGCCATCGGTGAGGGCGGCATGGGGATCATCTACCTCGGCGTGCACCCGCTCATCGGCAAGCGCGTGGCGATCAAGGTCATCGGCAAGGAGCTGGCCGAAAACCCCAAGGCCTCCTCCCGGTTCATCATGGAGGCCCGCTCCGTCAACGAGATCGGGCACCACAACATCGTCGACATCATCTCCATCGGCAAGCTCGACGACGGTCGCACCTACCTCATCATGGAGTACCTGGAGGGGCTCAGCCTCCGCGAGCTAATGGACCGGGCCGGGCCGCTGTCGCCGCCCAAGGTGCTTCCACTCTTTCAGCAGATCTGCAGCGCCATGGAAGCGATCCACAACAAGGGGTTCGTGCACCGGGATCTCAAGCCGCCCAACATCTTCATCCTGCAGCGCCCCCCGCACCCCTACGTCAAGGTATTGGATTTCGGCCTGGCCAAGCTGTGGCTCAAGCCGGCGCGCGGTAGAAAGGTGACCGAGGTGACCGAGGTCGGATCCCTCCTCGGCACGCCCGCATACATGTCGCCCGAGCAGTGCCGTGGCAAGAAGGTGGATTTTCGCACCGACATCTACTCCATGGGGGTGGTGCTCTACGAGCTGATCACCGGCCAGCACCCGTTCCCCAAAGCCAAGTCGTCCCTCGAGCTGATCTCCTGCCACAGCCTGGAGGTGCCGAGGCCGCCCTCGGAGTTGGTGGACATCTCCGACGCCCTGGAGAGGGTGATCTCCAGGGCCATGGACAAGGCCCCGGACCGTCGATTCCCGTCCGCGGCGGGCATGTTGGAGGGCCTGCTGCTCGTCATCCCCGAGGCGACGGAGTGGAAGAGCCACCTGGACTTTCACGAGTCTGCCAGCGACGCCTCCGGCCCCCTGGCGCTGCCCCCGGAGTACCTCAACGTCTCCGTCGACGAGGAGGACGACAGGGAGGAGCGCGATACCGACAAGTTCAACCCGGTGGACAGTGAGGGTGGCCCGTCGAAGGTGAGCGACGGAGTCGCGACGGAAGGTAGATAGAAGTCCTCGGCCGGAGGACCGTCGCACCTGAACGTGAAAACGCCCGGCTGATGATTCAACCAGGCGTTTTCTTTGGAGCGGGACACGGGGCTCGAACCCGCGACTCCCAGCTTGGGAATTTGACACTGAATATGTAATTACAACAGGTTACGAACCGTTTCATTCCGAAGCGTGGTGGACTTGTCCAGTTTCTTTTCACTTTTTCTTCGGAACGAAAAATCTACCTGTAGAACCTGATTGTGAGCATGGAGCAGCAACGGGTGCCGTCACTAGTACGGTGTAGGTGTCGCCTCAGGACACCCACTGTGGCTTGACCTGCGCCAAGGCCGTGTGCTCCTCCTCGGTGATGTCGGATGTGCCCGCGAGATCGGCCAGAATACGCGCCACCTTGCAGCTGCGGTGCATGGCGCGCCCGCTGAGGTCGTTGGCCTCGGCGTAGCTCTGCAGCAGCCTGCGGGTGCCGGCGTCCAGCGGGGCGTACCGCCTCAGCTGGCGTGTGCTCATCTGTGCGTTGCAGTGGATGCGGCAGCGCCGGAAGCGGTGCTGCTGCCGGTGTCGCGCCACGCCCACCCGACCAGCCATGGCCGCCGAGTTCTCGGACGGCGTCTGCTCCACCAGCTCGCGGGTGCGCACCGGCGCGACCCGCACGAAGAGGTCGAAGCGGTCCAGCAGCGGCCCCGAGATGCGGCTGATGTAGCGCCGCGCTTCCCGCTCTCCGCAGGTGCAGACCCGCACGTCCACATCCTGGTACACCTCGACCAGCCTCCGGGCCGACGAGCTGAGCGAGGAGAAGGAAGCGACAAACTGAGCCGTCCCGGCCCGCGTCTTGGCGGGTGCTGATCACTCCTGCGTGCCGATTTCGTTACCCATCAGCCTGCCGTTTTCTCCCTGGATTTGAACCTGAGAATAAGCCAGCTGCTTGCGAACTCTGCGGGATTTCAGTACTCTTCTAACGCGTTGAAAATGACTACCCTTTGTGATTTTTCTTTACCTGATATCAGAGAGCAGGATGTTACTAGCAAGGTCTCCACCACCCTGCTCGACGAGGAGACATACTACTGCTCCACGCGGACCATGTACCGCATCCTGGCCTCGGAGGACGAGGTCCGGGAACGCCGCAACCAGAGGCGCCATCCCGAGTACGTAAAGCCCGAACTGCTGGCCACCGCCC
>PVBE012198535.1_pt1 | contig 36117 bp, 26 predicted proteins | sample 1631181 | NCBI WGS metagenome assembly PVBE01 (sample SAMN08397723, study PRJNA350692) | Marine metagenome, whole genome shotgun sequencing project. | isolation source: water | place: Pacific Ocean | collected 2012-04
AAGGGGCGGCGGTGAGGTCTGTCCTGACGTGACCCTCTCCGGTGAGGTGGACATCACCATCCCGTACGGAGGCGGCAATGGCATGGCCATGCTGCTCGACCTCGAGGGCCATGGCCCGTATCTGTACCAGCCCTTTGTGCCCATCGCGACACCGGACGGCGCGGAGAGTGAGTTCGGCATGATGGCGCCGTGTCATGTCGGCGCCTACCAGCTGGTGGGGGCCTATGACTCCAATGGCAACTCGCTTATCGATCCCATGGATCAGTGGGGTGCTTATGCGGAGTCACCAGGGGTCAACGGAAACCCGATCACAATCGCGGACCTGGACCTCACCGGTCACGACATGGAGATCCCCCTGGATGACGGTGAGAGCAGCCTGAGTGTGGTGCCCTTTGTTCGCATATCTGGCAGCCTCTTTCCCTTCGATGGTGGCACCCTGGATGCATACGGTGAAGTCGCCAGGATCTACGTCGTGGCGATGAAGTACCGCATGACCGTCGACTCCTCTGTGGCTTCCTTTGAGGATGCATACGATGTGGAGACCTTCCTGGCTGAGGATGTCGTGGGCCTGGAGTCCGTCGACTGGGAGCTCATCGTGCCCGCCAACACCAGAGTGTACCTGTGGGCCTTTGTGGACGTGGACGGAGACGGACTCATCAATGAGGTGGATGAGCCCGTGGCTTCCGGAGGTGTGGAGTCATCCGGGGCCCTGCCCGTAGGAGAAGACCCCCACGCGGGCATTCCCCTCGGCGTGCGGATCGCAACGGACTGATCGCTCAGAGCGATCTCATAGCAAAACCTGCCTTCGCAGGGACAATTTGCTGCGTGGTGCGCAACATGTAGAGGTGTGGAGACGAGACGGCCACTAAATGTGGAGTAGGTGAGCGCGAGCGTCATGCGTTCGGGTTACGCACCCGCACCCTGGCAGCTCACTCCTAGTCCCCCACCCCTCGGGAGTTCTCGTGTTTGGTCCGGTTCCTCGCACAGGTCAGTCCTTGCCCCACGTCTCTACCCAGGACGTGAACTCAGCTCTTCGCCCCTACAAGGTGGAGTACATCACGGATCCCTCCCAGGAGGCCCTCCGCCACTTGGCACTGCAGCACACCCCAGCGGTACAGCAGACCAGTGTGGGCAACCTCGTGAAGGTTGCGCGGAACAAGGCCCGAAAGGCCCGGTACACCTACGTGATCGCGCCTGAAGAGGATGCCGAGAAGTACTCGTGCAGGATCATCGATCGCCAGCGAGCCGAGGCCTTGATTGGACGCCAGAAGGTCTACATCGAGGAGACAGGTACCTTGCTCGAGGTTCGTGGCTTCATCGGTCTGGGCCCCCGCGCGGTTGGGACCCAGTGGCTCTACACCCCCGAGGCCGCCAACATCGCCGGGATGCAGCAGGTGCTCGCCTTCCCGACCGGAGACGTGCTCGGTGCAGGTGAGGCGTTTCAGCCCGCACTGCGGGTGGTCTATACACCTGGCTGTCCCGCGACGGGCCTGCCGGGAGGCCAGGCCATCATCATCGATCTCGAGAACTACACCACCTACATCCTGGGTCCCGACTACTTCGGTGAGTCCAAGAAGGGTGCGCTGAGGATGCTCAACCAGCTGGTCTACGCGCAGGGTGGGCTGGTCCTGCACGCCGGTGCCAAGGAGGTCCAGATCGATGGTCGGACCATCTCCATGACCATCATGGGGCTCTCGGGTACCGGGAAGACCACGACCACCTTCTCCAAGCAGGGTGATGTGACTCGTCCCATCCAGGATGACATGGTGAGTCTGTGGCCAGCTGGAGAGCTCTCCATCACGGAGAACGGTTGCTTTGCCAAGACCTTTGGCCTGACCGAAGAGGCTGAGCCCGTCATCTACCGAGGCACCGTGTCCAGCGATGCCTGGGTGGAGAATGTCTACACCGATGCCGATGGTCGTTTGGACTTCTTCAAGGGAATCCTGAGCCCGGAGGAGGTCGCACGACTGCGCGAGACCCTGGTGCTCACAGGTGCACCCGAGGACAACGTGGATGGATACATCTCGGGCGCTGTTCCGCTGGAGAGCATCACGGATGACAACGGTGTGCTCGAGGATGGCTGGGACTTTGTGAAGTGGACCGAGAATGGTCGCTCCATCATTCCCATGGCAGCCATCGAGGAAGCCGCGGACCTCACCCGCATCCCTGCTGTCCAGAGCATGGGAATCTTGAACCGGGACGAAGGCGCAGATGCGGCCACGCCGGGAATCGTGCAGTTCACCAGCCCGGAGCAGGCCGCTGGCTTCTTCATGCTCGGGGAGACCACCAAGACCTCGGCGGCTGGCAAGGAGGTGGGCAAGACCCGCTCCCCGTTCACCCAGCCCTTCTTCCCGCTGGCGCACGGTCTGCAGGCGCGTCGCTTCTCGGAGCTCGCCGCTACCATGGAGGGTGTGGACCTGTGGATGATGAACACCGGCTACATCGGTGGAGATGCCCGGTCGGTGAAGGCTGGCACGGGACTCAAGGTCAAGATCCGTCACTCCTCGGCGATGCTCGAGACGATGCTCAAGGGCGATGTGGTCTGGAAGGTCGATCCGGACTTTGGCTACAACGTGGTCGATGTGGACGCACCCGCCAACGCTTCGCTGCTCGAAAAGGTGCCCGTTGCCATCCTCGATCCGAGGCGCTGGTATGAAGAGCAGGGGCGGCAGGATGAGTACTCTGCCTGGGTGACTCAGATGAAGGCGGATCGCCGGACGTTTCTGGAGGCCTACGGCGTAGACGGGGCCATCATCGAGGCGACGATCGGCGCTTGATGGGCTGCAGGGCCATGTACAGGCCCACCAGTGACGCGGCCTGATGTAGCATAGACATCGGTCAACTGTGCCCGGAAGCCCCGGAGGGCCCGCTTGCGTCCAGCACTGAAAGGAACGCTTCTCACAGTATCTCTGCTGTGGGGGGTAGCGATCGGTGGGATCTGGCCTCAGGTCATCGACATCCGGGCGCAGACCCGTACGATGGCGGACGAGCATGTCCGACACCAGGTGGCGCATCCAGGCTGGTCCTTTCCGGCGCGCGTCTGGAGTGGCTCGGCTTCCATGGAGCTTCCCACGCCCCGGCTGATGGAGCACGCGAGGCTCAGGGACTACCGACAGTCCTGTCCGCCTGCTTTTCCTGGGGAGTACTGTCCGAGGACTGGCACTCTTGTGCCTCGAGGTGGGACCTTCCCAGAGGGCGTGCAGCCCCCCGGCATGGCTGGCTGGACCCGGTCACTGGCCCTGGAGCCGATTCTCATCGGGTACCTCGTGGGTCCGGACGGAGAGATCCGCGAGCACCTGCCGCTGGACAAGGCGCCGGCACATCTTTTGGACGCGATCATCGCGGCAGAGGATGAGGACTTTCACACACACCCTGGCGTCAACCCGCTCTCCAGTCTGCGTGCTGGCTGGACCAACCTCCGCGAGGGTAGCTATCAGCAGGGTGGCTCCACGCTGACCATGCAGACCGTCCGCCTCATGACCCAGCGGCGGGAGAAGACCATGGTCCGCAAGCTCCGGGAGATGGCGATGGCCATCTCCCTGGATGGACACCTGGGCAAGGAGGGAGTGCTTCAGATGTACCTGGATGGACCCTACCTGGGTCAAGCAGGTGCTCGGTCGGTGTGTGGATTCCAGGCTGCGGCACGGCATTACTGGGGCAAGGATGCAACGGAGCTATCGCTGGGGCAGGCTGCGACCCTGGCAGGGATACTTCCGGCACCAGGGCGGCTGGGCCCGGACGTGGCCCCCAAGCAGGCGCGGCTCAAGCGGGACCGGGTGCTGCGACGCATGAGGGAGATGGGGTACGACGTGGCCAGTGCCAGGTCCCAGCCGATCAAGCTCGACCTGCAGCCCCTGCCAGGCAGCCGCTATCCGCCGTACCTCCAGGCCACACGGGCGTGGCTGGAGGATCACCTGGACCACGAGGTGGTCTACGGGTCTGGGCTGGAGGTCTACACGGCGCTGGACCTGGTGGCCCAGGCCAAGACCGAGAAGGTCCTGACCCGCAGGTTGAAGTTCATCGAGCAGCGCACGGGCCGCCGAAGCGATGCTCCGCTGCAGGCGGCCGGAGCACTGCTGGATCCGCAGACGGGGGCCCTCGTGGCTGCCTTCGGCGGTACCCAGGAGGCCTCTACTGACTTCAACCGGGCGACCCAGGCCCGTCGCCAGGCAGGTAGCGCCTTCAAGCCTCTGGTCTATGCCCTCGCCCTCTCTCGGATGGATGGCAATGGCATGCCCCTGTACAAGGCCTCGGATGCCGTGCCCAACCAGCTGAGGATCTTTGATGGGACGGATGGCTGGCGGCCCAGGAACGTCAGTGGCCGCTATAGCAAGTCAAGAACGCTCGCCTATGCCCTGCCCTGGAGCGAGAATGTGGCGACGGCATCCCTGCTCGAGGAGCTCGGCGGTGCACGCTACCTGGTGGACTTCGCGGGCCGCCTCGGTTTTGACACGCGGTGGCTTCCAGAGGAAATGGGGCTGGCGCTCGGTCAAGGAGAGGTCACTCCGTTGGAGATGGCGACATTTGCTGCCACCATCATCAACGGCGGCCGGCGTGCAACGGGCAGCCCGGTGCACTCCGCTCGCGACGCTGCAGGACAGGTGCGCGTGGGTGCCATCAGCCCGGACCGTCCGGTGCTGACTCCGGAGGCCGCAGCACTCACCCGGGAGCTGATGCGAGGCGTGGTGGAGTTCGGGACGGGCAACCCCATTCGCGGAGTGGCTGGCGTGCACGGCTACAAGGGTGCCGCCATCGGAAAGACGGGAACGACCGACCGGGAGCTGGACCTGTGGTTTGTAGGGGGCACCCCCTACTACGCGGGGGCCGTCTGGCTCGGCTACGACAAGCCCACCCGGATTGGCGGCACGGCGAGCGACTTCGCCGCACCGCTGTGGGGATGGTGGATGCGCGGGGTGCACCAGGACCTCCCGGAGAAGAACTTCGAGGGACCGGTGCTGGAGTTCCATCGAATCTGCCCCAACACTGGCAAGAAGCCGCTGCCTGGATGTCTGAGTGTTCGTGCCCCCTTCCTGCCAGGTACCGGACCCACGGAGGTCTCCCCAGTCTGTGCTGTCGCTCCGCCCAAGCCTCTGGGTGCAACAAACGCCTGGCGGAGGGCTCCGGTACGTGCTGCCCGAGGTCCGGGCGTACGGCCCACGGCGCCGCCGGTGGGTGCAGTCAAGAAGGGTCCCGGGCCCGAGCCCATGTAGGTTGGATGGAACGTCGCCGTCTCGGAAAGTCCTGCCTCTCCATCACGCCCGTCACCCTGGGTGCCTGGTCCTTTGGTGGCTGGTTCTGGGGTGGGCAGGATGAGGCCAAGAGCGATCGGACCATTCGTGCCTCCATCGATGCGGGTGTGACCAGCATCGATACAGCCCCGGTCTACGGCTTTGGGCGCTCCGAGGAGGTTCTGGGTCGTGCACTCCTGGGGCTACGGGACCAGGTGCAGATCCTCACCAAGGTCGGCCTGCGCTGGGACCTGGAAGAAGGATCCCACTACTTCGATACCAATGATGTGGACGGCCAGGCTCGGAGCATCTGGCGGAACCTCCGGCCTGAGAGCATCCGCCACGAGGTGGAGCAGTCGCTTGGTCGCCTGCAGGTAGACCACCTCGATCTGGTTCAGTGCCACTGGCCGGATCCCAGCACGCCCATCCCGGAGAGCATGGGCACCCTCCGAGACCTGGTCCACGAGGGCAAGATCGGCGCAGTGGGAGTCTCGAACTTCAGCCCGGAGCAGATGCGCGAAGCCCAGGCAGCTCTCGGTGATGTGCCCCTGGCCAGCGATCAGCCGGCCTACTCTCTTTTGGACCGAAGGATCGAAGGCGGGGTGTTGCCGTGGTGTCGGGAGCACGAGGTTGGAGTCGTGGTCTATTCACCCATGGCCCGCGGTCTCCTGACGGGTCGAGTCACCATGGCGCGCACCTTTCCCGATAACGATGGTCGGTCCCAGGACCCCCGGTACCATCCCATCAACCGCCGTCGCATCCTGGATGCGTTGGACAAGGTCGAGCCCATCGCTGCTGCGCATGGCATCACCCTGGCCAATCTCTCGGTGGCCTGGGTGCTCAACCAGCCTGGGGTGACTGCGGCATTGGTGGGTGCTCGGGATGCAGGCCAGGCGGTGGAGAACGCCAAGGCAGCCAGTGTGCATCTGAGCGAGGAAGATCTGGGCTGCATAGACGATGTCTTTGGTGATCTCCGCCTCGATCGCCGGCCAGGCGCATGACCAATAGGGACTGGGGAATCCGGGCACTGGTGTGGCTCTCCGTGGGCCTGCTGGTGCTCTTTCCCGCCTCCCTCTCACCGGGGGCGCTCTTGGTGGGCCATCCGGATGTGGATGTGTGGAACCATGCGTGGGGCTACTGGTTCGTACCCCACTCGATAGCCCAGCTTCAGCTTCCATTGTCCACAGATCTGGTGGCACCCAGCGGCGGGGATCTGTACTTCATCGACATGCTCGGTGCGCTCATCGGTGCGCCGCTGGCCTGGATCTTCGGGGCAGCGGTCGCCTACAACGGCGTCCTGCTGCTTCGGGTCGCGGCAGCTGGACTGTCTGCGCAGTGCCTGACGGAGGAGCTCACAGGTCGGGGCTCCCATGCCTGGGTGGCGGGTGCTGCCTTCGCGACCATGCCCTACCTGCTCAGCGAGCTGAGCAATGGCATCACAGAGGTGGCCACGGTCCACTGGGTCGCATGGACCTTGCTCGCTGCTCAGCGGGTGCGCCGTGCACCGACCGCCTCGAGCTGGCGGTGGCTGGGCGTGGCTCTTGGGCTGTGTGCAGCGGCCAATTTCTACTACGGGCTTGTGAGCGGGCTGATGGTGGTCGTGGTGCTGGGGTGGGATGCAGTGGGTGCCTGGCGGACCCAGCGACCTTCGCTCACATCTGCTGTTCGTCCGGTGCTCATGGCTGCGGGAATTGCCCTGCTCATTGTCCTTCCCTTCTGGGGAGGCTTCCAGTGGTCTCTGGTGAGCGACGGTGCGATTGTGGTGCGCCCCTCCGAGGTCGCCAGCGGCTGGATGCTCGAGCACAATGCCGTGGACCCCCGGACCTTCCTGGCTCCAGGTGACTTTCAGAGCGTGGATCTGGCCAGACAGGGAGAGGCCTTTCGGCACACGGGGTATTTGAGATGGAGCCTGCTGCTGTTGGCTCTCTTAGGTGCCTGGGCCAACCGTGGCCTTCGTCCATGGATGGCCGCGGGCCTGTGCAGCCTGGTCATCGGACTCGGCCCCTTCCTGTGGTGGGGCGAGCATGTGATGGTGGCTGGCCGGCACGTATCACTGCCGTTTTACTGGCTACAGGTGGTGCTGCCGGATGTGGCGATCACCCACACGCTGCGACTGGCGGTGGGCGCGCAGCTGATGGTGGCGGTCTTCGGGTCAGCCGGCCTGGTGGTTCTTGCTCGGAAGGTGGGAGCGCTGGGCACGGTCATGGGTGCTGCAGGCGTGGGTGCGCTGGTGGTGCTCGAGGGAGCGGTGCTCTCGCCGGCGAGCTGGCCGGTGCCGACCAGCTCGGCTGAGGTGCCAGAGGGCGTAGCCAATCTCGGCCCGGGCCCTGTTCTCGACCTTCCTGGGAGCGTGGGTGCGACCATGGCCACCAGCCGGTACTTCTGGTACCAGACGGCACACGGACAGCCTATTCCCTGGTCACCCAATATTCGGCTGGATTCCTGCCGTGACCTCGATGTGCAGGGAGCGTTCACGAACCCGCGGGTTCGGGCGGAGAGCCACCAGGTGATCGAGGATCCGGGCAGCGGCCCGGACTTCCTGCAGGCTCAGCTTGCCCAGCGATACTCGGCCATCGTTGTCCACACCGATCTCGAGGCCCGTGCCGAGCTGCCCAGCAGCTATGGTGCGACCCTCACCAAGGTTCTCGGTGAGCCCGAGGCAGTGGGGGATCTGCTGATCTGGCGTGGCGGAGGAGAGCCGTGAGCCTGCTGCTGATCCTGGCATGCTCGGGGAGCCCTGAGCCTGAGGCGCTGCCGGTCGAGGCGGCCGCACCCGTGGAGCAGTCAGGAGAGGTCATTCCTCAGGGTCCGACGGTGGGGGAGAAGAATCCACCCATCCCTGCCGATAATCCCGCCTGGAAGGACGATCGCCCAGGGTTCCGCCCGAATTTCTTCTTCTATGGAGAGCGGAGTTGGGCGGATGTCCGCATGCGGGTCGTGGGACAGATAGCGATGGTCGAGCGGGATCGGGCGCGTCTGGCGGCGATGAGCGGGGAGCCGAAGCGAGCGGGTGCCATCTACCACCAGCTTGCTCAGAGACTCCGAACGGTGGACCTCAGCGGCAGTCCGGTGGCCAGCGGAATGCGAGACCAGCTGGTGTTGGCTGCTGAGCGGGACGGTCGCTTGCTCCAGGGAGTCGGGAGCGGATCCATCCCGGAGGACCTGCGGGTCTTGAGTGGCACTCTCTTTGGGCTCAGAGCCCAGCTGCTTCACTGGAGCCTCGCAGTAGCTCACCGACCTGGGCCAGAGGAGACCCGGGCCTGGGTGGTGGCCCACAAGGCGCTGGTCACCAGCCGGCCAGATCTCAAGCTCGATGGGTTCGTGGACTTTGATGATCGACACAAGCTCCGAGACCGACTCCTGGAGGCCTATCTGGACAGTGTGGACCCCATCGGATTTAGCGACCCCTGGGGCTACTGGGAGGATCGGGAGATCCTGCGTCAGTCCGAGGCACTCCTGCGGGTTGCCGAAATGGTGGCTCCTCTGAAGGCCGAGGGGAAGCGACTGAAGGGCGAGATTCCCTCGCTCAAGGCGGTGGGCTGGTGGCAACGGACCTCAGTGGTGGCGGCCCACCTCGTGGCCCCGGGGACTTCGCAGGGCTTTACCGTGGGTGGTCTGGGACGGCTGCCTACGGGAGACTCCCTCATCGACGTGGCGGGCGAGCCGGGTCCGATGGCCATTGGGAAGCTGGAGCGTCTGGGCCTGGACGATTCGGCGCACGCCGAGTGGCTTCGCCTGGAGTCGGTGGATCTGAACCAGTCCTTGACCATCGACCCTTCGACCGTACCGGGCCGCCTGAGGAAGACCACGGAGACTCTCGACGCACACGGCCACGGTTCTCGCTACTACAACATCAAGGCTGCCCGAAACGAGGCCGTCCGAATGCTGGCTCGGCGTCATGAGTTCCTGGTGGCCCGAGAGGTGCTCATCACGAATCGACCGCTGCATCACCAGGACTGGGCCTGCCCCAACCGGGACGGCATCTTGTTGGCCATCGAGGGCCGGTTGCTGGCGAGCGCGGGAGACTCGCGGGCGGCCAGGGTGCTCGGAGAAGCGAGGCAGGCCGCGGAGGACTTCCTCGCTCAGGTGGACAAGGCCGAGGCGGCGGGCCGCTAGGGCCTACTCGGAGAGGAAGGACCAGGTCCCGCCGATGCACTCATTGGTGGCATCGATCTGAGGGTAGCCCTCGTAGTAGTAGACCTTGATCGATGCTGTGGCGATGTCCCACAGGCAGACACCGTAGGCGCCCATCTTGCAGCCATTCGACTCGTACTCGGCGGGCAGTCCAGCCGCCTCCTGGTCCACTGCGCAGGACTCGTTCTCGACGCCGGAATGATCGGACCCGATGTAGCTGATGCAGATCTGATGCTCCATGAAGCTACAGCCAGGCGTTCCTCCATCGTAGTACTCGGTGTCGGTATCCGTGTCGGTGTCGGTATCCGTGTCGGTGTCGGCATCCGCATCGGAGTCGGTATCCGTGTCGGTATCCGTGTCGGTGTCGGTATCGGAGGCCTCACCCGAGTCACCTGGATCGGTGGAGATCTTGCCTGAGCAGGCCATCAATGCAGCCAGAAACAAGGGTCTGTATTTGGACATACTGCCTCCCAGCCGCCGGGCTTATGGTGCTTCCTCAGGGGCGGCCAGCACTACTCCGTTGCGTCATCGGGCTTCTTGGGCTCCTCTGGCTCGATGGGCGGAACCTCTGGCATGACGCCCACGGTGAGGTCCACACCTGCGGTGGCGGTGGATGTGTTGACCAGTCCGCCAGTCCACAGGCCGATGCTCTCGCCGGGGCTGGGCTGCTCATCGCCGTTGGCATCGTGGACGACCATCACGACCACCTTCTTGTTCTTGGGTACCTTGATGGTGTAGTCCCCAGCCTCAGCGAACTTCTTGACCGTCAGCAGCTGCGGTGGATTGATGCCCGCATCCTCCACGCGTACCAGCAGCTCTCCTGCACACTCTTCACAGGCCAGGGTTCCGGAGATTGTGACGCCATCGGTGATGTCGTCTTGGGTCAGGGCCATCTCGGGCGGGGTCTTGGGTGCCCCTGGACCCGGGTCGGGAACGATGGCTCCGGGGCCTGGGCTCTTGTCTCCCTTGAGACTATCCGGCCCGTCTCCGGGGCCTGGCTGTGCTCCCGGCTCGGGTGCCCCCGGTGTGGCCGCACCATCGGGCTGTTGATCCCCAGCCTTGTCGGTCGCCGGGGGCTCCACGCAGGAGATGGCCAGAGTAAAGAAGAGGAAGGTGGGCTTCATGGCTGCCTCCTGGATGAGGACACCTATCGCTTCAGGGCGCGTCCACAAGGGACCGGCTGAGCTCGTTGAGGTAGCTGCCTGCCCGCTCGGCAATGTCAGGCCATCCCTGGTGCTGAGCGGCGCCCACCAACATCTGGATGGGAACCATGAGGTCCGCGGAGCGAATTCGCCCGACACCGCGCTCTTTGGCCACGGCCCACCAAGCCCGACAAGTGCGCTCATCGCCTTCTTGTGCGGCCCAGGTGGCCCGCATCAGGCCGATGAACATCCACGCCCAGTGACGCGGTCGCTCCTGCAGCTGGGCCTCCGCCTGATCGATGGATATGCGGGCCATCCGGGGTGCGTTTCGCTCCATGTGGACCAGCGCCAGGTTGAGGTGTGCGACGGCAGCAGAGCCTGGCCATTGCCGGTCCGTGGCAGAGCGCACGACCGTCTCGTAGAATCGCTCAGCGTTGCGGGTGTCTCCCCGGTAGCGGAAGACCTCGCCGAGGTTCTTCTCGCTGAGGAGCTGCAGGCGGTCATCTCCGATGGTTGCGGAGAGTGCCCGGCTGGTGTGGAAGTGTCGCTCGGCAGCCTCGAGGTCCTGCCGAGCAAGATGGACCAGGCCAGCACAGTAGGTGGCCTGGGCGATGTTGCGGGTGTCTCCGCTGGTCAGGGCAGCCTTGCGCAGTCGGTGCACAAGCTCCTCGATTCCATCCATCCGTCCGCCGACCACTCTTGCCTCCACCAGCCCGCGGAGTGCCTTGACCTCGATCCGGGGATCCGAGATGGAGAGACGGAGCATCCTGGCATAGTGGTTGGCTGCCTGCGAGGGGGTGCCTTCCAGGCGGCATACCGTCCCCAGTCCGTGGTTGGTGTGGATCAGGCCCTCCCGGTCCCGGGTAGCCTCGAAGGCCACGAATGCGCTCTCCAGGTACTGTCGAGCGGCGGAGAGATCGCCTCGGGCGGTCTCCACCCGGGCCAGCAGCACCCAGATCCAGGCATTGGTACGCCGGTCGAGGTGTCCGATATTTCGTGTTTCCTCGAGCACCCTTCGTCCTTCCTCTGGCCGATCCTGATCGAGGTAGGCTTCCGCCAGGCGCAGGCGTGCTTCGGCCCGGGCGGAGAGCGCGCCGGTGCGATCCGCCGCGGCCATCCCGAGGCGTGCTGCATCCAGCGCGAGCGGTGTTCGCCCCTCATCGAGTGCTCTGCGGGCTGCCCGCAGGAGGGGAACCACGGCGGTGTTGGGACTTCCGCTGTGGAGTCGGTGGATTCCCATTGGCAGGTCCACGTCGGCACCTGTGCGCTCGTTGAGTCCTGCCCATGCCTCACCGAGGCGCTGGTGGAGATCGGCCACGTCTGGACGGCCGAGTGCAATCTGGCGGGCTGCGAACTGGATCCGCCTGTGCTCAAAGACCAGTCGCCATCCTCGCTGTCGGACAATTCCCGTAGCCAGGAGGGAGTCGAGTCCCTCGGGGTGGATCTCCTGGACCACGCTGATGGGTGGCTCCTGTCCTGCAAGAGCTGTCGCTGCCAGGGCCTCAAAGGCTGCCTCCGGGTCTTCCGTGCTCGCCATCGCGCCCTGGATTCGGCTCTGGTAGAGCGAGTCGGAATCCTCCGGCATGATCTCCTCGAGTTTCACTCCTGGAGCCAGCCGGAACAGGCGGTCGGCGCTCTGGATCAGGCGGCCACGGATGGCCCAGTCCCGAAGCAGCAAGACGGCCTTTGCCGGTGCGCCGCCGCTGAATTCCAGGATCTCATTGGCGAGATCGGGTGCCACGCTCATGCGGTCTGCCAGGAAGCTCAGCATCTCTCGCTCAGTCATGCGAGGGACGCTCAGTCGCATCGCTCCCCGAGCCTCCATTGATGCCACCTTCTTCTGTAGGGCTGGGTCCTTGAGCATGGCCTCGGAAGAGATTGTGGCGATGGCCAGAATCGGGCGCTCGCCCACACTTCGATCGAGCAATGCGGAGCAGATGCTCAGTCCATCTCCGTCTTCCTGCGCCAGGTGGCTGTCCTCCAGCACCATGATCGCTCCGCCTCTCCAGGCCCGGGCATCGAGGTAGCGGTACAGGTAGGCCAGGCCGACCGCAGCGTTTACCGGGGTCTCACCTTCCTCGAGGTAGCCGCACCATCGAGCCAGGACCGAGGCCTCGGTGTCCACCTGATCGGGCGTCTTCTGCTGGTCTCGCGAGAGCCATCGCTGCAGCCGCTGCTGCAGGTCGGTCCGGTTCTCATTCCACGGAGCGAGGAGCTCCTGGACGGCGCCCCGGTAGCCATCATCGGGTCCTGCAGGCAGGTGGTAGCGCAGGAACACTGCCTCCATATGCCCGGATGCCTCCAGCATCCTGGCCACCTGATCGGAGATCCGGGTCTTGCCTGTGCCTGCCGCGCCTGTGAGCAGGACCACTCTGGGCTCGCCTGTCTCGACCACCTCTCTGGCCTTCTGCCAGAGCAGCCAGCGGATGCCTTCCCGGGAGTCCATCACCGGCTCGTGAAGGCCAAACATGGCGACCCCGCTCGGACCACCGATGCGATCGGGGATGGGGGGTGGCTCCGGGGACATGGGCTCTGGCGCCACGCGATTCCACCGGACCTGTGCCTGGGGCAGGTTCACCGGTGGCGTTGCGGTCAGCGCGTCCATACCCTCGGGCAGGATCACCTCGGAGAAGCTCTGTCCTACCTGTCCGCCGGCCTGGGGTGCAGCCCTCAGAGTGAGCTCGGTATCCATCAAGGCGAACTGGATGGCCCGGCGCACGTCGGCAGCGCGGTCGTACCGCTGTCGGGGGTCCGGATCGAGAAGGTTGCGGACCACATGCTCGAGGGCATTTGGAACCTCCTCGGCCAGGTCCAGGGGGCCGGCGGGGAGAACCTCGAGAACCCGACGCTTGCCTGCGGGGGTCCGTCGGTCTCCCCCGAGGATCTCGAAGAGCATCAGCCCGACTGCGTAGAGATCGGTCCACGGGCCGAGCTCAGCATACCTACCGTCTCGCTGCTCGGGCGCCATCCAGGTGGGGGTTCCCGAGATGCCGCGCTGGTGCAGGGCGAGGTCTGCCACCGCTCCTGCCACACCCAGATCCGCCACCCAGGCATCCACTGGACCATAGGCATCCCAGGTGTTGCGGGGGTGGAGCAGAACATTGGCGGGCTTGAGATCCTGGTGGAGAAGCCCCATGGCGTGCATGGCGCTGAGGGCCTCGAGGACCTGGTCGATCAGCCGGAGAGCTTCCGTCAGGGTCGGCTGTGTCTCGAGCAGGTCGCTCAGGCTGCCGGAGTCCGCGCAGGCAAGTGTGACGAAGGGTCGGCCATCCTCCAGGCGGCCCGCGTCATAGACTGGAATCACCCGAGGGTGGATCACCTGAGCGCTCAGCGCGACCTCTCGGTCGAAGCGTGCGCGGAAGCGTGCGTGGATTGCCAGATTGGGGCGCACCACCTTGATGGCGACGGGGTGGCCGAGTACGGCGTCATCGGCCTTGTAGACTGTGCAGGTCGCACCCTCACCTAGCTCCTCGAGGAGGTGGTAGCGTTCCGGCAGGGCCGGTGAGGCCATGATGGGCAAGTTGGCCCTCCTCGATCAAAGCGAGAGGCGGATGTCCATACCGAGCTTGTCGGTGAACAGGGTGGAGAGTACGTCCAGCATGCGGTCATCCGAGTCCCGCTCTCGCCATTCTCCCTTGGCGCGACAGAAGTGCCACGCGGATAAATTGGCACTGAGCCAGATCTCGTGCCTGGGGGTCTGCTGGGAGAGAACGAAGGTGCCACCAGACTCGAATACGATCTTCAGATTGCCCTCAGAGAGCTGTGGATCGTGGTCTTCGCTTTCGACCTCATCAATCTGATCGAGCAGCGCCCGCAGGGTGCCGTCTACCGCTGCTCGGAAGGCGACGTCGTCATCAAATTCTGAGGTCATGGAATCAGTCTAATCGGAGACTACCTTCGAGATCGCCTGTTCGAGTCGACTCAGGCAACCATCCAGCTCGTTCATCCCCACAGCACCGATGCTGATGCGGAACCAGCCGGACTCTTCTGGCAGGTCGAATGCCTGGAATGGCACGACGGCCATCAGGGCTTCCTCCAGGATGTAGCGGCGGATCTCTTCATTGGTCTCGAAGCCCTTGCCCACCAGGTCTATGCGGAAGCTCAGGTAGATGGCACCTTGTGGGGCGATGGCGTCCACGGGCAGGCCCTTGTCCCGCATCTTCGTGATCCCCTCGTAGAGGCGATCGAGACGGGCGCTGATCGCAGCCTTCATCCCCTTGTGGTAGGTCGAGATCTCATCTGGATGATTGAGCAGCCAGGCTGTGGCGCGCTGCTCAGGTCGAGCAGCCCAGGCGCCCATGTGCCCGATCAAGGCCTTCATCTTGGGCTGGATGTACGGAGGCATCACAGCCCAGCCCACCCTCAGTCCTGTAGCGGCGAAGGCCTTGGAGATGGCATCGATGTGAATGACGTAGGGGGCACACTCGGGGACGAGCTGTACTGGGGATGCGTGGGGGTGCTCCTTGGAGTCCAGCATCCAGTAGACCTGGTCGTACAGGAGCATGCACGGTGGGTCGTCGCCGCGGCGATGGTTCTCCTCCACGAGCGCCTGAGCGATACCGCGAAGTACCTCGGGGTCGATGACGGTGCCTGTGGGGTTGAGCGGACTGTTGAGCACCATCAGCCGGGTCCCTGGCAGGGCAGCACGGACCTGCTCGACCGTGGGGAAGAAGTTGTCCTTTGGGGTGGTGCGAACGAAGTGGTGGTCGGTCTGGTTGAGGTGGGCGTAGTAGCCCACATTCCATGCCGGAAGAAAGCTGACAGTCTTGTCCCCGGGGTTGGTAAACAGTCGCCAGGTTCCATACAGAACGGGCCGGGCACCGCTGCACACCACCACGCCTTCCATGCCGTAGTCCAGGCCCAGATCGCGTGAGTAGAAGTCGGCGATGGCCTTGCGAAGCTCGGGCAGGCCATCGGACGGCGGGTAATTGGTCTGCCCCTCTGCGAGCGCCTCCTGGATGCGGGTCACCAGACCTGCAGGAACCGGGAATTCCGAGGGTCTGAAGTCACCGACCGTGAGGTTGCAGACGTCTTGCCCTTCCGCCTGCATCTGGCGAACTGCGCTGGCGATGGCCAGGATCCGAGAGCCCTGCATGCCGTCCATGACGGGAGTGAGGGCGCGGGTAGCTGCCGCAGCAGTGTCAGCGGGCAGGTGGTCTCGGATGGTCAGCTTCATGGCCGCCGCACTCTAACCGAAGCACTCTGTGTCCGCTTGGTCCCAGAGCCAGGCTATCGGTGGAGCCAGGACGGCATCATCGAGCCTCTGCCACTCGGCGATCACCACTCCAGCCCGTTGTGCGCCACGATGCTGGCGTAGGCCTCTCCCACGCCGGTCAGGGTCCTTTCCTTGGTCTCGGTGTCCACACTGAACAGGCCGAAGCGTAGGTTCATGCCATGGTTCCACTCATAATTGTCGATGAGGGACCAGAAGTAGTAGCCCTCGATCTCCACGCCCTCATCGATGGCACCCTGCAGGGAGGCCAGGGTTGGCCGAAGGAAGCGCTCCCCAGCACCGTCCATGTCGGGGGTTCCGTTCTCCGTGATGATCACAGGCAGGTCATACCCGGCGGCAAGCTCGGCAACCTCTGCGATTCCCTCGCTGTACTCCTCCCAGAGCACCGAGGGGTAGAAGTCGGTCCAGGGGTGGTTGGCGACGAGGGGGATGGTCAAGCCCCGGGTGGTGATGCGGGTGTAGTAGTTGACGCCCACGAAGTCCATGCCGCCTCCCCGCTTGCGGACGTCCTCTGCGACTCCGTCCAGGTCTCGGTCGAAGCGGCCATAGACTGTGGCCTCGAGGAAGGCTCGGTTGTAGACATAGTCGAAGTGCTCTGCCCCCTCGACGTCCTCGGGGTTGTCCGGATCCTCGGGCTGTACTGCTGCCAGATTCGGAACGGCGCCCACCCGGGCGGTCGCGTCGTTGGCATGGACGGCATCGTACATCTCGAGGTGGGCCTCAGCCATGGTGAACAGTACCTCCACGGCCAGGGGGAAGTTGGTGATTCCCGGGGGATTGGTTCTCTCCTCCGACGGCATCAAGTAGCCGGCCAGGACCACGGCGAAGGGCTCGTTCAGGGTGGCCCAGTCATCCACTTCCTCCCCAAACTCCCGGGCACAGAAGCCAGCGTACAGCCCAATCGCAGGCACGATCCGGTCCGGGTCGGCCCATCCTCTGGCCTCGCAGCTATCGAGGTCCTCGTGGCATGCCTTGCCATCGTGAATCCACAGGGGGAGGGTGTAGTGGTTGAGGGTGACCATGGGTCGGAGGCCCGCGGCGTGCATGGCGGCAAAGTAGGCGTGGTAGGCCGCTACTGCTTGGGGGTCTGCGTGCTCAGCCAGCTCATCCACGGTCTCCACAGGGCCGGGATCGGTGGGGAAGAGCCTGGACCACTCCAGGCTGACCCGGAGGCTGGAGAGACCCAGGGTGCCCTGGGCGCGGGTGAAGTCCTCCGGGTAGAGCTCCCAGTGTCCGGGCCCAAGGCTCAAGGGATCGCCGGAGTTGTGGGTGGAGGGATCAGCGAGCAGATCAGAATCGGTGACCCACTGATACCAGTCGCTGGCCGGATCCTCGCAGTCCAGGATGCTCTCATCGGGGCAGCCCGCATCTACCTGGAAGCCAGCCATGGCCGCACCCCAGGTGAAGTCCTCCGGAAAACCAGGGGTGAGGCTCTTCTCGGAATCTTTCTTGGACGAGCAGCCCACCAGTACGACTAGAGCGGCCACTGCCTTGATGTTGAAAAAGCCATGCATGGTAATACCTATGATTTACTAGGTAAGTATATCTCTCAGACCTCTATGGTCGCTCTCTGGAGGGATGTTGTGGCACGACTGTTACACGTTTGCTCGTGTCATCTCACCCGGGATAGCGAGCCGCTCGCTCAGACTGCCGGCTCAACAAGGCTGGCCCGGGGAGGCGAACACCCGCCCGATGTCATCCCTCTCGTAGGACTGCTGCGACATCTCGTGCGTAGCGCGGCCTATCGGACCGATTCTTGGACATCATCTGGGTGATCAGCGGACTGATATGGGGAGGCAGATTCTGGACTCGATCGGCGAGGCGCACAGCCTGTTCCTCCATGTGCATGCGCGCGAGCTCCTTGGTGGACTCTGCCTGGAAGGGACGAACCCCGCTGAAGAGCCGGTACAGCAAGATCCCCATCGCGTAGATGTCGGACTCGCGGCTGACCGGGTGTCCCTTGATCTGCTCGGGTGGGGCGTAGGTATAGGTGCCGATGAACTCGGCCTCCGGTGGCTGTGTGGCACCGGGCATCAGGGCAGAGCCGAAGTCGATGAGGCGAGTGCGGGAATCTGTCTCTACGAGGACATTGGCGGACTTCACATCCCGGTGAACCATGTCGTGGGCGTGGACGTAATCGAGAGCGTCGGCGAGCTGGATACCGATGGTGATCACCGCATCGGTTCGCACATCGGTTCCTGCGGGGCCCATCGACTTGGCGTAGACCTGGGCGGGCACGCCCTGGATCAGATCGAAGATGAGGAAGGGGCGCCCGTCCTCCGCAGTGGAGATCTCGTGTATCCGGATGATGTTGGGATGTGAGAGGCGGTTGAGTGCTGTGAAGGTGCGCTGCAGTCGGTGGAAGCGGGTGTCCCGACGGGAGGCGAGCTTCATGGCCCGATGCTCCCCCGTCTCGGGGCAGACCACCTCGTAGATGGCCGAATCGCTGCCTTGCGCGATGTGTCGAACCACCGCCCATGGACCTATGGTGTACCGGCCTTTGGGGTCATCGGACATGAGAGGCATGTAGTCCGGCGGCGCCGGAAGAGCAGTGATCGGTAATGAGCGGAAGACTCTGACTGGGCCACAAACTGGGCTCACCAGCGAGTCTGTGACGCCTCAGCAGTGCGTGGATGTAGTGCTGTCGCCCAGTCCAGGGCGCCCCCTTGGCTGTGGGGTCCATGGGCGCGCTCATCCACCCAGGCCCGCACAGCTGTCGGTCCAGGGGCTGGGTGGACGCGCCATCCCGGGCCCTCGAGCAGGGGGGGCCAGGGTGCAGGTGGGCCCGCAGAGGTCAGGAGGATCATGGTGGCATCCGGATCGAGCTGAAAGCGGTCTGGGTCCACACCGGAGAGCACAGCACTCAGCACCACTGCTGGGGCGTCCACCCGCGGGGGCCCGTCCCACCAGACCTGGTCGACCCACAGCGTGCCCTCGACCTCGACCACCGCCTTGGCGATGGAATCGGCGCGCGCGAGGGCGCCTGGGTCGGGCCCCACAGGCCGCTCGGTCCAGCCCCAGAAAGTGGCAGCGATCCCTACGGCGAGGCAGGCCGGCCACCACCGGGACAGCCCCACTGCGGCTGCGACCGCTATGGGCACGGAGACAATGCGCAGGTGGTAGGGGCGGATGTAGCCGACCACAATGCCCATCAGCAGGAGGCCGCCCAGGCCGCCGAGCGCCCAGGTTGCAGTGTGGCGAGTCGAGGGACGGTGCAGTGCCAGGACCACGCCGAGCAGCAGCAAGGGCCAGGTCCAGCCCAGATCCACAAGAAACCGATCGTGCAGGGCGGTTCCGATCACTGCCAGGCGGTCCACGTCCTCTGGCACATTGCTCTGTGCGATGCTCGCCAGGCACTCGATGGGTCCCTCTCCGCAGAGTGCTTGTGCACCCATCCGCAGCACCCGGGGAAGTGCGAAGAGACCGCCCACCGCAGCGCCCAGCACCAGGCTGCGGCGGTCCAGGGAGGCGCGCAGGGGTCGGTACCAGGCCAATAGCCCGAGCCCCATGCCTGCTGCGAGCGGGTGATGGTCGGCTGCGAGCACCAGCAGGGCGGCGCTGAGCATGACGGCCCATCGACGGCCTCGAAGCGCCCAGGCCAAGGCGGCGGTAGCCATGCCAACGAGCTCAGGAGCTCCATAGGACCGCGCTCCGGAGATCAGGGTATCGACCAGGCCCGGGTCCATGGCCGTGAGCAGTCCGGCGGTCAGGGCGGCACTCCACCGCTGGAGCCGCGGTGTCCGGTCGGCAAGCAGTCCCCAGGCAGCCATGAATGCGGCGGGTGCTACCAGACCGCCGAGCACCAGCCTGAGCTCCATCAGCTCCACCAGGTTGCCTGCTGCGTGCACGAGCGGCCAGGCCAGCAGCCACAGGCCATCGCCACTCTCTGGATTGGGCGGGCGGGGGATCCAGTCCCAGGAAACTGACCAGGCTCTCAGATAGGGGCCGAGCGAGTCGCTGCTCACCGTGACCTGATCGAGCTCGCGCAGACGTACCAGGGCTGCGACCACCCAGAGAGCCAGCGATACCAGTAGAGCCCGCACACCAGGAGCATAGATCGATGGCGTTGGTGGTGAGTAGGTGGGGGGGCTCCCTGGCGGTTCCGTCTGGGGTGCCAGGTCAGTCCTGGATGCCCAGGTCATCGGCCACGGAGATGGTGCTTCGTCCGGTCAGCGCCAGCTGCAGATCGCGCTCGATGCGTCGCTGGGCGAAGGGGGCGGATACCTCATCGATCTTGTGCGAGAGGTCGCGGATGCGCTGTCGGTCCGTGGTCTTCATGGCCGTGGCGAGATCATCGAGAAGCCCCTGGAGCATGGGTCCCTCTGTGCCCTCGAGCAGCGGGGCGTCCTTGGCCAGGGCCTGGGTCAGGTGGCCGGAGATCTGCTCTGCCTCGACCTTGGCGTCGATGAGCAGGCGATCGTCTACATCGGTCTCGGCGTTGTCGATGGCCTCCTCGAGCATCTGCTCGATGTCGTCCTCGGAGAGGCCGTAGCTGGGCTGAACATCGATGGTGGTGCTCGCGCCGGTCTGGGTGTTGGAGGCAGACACGCGGAGGATGCCATCGGCATCGACGGTGAATTCCACCTTGATGCGAGGCGTCCCTGCGGCTTGAGGGGCGAGCCCGGTGAGCTTGAACCTCGCCAGGCTGCGGCAGTCTGCGACGAGCTCGCGCTCGCCCTGGACTACGTGCAAGTCCACGCTGGTCTGGTTGTCCACATGGGTCGTGAAGGTCTGCTGTGCACTGGCGGGAATGGTGGAGCAGCGGGGGATGAGTCGCTCGACGACGCCGCCCATCATCTCCAGGCCCAGGCTCAGCGGGATGACATCAAGCAGCAAGACGTCCTCAGCCATCTCACTGCTACCCGTCAAGATGTCGGCCTGGATCGCGGCTCCGATGGCGACGACCATGTCCGGGTCCAGGTCGCAGTGGACGGGTCTGCCGAAGATCTCGGCGGCGACTTCGCGAACCAGGGGCATGCGGGTGGAGCCGCCGACGAGGACGACCTCGTCGATATCCTCAGCGGAGCAGCCGGCATCGGCGAGGGCCAATCGGCAGGCCTCTGCGGTCCGCTCCACGGTGGGGCGGATGAGGGCATTGAAGCTGGCCCGATCGATCTCAGCCTCCACACTCTGTCCGCCGAGATTGGCCCTCAGTGTGGCGGTCTGAGCATCAGTCAGGTCGCGCTTGGCGGCCTCCGCGCTTCGAACCGCTGCTCGGAAAGTGGCACCATCCGCATCCGTGATCCCGGCCTGCTGGAGCAGGACCTTGGCCAGTGCCTGATCGAAGTCGTCTCCGCCCAGGTGGGTATCACCGGCGGTGGAGAGCACCTGGAAGATGCCGTCCTGCAGGGTCAAGATCGAGATGTCGAAGGTGCCGCCACCCAGGTCGTAGATGGCGACCTTCTGCCCGTCCTTGGCCTTGTCCAGGCCGTAGGCAAGAGCTGCTGCTGTGGGCTCGTTGAGCAAGCGGAGGACCTCGACTCCTGCGAGACGTGCGGCATCGCGGGTGGCTTGTCGCTGTGCGTCATCGAAGTAGGCGGGGACGGTGATCACGGCACCACCGGGTCGGGCCAGGAGGCACTCCTCGGCCCTTGCGTGCAGCAGTCGGAGGATGAAGCTCGAGATCTCCACTGGGGAGATGCTTCGCTGCCCGAGGCGGAAGTGGACGGCATGGGACTCAGGGTCCAGGTCGTAGTGAAACAGGGCCGCTTCCTCGGCGACTTCATCTGCGCCTCGGCCTATGAAGCGCTTGGCGCTTGTGAAAGTGGTTCCACCTCGGCTGCCGGCGTCCTTGAGTGCGGGGAGGCCGATGCTCATGGGGTTTCCGGCCGTGTCATACCGGACGGCGCTGGGGAGCAGGGCCCTGCCTTCATCATCCAGTAGGCAGCGAGCCTCTCCATCGAGGACCACAGCCACCAGGGAGTGGGTGGTGCCGAGATCGATACCGATGTTGGCCATGTCTACTCCGGTTCATTCCGTGTGGGACAAAGCGGTCTTGAGGTATCGCAGGCGTCCGAGGATGCGCTCCACTTCCGTGAGATCTCCTCTGCCTGCCTCCCAGGCATCGAAGATAGCCTCGAGCCTGGCACGCTCCCTATCCTGCATCTGGACGGCCTGCTCCCGGGTTCCTTCGGGGTCCTTCCCGGCGGCCATCTGCAGATCGAAGATGGTCTCGAGGAAGTCTGGGTCCGTGGGTGCGCTTGCGGTCTCAGGTGGATTGGGGTCGCCGGTTGCCAGCAGTCTCGCTCGGCGGTCGGGGTCTCTTAGATCCTGGCGCGCAGCGTTGATGGCTGCGGTCCACTGAAGACTCATCCGGCGTATGACCGCGGGCTTTCCAGCGAAGCGGTCGGGGTGAACCGTCCGCGAGATGCCTCGCCAGGCATCATCGATCCCGGAGCTCTCAAGCGTGTAGCGCCTGGGAAGTCCGAGGATCTCAAAGGGGTCGGGTGCAGGGGGAGGTGGCTGGATGGTGTTGCAGCCGACGCACACGGCGGCATGGGTCGGTTCGTGACACTGCCAGCAGATCATGGGCTCTTCACACGGGGCTCAGCGCGCAGGCCGGAGCCGCTATAGCGCGAACGACTCGCCGCAGGAGCACGAGCGCCCTGCGATCGGATTGTTGAAACGGAAGCCTGTCTTCATCATGCTGGTCTGGAAGTCGATCTCCGTGCCGTTCAAGAAGAGATAGGACTTCCGGTCCACCGCCAGGATGACGCCATCATTGAATTCGAAGACCTTGTCCTTTTCCTCCGGCGTATCGACGAAGTCCATGAAGTAGCTCAGTCCAGAGCAGCCTCCACCACGCACACCGACCCGGAGCACCGCCTCCGGAGTCTGTCGCTTCTGCCGGATCACGTTTACGCGCTTCACGGCTGCCGGTGTCATGGTGAGAGCCATCGGGGCTTAGTCGCCCTCATTCTTAGTCTGGAAGTCCTTGATGGCGGCCTTGATGGCGTCTTCTGCGAGCACCGAGCAGTGGATCTTTACTGGCGGCAGGCTGAGCTCGCTGGCGATGTCCGAGTTGGAGATGGATAGAGCTGCTTCCACGCTCTGTCCCTTGACCATCGTAGTGATGAGTGAGCTCGATGCGATGGCAGAACCGCAGCCGAAGGTCTTGAACTTGGCATCCTCGATGATGCCGTTGTCGTTGATCTTGAGCTGGAGCTTCATGACATCCCCGCAGGCCGGGGCACCGACCATACCCGTACCCACAGATGGGTCAGCCTTGTCCAGGCTGCCGACATTTCGCGGGTTTTCGAGGTGGTCGATGACCTTGTCGCTGTACGCCATGGGGTTCCTTCAGTTTGCGGTCCACTGGATGGACTTGAGATCGATGCCTTCCTGGGCCATCTCGTAGAGGGGGCTCATGCTCCGCAGCCAATTCACCTTCTCCACGATGAGCCCAATCGCAAAGTCGATCTCTTCATCTGTGGTGAAGCGGCCAATCCCGAAGCGAATCGAGGTGTGGGCCAGCTCCACATCGACGCCCATCGCGCGGAGCACGTAGCTCGGCTCGAGGCTGGCGGATGTGCAGGCGGAGCCAGAGGAGCAGGCAATGTCCTTGATGCCCATCATCATGGCCTCGCCTTCTACATAGGCGAAGCTCACGTTCAGGTTGTTGGGCAGGCGATGCTCCCAGGAGCCGTTCAAGTAAAGCTCATCGAGGTTGTCCTTCAGGCCGGCCCAGAGCTTGTCGCGGAGCCTTCGGACCCGGTCGATGCCACCGTTTATGAGGTCAGCCTTTGCCAACTCAGCAGCCTTTCCGAACCCGACGATCTGGTGCACAGCCAGGGTGCCAGAGCGCATGCCGCGCTCATGCCCGCCGCCATCGATGATGGGCTCGAGCCGGATCCGGGGGCGACCGCGACGGACGTACAGGGCACCGACTCCCTTGGGTCCGTACATCTTGTGGGCTGAGATGCTCACCAGATCGACATTCATCGAAGAGACATTGAAGGGGATGCGGCCCAGCCCCTGGACGGCATCACAGTGGAACACGACACCGTGCGCCTTGCAGATGGCGCCGATTTCAGCGATGGGCTGGATGACGCCGACCTCGTTGTTACCCAGCATCACGCTGACCAGGATCGTGTCCTCACGGATGGCGGCCTTGAGCTCATCGATACGGATCAGGCCCTCGGTGTCCACACCCAGGTAGGTGATCTCCCAGCCGCTGGCCTCCAGCGCGTGGCAGCTATCGATGACGGCCTTGTGCTCGGTAGCCACGGTGATGATGTGCTTGCCCCTGTCCTCGCGAAAGCGAGCCACACCCTTGATGGCGAGGTTGTCGGACTCGGTCGCTCCCGAGGTGAAGACGATTTCCTTGGGGCTGGCGCCGATGAGGTCAGCGACCTGCTCTCTCGCGAGCTCGACGCCCTCGTTGGCTGTCCATCCAAAGCTATGGTTCCTGCTGGCTGCATTTCCGAACGCAGTGGTCAGGTAGGGCAGCATGGCCTCGACCACGGCGGGATCGCACTGGGTTGTGGCGTGGTTGTCCAGGTAGATGGGGGTCTCAATCACGACAGCGTCCTCTACGCACTCTCGGTCAGTGCTGCGATGAGCACTGGCGGGGAGTCGTCGGTGTCTGGGACCAGATCGCAACTCCCACAGGCGGAACGGGGTGTGTCGGTATCACAGCAGCCGCAGCCGATGAGGAACTCCAGGCTCTCCTGCAGCTCCACCTCAAGCGCCTGGTGCCGAGCGATGGCAGCGCGGGTCTCATCGAGCTTCTCTCTGTAGAAGCGCTGGAGCTTGTCCATGGCCTGTGGGCCACTGCTGATGCCCTGGAAGTCGCTGAGGAAGTCGCGGATGTCTGTCAGGGAGAAGCCGATCTGCTGCAGACGTTCGATCCAGTGAATGCGGGTCAGGGCTTCACTGTCATACAGACGAAACCCTCCCTTGCTGCGAGAGGCAGGAGAGAGCAGCCCAAGCTCCTCATAGAAGTGGATGGTCCGGACCGTCTTCCCCACCTTGGTGGCGAGCTGTCCGACGCGCAATGTCTGGTTCACGCTCTGTTCCATACTTCTCAGTATACTCTCACGTTTACGTAAGGGTCCTTTTAATCGTTCTTGTCTAACCTCCGCAGGTCTTGTGTCAACGGTCTGGATGGGGTTGGGACCGCTGGGCGAACCACGGGAAGCCATCCTGTGCGCGGAGTCCATCGGTTCACGGACATGTGGTTTCCATCGGTCTCGAAGCGCAGTGTGCCATCGGTGTCCGTCCGCAGGGTGCGCGCCGGCCCCCAGCGGGCGATCACTTCGGGGGCAGGATGTCCAAAAGGGTTTCCCGGGCCTGCGGACACTACCGCCCACCTTGGCTGCGTGGCTGCAACCAGTGCATGAGAAGAGGAGGTACGGGATCCATGGTGAGGCACCTGCACCACGGTGGTCCTTGGTAGATTCGGTGCCACAAGAGCCTCGGCTTCGGCTTGGATATCTCCGGTAAGCAGAAAGCTGTGCCGCCCGTGGGTCAGGCGAAGCACGATGCTGCGCTCGTTGACTGCCCGCCGCGGGGAGGGCTGCCAGTCAGATGGCGGATGGAGCACCAGGGGGCCTGGCGGGCCAGCGATCTTGAGCCTCGTGCCTCGAGCTGCAGCGGACCGCCAGAGGAGGGAGAACGCGCTGCCATCGGGTCTGGGTCGGTCCGGTGCCCACAGGTTTTCAACCTCAAGAGCCTCCAGGACCGGGCCGAGTCCACCCATATGATCTGGGTGGGGATGAGTCAGCACGACGGTGTCCAGGCGACGGATTCCCTCTCGTCGCAGCCAGCGCAGCACCCGATCGGATGGCGGCCCACCATCCACCAGCCACTGCCGTCCATCGGGCCACTGCACCAGCGCAGCACTACCTTGTCCGACTGCTGGGAAGGTCACGGTGAGGGTGTGCTTGACTCTTTGGTGTGGGACCAAGCAGGCCACTGCGAGCGCGACTGCCCAGGTCGGCCAGCGCGCCAGCATGACAGCAACCACCAGGCCAATGGTGGCCAGCGGACCGGTTGCAGGGCTGCTCGGCGTGACGTCCAGCATCTCCAGCATCCTCAGGGCCAGATCAATTGAGACATCGCCGATTTGAAGGGCCGCCGTGGCCAGCCACGCCGGCCCGTGTGCGGCCACGAGTGCGCAAGGCACCCCCAGAGATCCCACGAGAGGGGTGGCGATCAGGTTGGCCAGGACGCCCACGGGGGCGAGATGCTGGAGATCCCAGGAGAGTATCGGCAAGGTGCCGATTGAGGCACCGATGGTCACACCCACCCCGCTTGTGATCCACTTTACGGTCCACCCGGCGTTGGGACCTGCCAGGGCCTGCACCCGCGGTGCCCACAGCAAGATCCCAGCAACCGCACCGAAGGAGAGCTGGAAGCCAATCTCCCCGACCTGTCCCGGGTCCATGAGGACCACCACCATGGCGGCAGCACCCAGCAGATTCCAGGCGGATGTCGGGCGTCCGAGCGCACGGCCCAGGAGGGCTGCGGCAGCTACCCATCCGGCTCGCTGAGCACTGGCTGGCCACCCGACCCCGGTGCCGTAGGCCCATGCCGCCCAGGTTGCTGCGGCCAGGGCCAGCCAGCGGGGCGCCCAGGGCCAGCCCAGGAGCACCAGGGGACGACTCAAGAGGCCCACCAGTCCAGCCACGCCAAGGGAGACCAGCCCCACATGGAGGCCGCTGATGGCCAGGAGGTGGATGGTTCCGGTTCTCCGCATCAGCTCATACACCTCGCTTTGGACACCCAGGCGATCTCCTGTGGCCAGCGCGCGAAGCACGCCGCCGTGCTGGGCTCGTGCCCAGGGACCTGCAGCCCTCTTGGTCGCTGATCCCAGCTGCACCCACTCCCGAGCCTTGAGGGTCACACTTCGTCTTCGTTGTTGGTTTCGGGCGGGGTCCCTGGCTCCGGGAAGTACGGCGGGTGGGTACGCAACTCGGGTCCACAGTGCCAGATGGTCTCCCCTGGCTGGCGGGGTGGGACCCAGGTGGATGCGGGCGATGCCCTGGTGGGTCCGGATACGCACCCATGCACCCGTCTGGGCCACCACCACACCCTTGAGATACTCGCCCTCCTCAGGGGGTATGGGGCCGACCTCGACTGCGGCCGAGAGGGTGCCGAGGAGGATCCCTCCTGCCAGCCAGACCCAGACTGCACACCGCTTTGTTGGGCAGATGGCGGAGAGGATGGCGAGGGTCAGGATGCCGGCCAGCACAGGCGGCGGGCTGGGCTGCAGCCAGGGCCAGAGCCAGGCCCCCAGCGCAACGCCCAGGCCTACCCATGACAGCGGTTGGCTTACACGCTCACCCACGGTGTGGATGCTCGCAGGAATCGGGCCGGCTCCAGGTGCCCTGAAGTGCAGGCATTCTCTGCTGGATTGACGAGAATTGGTCGGCAGGTGTCAGCCTTGTGAACCCGTTTGACATCGCCCATCAAACGGGCCAAATGGACCCAAGGAAGCGCCACCGAGATCTCACGGAAAGCGATCCACCCCTCGCTGGTCTCAGGTACCAGCCGGAACCCAATCCATGCGCGCAAAGCCTCCACTCACTGGAAACCGCGCCTGAACCTTCTCCCCGTGCCTGCCTGGCCCGCGGAAGGGCGACAGGCAAGACCCCACCCCACGGGAGAGAAATATGATCTTCAACGGCCGCGATCGCTCCGATGTGAAGCGCAAGGCCCTCTCGTTCTGGGCGACTCACTCCGGGCGCCTGGGTCTGAGCCTGCGTGAGTACCTCAACTGCTGTCGTCTTGGCTCGGATGAGCGCACCATCGTCTTTACGGCCCCTCAGTAGGCCTTCCCCAGCCGCCCCCGCCCGGGGTGCACACGCGGAGCACTTCCCCGGTCTCCGCAGCAACCCGGGCGGGGGCGGGATTCCATTTGCCGTGGCGGTAGAGGCTCTCGGCCCCCGGCGCTCCCGGCATCCCGCCCTCCAGACCTGGCGCCCCCGCATTCCGGCGCCCTGCCAGGATCGCGACCTGTGCGGGGGCTAGAAACTCCCACTCCTTGATGACCCCATCTCCGCCTCGGTGCTCTCCGCTGCCCCCGCTTCCCTCTCGAAGTGCAAAGCGGCGCATCCGTACCGGGAATCGGCTCTCCAGCACCTCCACATCTGTGGCCCGCGTGTTGGTCATGTGGACCTGCTGGGCGCTGGGTCCATCAAACCCGGGGCCAGCCCCCGCTCCGCCGGCGATGGTCTCGTAGAAGGTGCCTGAGGGCGTTCCCACGGTCAGGTTGTTCATGGTTCCCTGGCTGCCGGCCTGGGCGCCCACCGCCCGAAGCAGCGCATCTACCAGCCGCTGGCTGGTCTCCACATTGCCGCCGGCTACCGCTGCGGGGTGCTGGGGATCGAAGAGGCCGCCGGACTCCAGCTGGATCTCGATGGGCCGGAGTGCGCCCTCGTTCAAGATGGGCAGTCCCACCTCCACCAGACTCCGGAAGACGTAGAGCACGCTTGCCCGTGCCACGGCCCTCGGGGCGTTGAGGTTGCCGGGATGGGCGGGTGCCTCAATCCGGAGTACGGCGCGGCCATCCTGGACCTCGAGGCACACTCCGATCCGGGTCCCATCGTCCAGGATCTCCTCGGCGTGGTGCACACCCTCCATGTCCCGCAGGACCGCACATACGGAGTCCTCCCCCTGGTCCTGCAGGTGGGCGAACTGAGCGGTGAGCACAGGTGTTCCCACCGCCTCCCGCAGCTCGTCCAGCCCTGCCGCGCCAGCGGCGCAGGCTGCGACCTGGGCCTCGAGGTCACAGAGGACATCCTCGGGCTGCCGACAGCCGGGCAGGGGGGGCGGATGAAAACCTGTCCCATCCGCGAGCAGCACCTGGTCCAGCCGGAAGCCCTCCTCGTCGATGTGGGTGGCGTGGGGCGGCATGGAGCCGGGCTGGATGCCGCCCACATCGATGTGGTGGCCTCGGCAGGCCACAAAGCCCACGCGCTCCTCCCCGTCGAAGAGAGGTCGGGTCACGGTGATGTCGGGCAGGTGTGTGCCCCCCGCGTAGGGGTCATTGCTCGCCCAGGCCTGCCCAGGCGCTAGCGCCTCTGTGTGGCGATCCAGGAGATCCCGCACGGTCTCCCCCATGGCGCCGAGGTGCACCGGGACGTGGGGTGCGTTGGCCACCAGCCGTCCTCCAGCATCGAACACCGCGCAGGAGAAGTCCCGCCGCTCTCGGATGCTCACAGACCGGGCCAGCCGGGCCAGCCTCTCCCCCATCTGCTCGGCGATCGCCATCACCCGGCTGCCGAGCACCGCAGTGTGGACCGGATGGGCCTCCAGTCCCAGCCTGGGTGCGGCCACTTCTGTGGCCTGGAGCAGGAGATGGGTGGGGTGTACCCGCACGCTCCAGCCCGGTGGGACCACCACCGTGGTTCCGCCGCCGGTGAGCAGTGCCGGTCCATCGACCCCGTCGGCCGTGGCCATCTCTCGTACCTCCACCGTCCTCCAGCCATCGAACCAGGCCTTGGTGGTGCTCGCCTCGGTCTGCCTCTCCTCCACCCGCAAGGCGGGCAGCGCCTCAGCCTTGGCTGTCACCGAGACCCGCACCTCCACCGGCTCCACGGCCAGGCCCGGGCGGGCGAACCCGAAGCAGTTGAGGTGGGCCTGAGCAAATGCTGCCTCCAGTGACGGGGGAATCTCGACGCCATCGAGTCCAGAGAGGCCGGGCTCCAGCGGGATCTCGATCAGTGTGTCTGTGCCCACATGCCGGGCCGCCAGCCGCGCACGAACCTCTCCGTGAAACGGCAGGACAGCGGCATCCCACGCGGCCTGGATGCTCTCCTTGATGGGCACCGTGACCTCTGCTCTGCGCCTCGCAGTGCCGACTCCCAGTGCGGAGAACACCCCTGCGAGCCGGGGCACCAATACCGTCTGGATGCCCAGCGCCTCGGCCACTGCACAGCCGTGACCGGGACCAGCACCCCCAAATGCCACCAGCGCGTGGGCAGCGGGATCCACACCCTGCGCTGCGGCCAGCGCACGCACGGCCCTGGCCGCAGTCTCTGCTGCGATCCGTACAAAGCCCGCAGCAGCCTCCACCAGGTCGAGGTCGAGTCCGAGCGCAGCGATCGCCTGGTGTGCAGCCTCTGTGTCCAGGGGCTGGTCCCGATTCCAGCCGCAGGATGTGGGGAAGTCCGGCAGGTGCCCGAGCACTGCGACAGCGTCCGTCAGTGTGGCCGGCCCCCCGCGTCCGTAGGCCGCCGGACCTGGCATTGCGCCCGCGCTAGCAGGTCCTACCTCCATCACTCCCCCGTGGAGCCCAAGGATGGATCCACCCCCTGCGGCCACGGTCTGAAGGCGCACCGCAGGTACCCGCAGTCGCATCCCGCCGACTTCGAGGTGATCGGTGCGCCCTGGCTCTCCATCGACCCGGCACACATCCGTGCTGGTGCCGCCCATGTCCAGCCCAAAGGCAGGCCCCACCCCGGCCTCGGCGGCCAGTCGGGCGGCTGCGACCACTCCGCCGGCAGGTCCGGATAGAACCGCATCGCAGCCACGCCACTGTGCCTGCTCGGCCAGGCCCCCGTCGGAGCGCATGTACAGCCCGCTAGCGGTGGGCAGCAGCGGCGTGAGTGCCGCGTCGGCCAGGGTGGTGTGCAGTCGGGCCAAGAAGCCCATGGATGGCGCTACCTCGTGGCCCAGGCATACCGTGCGGAAGCCTGCGGTCCTGCATGCCTCCCCGAGCGCCCGCTCGGAGTCGGGATGCAGGGGTCCGTGCACCAGGACGATCGCTACAGAGTCCACCCCGAGCCGTTGCCAGTGCAGGAGGGCCTGCGGGTCCACGCTGGCTGGAGCGACCACCGCCCCGTCTGCTGCGATTCGGCCCTGCACCTCGACCACCCCTGTGCACAGGGGCGGGGGACGCCCAAGGCGTCGGTCAAAGAGATGGGGTCGAGTCTGATCACCGATTCGTGGCATGTCTCCAAAGCCCGCGGTCGTCAGCAGCAGGACGGGCGCTCCCTTGCGCTCGAGCAGGGCATTGGTGGCCACCGTGGTGCCACGTCGCGGTGAGGGATCTCCCGCACCGAGCTCAGAGAGGCAGGCCAAATCGGACCAGATCTTGGTGGCCTGCACCGTGCCATCCGGCGCCAGTCTCAGGACATCGGTGAAGGTCCCGCCCTGGTCCATCCAGACCCGGGTCATGTCTCAGGACCGCCTACAGCGGGAGGTCGTAGGGCTCGGAGCTATTGTCCGCCGCATCCATGAGCTGCAAGGTCATGCTGCCGCTCACATCTCCGTCATTGACCTGCAGCGCCAGGAAGACGGTGCCCTCTTCGGCATCATCGATCGCCTGAGAGCCATCGATGGGCACTGAGATGTCGAGAATCTCATCTTGACCATCCAGGTCTGCCACGATGTCCACCTTTCCGCCGTCCACGTCGCCGTCGGGATCCGTGTACGTGATGGTGAGCTCCGCCACCCAGCCGATGTCCGGGTAATCCTCGACGCTGGTGGAGACATTCAAGATGCTCGGCGGTGATCCCGTCGGTCCCATCCCGGAATCGTCGGGGGGAAACGCGGTGTCATCGCCGTCGGTGGACGTGCCCCCGTCGCCGCCGGTGTCTGGGCCGAGCCCCTTGCCGCCGCCCCCGAAAGCCAGGACCTCTCCGTAGCGACAGCCAGTCGTCAGAACAGCGACCAGCGCGAGTAGCGGAATGATGTGACGAGTCATGGTCTCCTCCGTGGACGCCGTAACCCTAGCGCAGGGCATACAATGGCCCACAGACTCCGCCCTGTGCAACCCTTTGCTGAAGGATGAGACATGCGGAAGGCACTGCTCTCGGTCCTCATTCCCTTTGCTCTAGTGACTGGCGGTGCCGTCGGGTACCACTACTGGGACACCGGGGCACTGCCCGGTATGAAACCAGCATTCCGACCTGTGAGCCTGGACTCCATCAGTGCAGAATCCCGGGGTGTCCGCATCCGCGGAACGGCGCACTATGAGATCCAGCTCCATCAAAATTTTGATGGCGGAGAACGCTTCCACATTTTTCCCCTGATGGCGCCCGGGGACACGATGGGACGCGAGATCAAGGTTTTGGTCCGGACCCAGCGCGATCCGGAGGAGCTGGTGACCTACGAGGATCTGATCGTCGACGGGCTGGCACGTCCGGCGGGTGGCCGGGTGGGTCCCAAGGTCATCGATGCGCTCCGCGGCCAGGGCTACAGCTTCGCGGATCGGGTGATTCTGATTGAGGGGATGGATGTGAGAACACCCGGCCCAGGTGACTAGCGGCGCACTCGCTTGCCTGTGAAGCGGGCCGCCCGGCCCAGCTCCGACTCGATCCGGAGCAGCTGGTTGTACTTGGCCACCCGCTCGCTCCGGCAGGGCGCGCCGGTCTTGATCTGGCCGGCGTTGGTCGCCACAGCCAGGTCTGCGATGGTGGTGTCCTCAGTCTCTCCGGATCTGTGGGAGATGACTGCCCGGTAGCTATTTTTGTGGGCGAGCTCGATGGTGTCCAGGGTCTCGCTGAGCGTGCCTATCTGGTTCACCTTGATGAGGATGGCATTGCCCACTCCCTCATTCAGGCCGCGCTGGAGCTTCTTCACATTGGTCACGAAGAGGTCGTCGCCGACCAGCTGGACCTTGTCTCCTAGCGCGTCCGTCAGCTGCTTCCAGCCCGCCCAGTCGTTCTCGTCCAGGCCATCCTCGATGCTGTACAGCGGGTACTTGCTGGCCAGGCCCACGTAGTAGTCCACCAGGGCGGCAGCATCCTTGGGCTCTCCGTCGATGGTGTAGACCCCGTCTGTGTAGAACTCCGAGGCGGCCACATCCAGGGCCAGGAGCACATCCTCGCCCAGGCCATAGCCAGCGGATGTGATGGCCTCTGCCAGCAGGTCCAGTGCCTCGACATTGCTCCCGAGGTTGGGTGCGAAGCCGCCCTCATCGCCCACCCCGGTGGCCAGTCCGCGTCCCTGGAGGATCTTCTTGAGCGTGTGGAAGATCTCTGTGCCGCAGCGAAGCGCGTCTGCAAAGGTGGGTGCACCCACAGGCGCCACCATGAATTCCTGGATGTCGACATTGTTGTCAGCGTGGGCGCCGCCGTTGAGTACGTTCATCATGGGTACCGGCAGATCCCTGGCGCCTGCGCCGCCGATGTAGCGGTACAGGGGCACACCCTGGTCTCTTGCTGCGGCCCTGGCACAGGCCAGGGAGCAGCCGAGGATGGCGTTCGCACCCAGGCGTCCCTTGTTGTCCGTGCCGTCCAGGTCGATGAGCATGGCATCGATCTCCCGCTGCTCGAAGGCGTCCATTCCGATGAGCTGAGGCGCGATTGTGGCCTGAATATTGTCCAGCGCGATGTCGACGCCCTTGCCCTTCCAGCGGGTCTTGTCGCCGTCCCTGAGCTCCACCGCCTCGTGCTCGCCGGTGCTCGCGCCTGAGGGGACCGCAGCACGCCCCACGGTGCCGGTCTCGGTGGTGATCTCGACCTCGATCGTGGGGTTGCCTCGGGAGTCGAGGATCATGCGGCCGTTTACGTCGTAGATCGCAGACATCACCACTCCTGTGTGGGGCGCGGGTGGTATCGCTGGGACGAGACCATTGCAAGGCCCCTCTCACACGGATACCGGGTGGCGTCTCGGAGGCCTTCCATGCATCGAATCACAGTCCTCGCTCTCTGGCTCATCGCGACCCCGGCTCTGGCGGCCTCCCACGTGGATAAGTGGATGGGCAGTGTGGGCAGCGTCTCCCTGGACAAACAGGTCGATGTTCCCCTGTACACCCGGCCCTCCGGCTGGCCCCTGCCTTGCGTCAAGGTGACCATCGGAGACAACGAGTACTTGATGGGCGTGGCGTCTGCCGGGAACCACATCTACTTCTCCAAGGCGCTGGTCAAGGCCGAGAAGCTGAAGGTTCGCCACTCCAACGCCAAGATCATAAATTTCCAGGGCAAGGACCATAAGTGGGCCGTGGGTGGAGAGAAGCCCTGGACCAAGGTGGCGGAGCTCCGGATTGGGGAGATGGTGCTCACCGATGTGGTGGGAATCGCCGATGACCCAAAAGAAGACAAGGATGACTTCTACCGTCGCTTCCAGCGTGGAACGACGCTGGACGGCTTCATCGGCATCGGTCTGCTTCCGGACGATATCGTGTGGGCGATTCGCCCCAGTGTTGGGTTGGTGAGCTTTGCTCGTGGGGATGCTGCCCAAGGCCTCAAGGACACCGTCAGCGGCACCACCGTGAACTACCGGGACTACGATCGGATTCGCTACAAGTACGGCAAGCGCAAGAGCATTCGTCAGTACAATGGACTGGTGGTGTCGGGAAAGGTCGACGGTAAGCCAGTAGACATCTCACTGAGCACCTCGAGCTTTGGAGGCTCACTGGCTTCGGAGATCGAGGTCCAGGATGCGCTTCTCGAGAAGCTCTCGGACCGGGAGTTTCGCCACCTCGAGGTCTCTGTGGGAGATCTGAATCTGGGCAAGAGTTGGTTCTACCACACCCCTTGGTTCACCCATATGCAGCTCGAGATCGATGCAGGAATTGGTCTTCAGAACATCGGCGATCTGGACATGGTGGTCGATCCCACAGCGAAGACTGTGCAGCTTGCCCGGCTCACGGAGGTCCGCCGGGACAGCCCGCTTTCTTTTTTGCGGGCACAGGCTGTGAAGAAGCTGCAGCCCAAGGAAGAGGAGGAGTCTCAGGACAAGGACGAGGACAAGGACAAGGACAAGCCTCCTGGAACGCCCACGGGCTGGAGCCGGCTGGCAGATATTCAGGAGGCCATGGGCGAGTACGACGAGGCGATCGTCTCCAGGCAGACCAGCACCAAGTTCTCGCCCCGAGCGTGTCCAGAGTGGCTGCGTCTGGGCAAGACCCAGATGGCTGCAGGCAAGACCGTCGAGGCTATTGTGAGCCTGGAGAAGGCCAGCAAGCTCTACCACGCCTGGTATGACCTCCCGCTCGAGGATCGTGGGCTCCTGGAGAAGAAGATCAAGAAGATGGAGAAGGACGAGCAGCAGGCTTTCGAGCACTACATCGCCTCTTCCGACTGTCATGTGGCAGACGGCTACCTCGCAGCAGCACTGCTCTCTGCGGGTGACACCCAGACCATCGAGACCCTGTACAAGGAGCGCATGGATCTGGACCCCAGGCTGGCCATGGCCACCGCCATTGCCCGGCTGCTCAAGGACGATCACCAGGGTGCCAACGAGCCCCTGCGTCAGGCCGTCAAGCTCGGTCGTCTGCCCTGGGCGAGTGCTCGACTTGGGCTGGCCATGACCTACGTCAAGGCTGGCGACTGGGAGACTGCGGACGGTCACTTCCGGCGGGCCCTGAGCGTCGGTAACGATCCTCGTATCATTCAGATCTGGCTGGAGAGCATGCGCTCAGCCAAGGGCGCGTCTGTCGCTCTGGCCGCTGCCCAGGAATATGCCAAGGCGAACCCGGATGGACTGGGTGCCCACTATGGGCTGGTTCTCGCGGCTATCTCCAGCGGTGACGAATCGGCTATAGCGAGTGCGAAGGCAGGAGCGGACACCTTCTTCCAACGGGAGAACCATCTGTTCTCCGAGTATCCATTGTACTGGAGCGTGTACTCGCGCTATCTGACCGCAGTGGGACGACTGGACCAGGCCAGGAAGGCCGCGGAGCGTTCCCTCAAGCTCGACCCCAGCCATGCCTCCGCGTGGCTGGCGATGTCAGAGGTGGAGCAGTCTTCTGGGAATACAGCTTTGGCGGGTCAGCACAAGCGTCGGGCCGCCCAGGCCGGGCCATTCCACCCGGGCTACGCCTTGCTGGTAAAGCCCTAGGGCCTCAGTACAGGAAGTCGTCCCACCCATCGGTGCGGGTCAGCACCACGATGGTGTCGGAGATGGTGGTGCTCTCCAGGCTGGCGTAGGCATCCTGTACTGTCTGAACCGTGGCCTCGTCATAGGCCATGACGTGGAGCACATTCCTCTCCCATGCATCATCAGGTGAGGCATTGGCGGCGCTGAGCAGCACGTCCTCGAGCTTGCCCAGCATCAGCGTCTGTGCCTCTATGTCGGTCAGAGGCTCTGATGGTGGGTAGTGGTAGGCCCGGGTCACACTGACGCCAACCCTGGTCCCATCCACATCAAGGAGGATGTCCGTCTTCTTGCCGCCCTCGTCGGTGTAGGTGATCTCGGTCTCCGACTTCACCAGGGTGGCGCCCTCACAGCGGTGGAGCACCTCGAAGGAAAAGACCTCGGAGAGGATGGAGCTCCCGCCCAGCGTGCCCTCTTCGTAGACCTCGGCGCCTCCATCGGTGAGAAGGTCCGCATCGAGGGGGTCGGTCTCGAAGGAGTCTTCACCAAAGTCGATGATGTTGTCGCGCAGCTGTGCGCCGGCCAGTCCGAGGTTCAGGTCTCCGCAGTCACCGGAGAGCTGGCCGAACCCATCCAGTGGACCTGTGTCCGTGCCGGTATCGGTGCCGGT
>PVBE011081531.1_pt1 | contig 36096 bp, 28 predicted proteins | sample 1631181 | NCBI WGS metagenome assembly PVBE01 (sample SAMN08397723, study PRJNA350692) | Marine metagenome, whole genome shotgun sequencing project. | isolation source: water | place: Pacific Ocean | collected 2012-04
CCTTCATTAATTTCTTAATTGCTTCTTTCATTCAGACCATTCTTATCCCCAGTCGATAAGTGACGCTTAGCCTAAGCACGGCAAGGAACCATCACATCAGTCGCGAAAAACCTAGTAGGGCAATTCAGTGTCTGGACGCGCCTTGATGTACTGGGCCTGATCCACGCCGAAGTTTTCTTGTAGTTGCACGGAAAGTCCGCCATCCACCACCAGCGTGTGGCCGGTAATAAACGCCGCGTCCTCGGAACATAAAAAGGCCACAGCCGCAGCGATGTCATCCGGTGCACCTACCCGCCCCACGGGATATTGCGCTGCAAAAAACGCACGCCCTGAAGGATTCTTGTCCCACAAATCCTGTTCAATCACTTCTGTGGCGATATGCCCGGGAGCGATCGCATTGGCACGAATCCCGTCCCTTCCATACTCGACCGCCATCTGCCGAGTAGCCGCAATCAATGCAGCCTTGCCAGTCTCATAAACCAACGCCCCTCTCGCCGCCAAAAGACCATGAACGGACGAAATGTTGACAATGCTGCCTCCACCCACATGTCGCATATGGGGAACACCAAATCGGGCACCGAGATAAGAAGCCTTCACTAACACAGCCATCGCCTTGTCATAGTCTTCAGGCAACACATCTTCAGCACCGCCAGTAACAGCTTCCATGGCAGGAAAAGCGTTGTTAACTAGCATGTCCAAACGACCCCATCGTCCGACCGCATCACCAACCATCCCCTCGACATCGGCGACAAGACCAACATCCACCTGACGGGCTGCCGCTTTGGTTCCATCGGCCTCGAGTTCTTCGGCCCGCCGATGGACTCCTTCACCATTTAGATCGGCCAGGAGCACTGCCGCACCCTCACTACCGAGGCGTTGTGCTATCGCCCACCCAATGCCCTGCGCCGCTCCGGTCACAATAGCTACCTGTCCGTCAAAACGCCGCAAACTTTTCGCCCTTGCACTCTCCGTGGCCAAACCCATCACAAGCCGACAGGAACTTCGACTGGTTTTTTTCGCTTAGACGTCCGGGCACCACGACCTGATTGCGATCTACCTTTGCGAACCTTTGGACGCGGTGCAAGGACGCGCTGCAGGTATTGACCGGTATAACTTTCGGGCTCTACAGCAACCTGCTCCGGAGTCCCAACGGCCACAACCTCTCCACCTGCGTCTCCCCCTTCAGGACCAAGATCGATCAACCAATCAGCCGACTTAATTACATCGAGATTGTGCTCAATCACGATCACCGTATTCCCTGAGTCAACTAGCCGCTGCAACACCTCTATAAGCCGGCGTATATCTGAAAAATGCAGGCCCGTTGTGGGCTCATCCAATATGTACACCGTCTTTCCGGTAGCACGCTTAGACAACTCCGAAGACAGTTTGATGCGCTGGGCCTCGCCTCCAGATAGCGTCGTCGCTGGCTGCCCTAAACGTATGTAGCCAAGGCCGACATCAACCAGAGTTCCAAGCCTCCGCTCTACAACAGGAATGTTCCCAAAGAATTTATGAGCCTCTTCCACCGTCATGTCCAAGACATCCGCGATGGTGCGTCCTCGGTACAAGATGTCCAAAGCCTCTCGGTTGTAGCGACTCCCATCACAAACTTCGCACGTCACATATACGTCGGGCAGAAACTGCATTTCTATCCTAATCAAGCCTTGGCCTTCACACGCCTCACATCGTCCGCCTTTCACATTGAATGAAAATCTCCCGGGCTTGTACCCGCGTGCTCGAGCCTCAGGCACAGCAGAGAAAAGATCGCGAATTGGGGTAAAGGCCCCCGTATACGTCGCCGGGTTAGACCGTGGAGTCCGACCGATCGGTGACTGGTCAATCTCGATCACCTTATCTAGATGTTCAAGACCACGAATCCTCGAATGCTCACCGGGAACATCCCGACTGCCCCAAATGCGTTGGGCGAGAGCTCGATAAAGCACATCGTCAACAAGTGTGCTTTTACCGGAACCGGAAACCCCGGTAACGCAAACAAAACACGCAAGCGGAAATTCGACATTCACCGACTTTAGATTGTTCGCTCTTGCTCCCTCAACAATTAACGTGGTGCCATTACCCTGTCTACGCGAGCCCGGAATGTCGATAACCTCCCGACCAGCCATAAAAGCTCCAGTCAAAGATTTCGAGTCCCGAGCAATCGCTTTAGGGGTGCCCTGCGCAACGACCGTCCCACCATGCTCGCCCGCACCTGGCCCGATATCCACGACCCAGTCCGCTGACCAAATGGTCTCTTCGTCATGTTCCACGACAAGCACGGTGTTCCCAAGATCTCGCAACCCTTCCAGGGTGCGCACCAACCGTGCGTTATCCCGCTGATGCAAACCAATGCTTGGTTCGTCGAGAATATAGAGCACGCCAACTAGGCTTGAACCAATCTGTGTAGCCAAGCGGATTCGTTGCGCCTCTCCACCTGACAGCGTTTCAGCAGCCCTGGCCAGCGTTAGGTATTCAAGACCGACCGCCTCAAGAAATCCAAGACGCGCATTGATCTCCTTTAACACTTGCGCAGCAATAACTGTTTCCCGCTTACGTAATTTCAACTCGCCAAAAAACAGGGAAGCCGCCTGAATCGTCAGGTTGGTCACTTCGTGAATCGACTTCTTCCCCACATGGACGGCCAGGGCCTCAGGACAAAGCCGGGCACTCTCACATGCCGGACAGACACGCCGTGCCATATAGCGTTCAATCTCACCTCTTACAAAGTCGGACTCCGTCGCTTCATACCGTCGTCGTAAGTTGGGAATAACACCCTCAAATTCAACGTCATAAACGCGCCGACGCCCCGCAGCATTTGTGTACTCAACAATAAGCGGCTGACCCGCCGCCCCATAAATCAGCACATCGATGATCGAGGGATCCAACTTTTCGATCGGCGTGTTAATGCTGAACCCATATTTGTTGGCAAGCGCCTCCATCACCTGGCGAGTCACAGAGGATTCACGCGTATGCGCTTTAGCCCATGGCGCGATCGCACCCTGGGCAAGAGACAGCGTGCGGTTCGGAATGATGAGCGACGGATCAAACTCGAGCTTGGAACCTAGGCCGTTACATTCACTACAAGCGCCATGTGGAGTATTAAACGAAAAGAGCCGAGGCTCGAGATCCGCCACGCTAACATGACCATTCTTGCAAGCAAGACGCTCACTCATGGTCACGGGATCACTTCCAACAACCTGAATCGTCACGACACCGTCCGCCAGCTTTAACGCGGTCTCCAACGAGTCGGCCAAGCGGGTCCTGACATCTGCAGATACAACCAACCGATCCACCACAATGTCAATGTCGTGCCAGAGCCTTCTATCAAGCTCGGGAAACTCATCAATCGGCATGACCTCACCATCAACCCGAACACGCACAAACCCAGCCTGCCGGGCGTCCTCAATAACGCCCTTATGCTCACCTTTCCTATGAACAACAACCGGTGCGAGAACCAGGAATCGTGTTTCTTCCTCCCATGCCAAGACCTGATCCACCATTTCCTGCACAGTCTGCGACGAAAGTGCTTCACCACAGTTATGACAGTGCGGTCGCCCGATCCGTGCCCACAGCAAGCGCATGTAGTCATATATTTCAGTGACCGTTCCAACCGTGGATCTGGGGTTATGTGAAGTTGACTTCTGATCTATTGAAATCGCCGGGGACAGGCCCTCGATTTGGTCAACGTCAGGTTTTTCGAGTTGCCCCAAGAATTGGCGCGCGTACGCTGACAGGGATTCGACATAGCGACGTTGCCCTTCGGCGTACAACGTATCAAACGCCAAACTTGACTTCCCCGAACCTGAAATCCCAGAAATGACCACAAGTTTGTCCCGTGGGATCTCAAGATCGATGTTCTTTAGGTTGTGTTCTCGCGCGCCGCGAATAACGATGGCGTTCTCGCCCATAAGATCTAGCTTATGCGATTAGCCGCTCTTTCGCGGAACGGGAAAAATAAATTGTGACGGAAAAACCATGCACCAACTAATTCAGCAAGCACTCGAACAACGCTCGGCCGCAAACAATCCCGTTCGAATAGCTCTCGTTGGGTCTGGACGGTTTGGAACCAGCGTCGCTGCCCAAATATCTCAAATCCAAGGCATGCTGCTGGTGGCTGTCGTCGATCCGAACATCGCAAATGGGCAAGCCGCGCTAGAAGCCGCGGGCTGGACGCACACACAATGGCAACAAGTCGAATCTGCGACATCAGCCGCCCGTGCTGCTGCTACCGGACATGCAGTGCTCGGGCCAGATGTCGAAATCTTGGACCTCCTCAACATCGATGTTGTTGTCGAAGCCACTGGGCACCCTGAAGTCGGAGCAGCCTCAGCCCTGAGAGCCATCCGCTTAGGCCGTCACGTAGTCATGGTTACAGTTGAGGCAGACGTGACATGTGGTTGGGCACTTGCCAACGAGGCCCGATCACAGGGCGTGATCTATTCCTTAACCGCCGGCGATCAGCCTGGGACGATTATGGAATTGCTGGATTGGGCTCAGACGTGCGGCCTAAAAGTTGTGGCCGCTGGCCGAGGCACCAAGTTTTACCCATCAGACGCTGACGGAAACCCCGCCGAAGCATTCGGACGGTATGGATACAACGACGAACTTGTTGAGCGTCGACGTCTGAATCCAAATATGTACAACTCGTTCCGTGACGGAACCAAAGCCCAAATCGAAATGTGCGCGGTGTCAAACATGACGGGCCTACCACCTGATGTTCGTGGCATGCATCAACCATCGGCCTCCCTACACGACATACCGGTGTTATTCGCACCAAAAGCCAAGGGCGGCCTACTTGAGAGCGAAGGCGTTGTTGACCTGGCCAATGCCGTTAGCCTGGATGGTCAAACACTAGTACCGAACCACATTGAAACTGGGGTTTGGCTGGTCGTCACTTCCGAGCAAGGGCTCATACGTGAAGATCTGTCGTTTTATGGATTACCAACCGATCCTTCAGGCGAGAGAGCGTTGCTGTATCGACCTTTTCATCTGTGCGGTGTCGAAACCCCGGTGACAATTGCGCAAGCCGCACTTCTCAACACCACGACCGGCACCCCACAAAGCCAACCGACCTCCGAAGTCGTAGCCGTGGCCAAACGGAGCTTATCGCCAGGCGATGTGCTCGACGGATCCGGCGGGAAGAATGTACGAGGAATAATCGAGCGTCGATCCATCGTTGCCCGGGAAGAGTGGCTGCCTCTTGGATTCGCGTATGGGTCAGCCGTTAACCAGCAAGTTGGCGCAGGCGAAGTGATTCCGTCAGCAGCCGTTCCACGCCAGACAGGTGTTCTTGCAAGCCTTCGCGAGACCGCAGAATCCGGCCATAGCTTCTCGAAATAACGATTCGCTGCCTGGCGCCTGGTCATATCGACATGCTGGCTTCAACTTATAGACCACCGGTGATAGCGCCCGCCCCCCACTGATACGAAACACCAATGATTGCCCCAATCGGAATGAGCCACGTGGGTGAAACACCACGACGAACCATCAAGTACACAGCACCCATGCCCACCACTGCGGAAGGAACATCCACGATAGCGGCGCGCCCCAAAGTGAACGCAACACCAGCCATAAGCGCGATCGCCCCAGCGTTCACCCCATCTAGAAATGCACTGGCCACCGTGTTGCTACGAAGATATGTGATGAGAGGATTCACCATCGCCACAAACAAGAACGAAGGCAGAAAGATCCCTATCGTGGCGACGGCTGCACCAGGGAGACCTCCCATTACATAACCAATCGCAGTAGCCGTAGTAAACACCGGACCCGGAGTAACTTGTCCGATCGCAATAACATCCAGCAATTGGGGCTGGGTAAGCCATCCAAGCCGGTCGACCAAGTCGCGCTCGAGAAACGTAACCAACACATAACCGCTACCGTAAAGCACCGCACCAATCTTGAGAAAAACCAAGAACAGGCTCGCCAACGAAAAGGTGGCTGGAATGGTCAACGCAATACCAGGTAACGCTTGCGTCAGGCTCACCAACGGGGCCACAACAGTCAGACCTGCTCCAATCCGTCGACGGATCCACGTGAACAAAACCCCGAACAAGCCACTGCCAAACATCAACAATATTTCATTCGTCCCGCCGAGATATAACCCAAGGGCAGCCACAGCAATAATCACCTGATGGGGACGACGAAAAGCTGCACCTGACAAACCCGTGATGGCCTTGGCCACAACTGCGATTACAACCGGCTTAATGCCGTAGAGGACCCAGGCAACAACCAGATGTTGACCAAATTCGACATAGATCCATGTCAATCCAGTAACAAAAACAAAGGCTGGGAGAATGAAACAAACGCCAGCCACGACCAACCCAGCCCATCGCGCCCGCTCAAACCCGATATGGATGGCCATTTCGGTGGAATTGGGTCCAGGAATAAGGCTCGTTGCTCCAAGCAAATCGAGAAATCTCCGATCGTCGATCCACTGCCGACGTCGAACGACCTCCTCCCGAAACATCGAAATGTGCGCTGCGGGGCCACCAAAGGCCACTGTGCCCAACCTGAAAAACAATCCGGCAAGCTCTAGCAAACGTTTGTAACGAAACGTTTGGTTCTGACCATCAACAGCTGCCATCTGGAATTCCTGTTCTCCGGACCTCAATACCTTGTGTAGCTATGGATAACTTCTATCGTCTGGTTTTCGGGACACTAAACTGGAGAGTCATTTATGCTTACAGCGCAAACGTGATCACGCCCGCGAACGGATGCTCAGAATGACGACCACCAAACTGCGGACACTTACGAAAGATCAGGTCAGTCAGTTTATACGCGACGGATTTGTTGTCGTCGAGGATCTGCTGAACGCGGACGAGATTTCGGCGTTGGCCTCGCGCGCTGACCTGATCGCTTCAGGAAAAGCCGACCACGTTAGTGCTGGTACGGTCCAACTCGAAAAGCCTTTCCGTGAGGGCAACACCGTCGTCGAGGACCGGGTAATGTCCACCCGAAAGCTCGCACACATTGTCCCAGAGGACGAAATCCTTCGAGCGCACGCAACCAACTCAAAAATCGTGGACGTTATTGCCGATTTACTCGATTCCGATGACATCACGCTGTACGGCGATCAACTCTTTATGAAACCACCCCATCATGGATCCGCAAAAGAGTGGCATCAGGACTCCGCTTCGTTTAAGAATATTTTCCCCATGGACCTTGTATCAGCATGGGCAGCCATTGATAACGCCACGATCGACAATGGGTGCCTATGGATGGTTCCCGGAAGTCATCGCTGGGCAATCATCCCTGAATCCTCGAGACCGACAATTGAAGGTCAGTTCGGCGAAGAGTACCCGACCATTCCGGTGCCACTTCGGTCAGGCAGCGTAAGTTTCCATCACAGTCTCACGTATCACGCAAGTGGCCCTAATACGACCGACACTCGGCGTCGAGGCTACGCGACCCACTACATGCGCTCTACATCGATTAACGACCAGGCCATCGAAAACGCCCCAAGCGTCACCGGGTTCACCCACGTGCGGGGCCGACGGTTTCCAGACACCGTCTCGGATGAAGTGCTCGAGGTCTAAGCAACAACACTCGTAGCATCAAAGTCGTCATCTATCGAGCCAACCACGCATGCAGGTCGCATACGTGGTTGGTTGGACGTGATTACTGTTTGGACGGATGGAGTACGTCGAGCAACCGTTAGTAAATGGAGCTACGCAAAGTTTTAGTCATCGGTGCGAATGCTCCAGACCAGAAATATGCATTTCATCAGCCCTGTGGCGAGGAGTTGGTAACCAACAAACGGAACAGCTGCCCACCTCGGTCATCAACCATATAGATTTCTCCGTCCTCACCTTCCCCGAACGAGGCAACCCGGCCACTAACTTTCCCGCGCTGCACCATCTGCCATCCATCAGAATCACCCAGTTCCAGTGTCCAAATACGTCCACTACAGTAATCACCAAACACGTACATGCCGACCAGTTCCGCAAACCTTTGGCCACGATAAACATAGCCGCCAGTCACGGAACACCCATAGTCACGACCGTATTCAGCCACCGGCAGCTCAAAATCAGCAGGCACGCATCTTGCAAATGCACCAAGTCCAGGCGGGAAACACCGACTGCCCTCCAACTCATTCCACCCGAAATTTAGGCCGCCCCTAAGCGGGGCCAGCGCCAAATCGATCTCCTCAAGATCACTCTGGCCCACATCTCCGATCCACAAGTCACCCGTCACTTGATCAAAGGAAAATCTCCAAGGATTTCGCAAGCCATAAACAAAAACTTCGGGACGCTTGTCATCAGCGTTAACAAATGGGTTGCCCGCCGGAACAACGTATCCGCCCTCTTCGTTTACATTGAGTCGAAGAATAGAGCCCAGCAAAGTTTCAGGGTTTTGCCCGTGAGCCTGCGGATCTCCTCCAGACCCTCCATCGCCAACTGACACATATAGGTACCCGTCGTTAGGACCGAAAGCCAACATTCCGCCGTTGTGATTCTTAAAGGGCTGCTTGATCCGTAGAACGATCTGTTCCGAAGCAGAATCCACCGTGCGCCCCGACGAATCCACAAGGAACTCCGAGATGACTGTATCGCCCGACAAATCCGTGTAGTCGACAAACAGCCGACCATTCGAGGCGTAGCTGGGATGGAAAGCAATGCCAAGCAACCCTTGCTCATTACCAGCTGATCCCACCCGGTCCATGATGTTCAGGAATGGCTCCGCCAATAACCGGCCTGACCTGACAACCCGAATCACCCCACGTTTTTCAGCGATGAACAGTCGTCCACTTGCATCACCGGCGTGACCCACGAAGACCGGCCTGACAAAACCCTCGGCTACAGGCTCAACATCAATTCCGAATCCCATTGGCGGTTTCATGCTGGGTTGGGCGACAGGTCCAAGTACAACTGTGGGAACACCTTCGACAGTCGGCTCATAGGACGGAGTACCCGTCGGTGTAGGAGCTACCGAACCTTCCGAAGGCACGGGGGTTGGGGTAGGCCTCATAGATGCCTCGCGTGAAACCGTGGCCACGACGCTGGGCGATCTAGCGACTGGGGGGCTCACAGGCGTGCCTTCGCCCGATGCCTTCCCGAGATCGCCACAAGCCATCAATATCAACAGCACGAGCACAACAGGTCTCATAACCACTAACCTCGTGACATTCAAGGGTTCCGACAGTCGGCGAAAACGATTCTTTATTGAACCAAAGCCGAGGCCGTCGCACACTCTCCGATGCTTCATTGGCAAGCGAGGAGTATCAAATGGGACGTATCGACGGAAAACGTGCACTGATTACTGGCGGCGGGAGAGGCATAGGTAAAGGGATCGCTCATCGATTCGCGGCAGAAGGGGCCCAAGTGATAGTCACACAACGGGACAAAGGTCTACTTGATGCCACAGTTAGCGAAATCTCCTCGACAGGCGGTGATGCTGCTGCAGTCGCCGGTGACATTTCATCACCCGATACTGCGACTGATATCGTCAACCACGTACTCGAGACATATGGCTCCATAGACATCCTCGTAAACAATGCAGGTCGGACAGGCCGCATTGGTCCATTCCTCGATGTCTCCATTGCTGACTGGCAGAGTTACCTCGACACAAACCTTACCGGCGCATTCGTCGTAGCGCAGGCAATCGCCCGCAACATGGTGCAAAAGAAAATCCGGGGACGGATCATAAACATGGGTTCGGTGGATTCATTTGCCTCTGAACCTAACGCCGCCCCCTATGCCGCCAGCAAGGGCGGATTGTGGCTGCTGACACGAGCAATGGCGGTCGACCTGGCACCTCACAATATCGCCGTCAACATGATCGCACCCGGACCGATCCGTGTTGAGCGAACCGCACAACGGGCCGACGACCCCGAAATTCAATCCCACCGGCAACGGGTAATTCCTATGGGCGCATACGGCACGCCGGCCGACGTTGCAGCTGCCGCCCTATACCTGGCAAGCGACGAATGTCGTTACGTCACAGGAAGTTCGATCACCGTCGATGGGGGCGGCACAGCCTTCTTACCGTTCTAGACAATAGAACCTAGATGCTATCGAGGGGAAAGATTGGTCGCCGCAAATTTTGATACGTGAGGTCCCGAGGATCGTGCGACTGCACCGACGGGAATCCGACTCGAAACACTTGCCCAGCAATCGGCTCGTAGGCCGCCCTGAAATGGTTGGAGGATTTCACAGCAATCCACTGTTGCGTCGCAGGCTCAACGCCAAGGGCTCTGGCACATTCGAGACTAAAAACTTGCAACCGATTGCTTGTAACCGCGACTCGCACCCCACCAATGCGCAATAAGGCTGTCGGACCAAATTTCTGCGTAATACCCGTGTACATCGGTCCCCGGATGACAAACTCAAGGTTTAACAATTTTTCGACGGTTGCCCGGACAGACACCGAAGGACCTTGCGCCGGTGCCGATTTTCCGCCAATTTCAGCATCGAACTCACTGCCGTGACCAGCCGCTTGCGCACGCGTGACCGTCTCCGGATCGCAAATAGTCAGAACCAGCGCATCTTGTAAATCATGCTCGATGAAGGCCTGGAGCACACCTGTCGAGTCTCCTGGTGAACCGCCCCCCGGATTGTCTTGGGCATCAGCGATCACGATCGGGCCCGGCCCGCTGATATGAGCCAGCGCATGATCAAACGAAAGCAAATCGGGACCGAACTGAGCACGTCTCGCAAAAATCTCCTCCGCAAGGGCTGACGCCGTCGCCTCCGCTTTTTCAGAGTCGTCATCAGTAACCACTACAGTCGACGTCCCTGCATCGGTGATATCAGCCCACGCAAACCCTGGAGCCACCGAAGCCGTCAAAATGCCAGGCTCTTGCTCGTAGGCAAAAGCTCGCGTCATCACAGAGTCAAAAGGCGCCGTGCCATTAGCGTTACCCGCAGTCCAAAGCAACGGCAGTCGCCGCAGTGCCATACGCGGCGCGATTTCACCGCGTAACGTTTGGGTGATTAGACCAGCCGCTTCGAATCCACGCTCACCGAGATCGACATGTGGGTACGTATCGCACGGAATGATCACGTCCGATAGATCATTCATCGCGTCACTAATGTTGGCGTGATGATCAAGAGTCACAAAAATCGGTCGGTCAGGTCCGAGAATCGATCGCACCCCCGCCAAGAGATCCCCTTCACCATCTAGCGGACCCTCCAGAACCATCGCACCGTGGAGATCAAGCAACGCACCGTCGACAGGCATTGCCGCTTCCAACCGCTGCAAAAACTCTGTCCGCAACTGCACCCACGCATCAGCCTGAACAGGGGCGGATGGTTCTGCGAACGTCCAGAGCAGCGGAACTAGTTCGTACCCGTACTCAACGGACCCGTCGATAAAGCCGCCACAACCGGTGTTCGTGCCACGCATCGCTTCAATGACTTCGCCACCTCGATGAAAGCCCCGTGAAGACTCGGTGAACGCCTCATACGGTGTAGGAACAGGAGTAAAAGTGCTTGATTCGTGTCCAATGTTTCCAGTGGCCAAACGCATACCGGAGGACTCCAATTACCAACACACCCAGTCTAACGAGCGAATTTACAGAGGCTGCAAGTTCGCGGAGCGGACTAACGACATGGCTCGACCATGCACGTCTGGAGAAACTGCAGCAACCACCCCTCCCCGCACTCGAGAGTCAATCTTGTTAAACCGGTGCCGGTTTCCATTGAGATCCGTCACCACACCACCTACGGACGAAAGAATCGCCACATGTGAGGCGAGATCCCACTCGGACCCGCTCGTCCGCGAGGTCACATACGCATGCGCCTCTGACGGAAGGATCGTAAACATCGCCATTAACCCATGCCCGCGCTCCGTGAAGTTGGCCTCATCTTTCCCAGCGACCGTGACAATCTCCGCAGCACTAGGCCCATGAATCATCCGGAGCATTGACTCATCACAAGCAGGCGCCAAAAGCTCCCGTGGAACACCATTATCAATTTGCGTTGCACCTTGACCCAAGGCTCCGGCTTGCAGTTCGTCAAGGGCCGGCCGGTACACCACCCCAACAACAGGCTTCTCGTCAACAAGCAGCGCCATCATGATTGCCCAGTCGAGATCCCCTCTCGCAAAATGCGTGGTTCCATCGATGGGATCAACGACCCAACAACGAGACTTTTCGCGGCGCGTTGAATCAACAGGCCCCTCTTCTGATAACAACCCATCCTCTGGATACTGAGTGCGGATCGAGTCAACGATTAGTGCATTCACATCTAAGTCACCCTTGGTAACAATCGTCCCATCGGATTTCTTGGACACCGGTAAATCCGACATCTCAAAAGCTGCCAGAGCAGGCGTCGCAGCACGACGGACCACGTCCATACAAAATGACAACTCTTCACTGAAATTCATGGGTCGAACCTAGTATTCACAATGACATCACGTGTATTGCCTCAGACGGAATATGCATGTACCAGCGACGCCGACCATTAACGTCCAACTGTTCGTAACGATCATCAGCCATCAGAATTTCGACATGACCAGCCTGTGACGTATCGGTCCCGCATACGCTCACGTGCAGGATCCTCGATACTCCAAGATCTGATTCCTCAACAAGCTGCACCTCAAAAATGTTGCACCTATCCTCGGAAACTGGAGAATCACGCTCAAGAACAATTCGATCAGCCCGTATTACAAGATCCACCTGGGTCCCGCCAAGCTCGGGCACGTCCGACACCGATAAGAGACCTATCGAGGTTTGCACCTGACTAGCTTGATCTGCATTCAATATTTTCCCGCGCAACACATTGGAGTATCCAAGCAACGCGGCCACTCGAGCACTTTGGGGTCGCCGAGCTACTTCCTCTCGGGTATCAACCTGCAGTACCCGTCCGGAGTCCATTACCGCGATCCGATCTCCCACCTGATACGCCTCATTCAGATCATGTGTGACGAGTAACACTGTCAAATTCAATTCACGTGTCAACCGACGCAACTCTTGCCGAAGAGTGCCAGCTGTAGCTGCATCGAGAGCCGCAAAGGGTTCGTCAAGTAGAAGCACCTCGGGCTCACGGGCCAGCGCACGTGCCAGAGCCGTCCGCTGCGCTTGCCCACCAGAAATTTCGACCGGTCGCCTATCAACAAGATCGCCAATCCCTAAAACTCCCAATAGTTGACGCGTTCGCTCCTTGCGCACATCACGAGGCAAGTCAGGCACGCCGTAGGCCACATTACCCCCCACAGTGAGATGAGGGAACAGTGCGTATTCCTGCACCAGATAACCGATACGGCGCTCGTATGGAGGCACATGAAGGCCCATAGATGAATCGAAAAATGGTTTATCACTAACGAAAATATGGCCGCTGTCAGGACGCAAAAGGCCTGCGACAGCCTCAAGCGTCAACGTTTTCCCGGATCCAGATGGCCCGAATAGCACAGTGATCCCGGATGGCACCTCAAGCGTCGGCGCCAGCTCAAAATCACCGACAGTAACCTCAAAAGACATGGCGATCACCGTGACCGAACCCCCAATCTAGCGACCACCCGAAACGAAATGAGAACCGCAAAAGAAACAGCGATTAGCACCACGGCAATCGCGATGGACGCGTCCACGTCCGCCTCCATCGCCTCTAGAATCGCCAACGGCATGGTCTGCGTCCGACCAGAAACGTTGCCGGCAAACATAATCGTGGCGCCGAATTCCCCCATGGCCCGAGCCCAGGCCATCACGACACCACCCACAATCGAAGGCAGTGCAAGAGGCACCGTGACACGCGTAAAAGTCCGCCACGGCCGAGCACCCAACGTCGAGGATATGGCTTCCAGACGCTGATCCACGCTCGTAAATCCAGCCTTCGCCGCACGCATATAGAACGGCGCAGCCACAAAAACTTGCGCCACAACAACAGCCGCTGTAGTGAAGGCCACATCAACCCCGACAGCTGTGAGTGGTTGGCCAAGAGGGCCACGTCGCCCGAGAGCAACCAGCAGAGCCAAGCCACCTACGACCGGAGGTAACACAATCGGAAGATCAATTATTGCGTCGACAAGCCCGCGTCCAGGAAAGCTCCAACGAGCAAGGGCAAACGCCGCAGGGGTCCCGATCACAATAAGCACCACGACGGCCACCGATGACGTGATCAGAGATAGCTGAATAGATTTCAAAACAAACGGGCTCGTAAGCGCTGCGCCGACATCAGCCTGTGTGATCGCCCGAGCGATCAGGAATCCAACAGGCACCAACACCACTCCAACAGCGAGCGCACCGAGCAAAGCCACCACAACTTGCAACCAAGATGCTGAAAGCTTTCTATTCGAAGGAACTCTGCTCACAACTAGGAGTCCTCATTTCCTGCCATATCATCAACCATTCGAACCAATTCCAGTTTCGTTATCACGATAGCGTTAGATGGCTCGCCACCATCATTCATGCTGGCGTTCCATCCGATTGTGTCGGTTGACCAAAACCATACTTCTCAAGAATGTTCTGCGCCTCACCACTGCGCACAAAGACCACAAACTGTTGAGCCAAACGTGGAACATTCGAGGTTCTCAAGACCGCCATTGGATAGCGTGCAGACACCTGTATTTCAACAGGCACGTCAATGATTTCCAGTCGACCATCTGCAGCCAGAACGTCTGTCCGATAGACAAATCCAGCATCTGCTTCACCCAACTCAAGTTTCGCCGCCACCATACGCACATTGGTCTCAAATGAAATTACGCGGTCGAGAATCTTTCTTGGCGCATCCGGCCGATCTGAAAATTCACCATATTTCTTGAGCAGTTCGCGTGCGTATGCTCCAGCAGGCACAGCCGGCCCCGCCATAACAACCTTGAAACCATCTCGCGTAAGATCATCTAACGTGTGTGCCTCCGCAGGATTCCCCGTTGGCACCGCGAGCACGAGCTCGTTAGTAGCCGCTGTTGTTACAGAAGCTGCGACAAATCCGTTCTCGTTTAGTTGTCGCATGTGTTGCTCGTTAGCCGATATATAGACGTCAGCCGTCGCACCTTCCTCAATCTGAACTCGGAGCAACTGGGAACCGGCAAAATTCCCAATGACCTCAATGTCCGGATGCTTCTCTTCATAAGCCACGACCAGATCGTTAAAAGCCTCCCGTAACGACGCAGCCACAAATACATTCAATTCTTGAGAAGATTTATTTCCACATCCGGCCGACAAAACCCCGACGAGTGCAATAGCAACCATCAACAATCGACCCACATCTGAGTAGTTTTTGGGAGGTGATCCGCTCGATGGACTTAGAATCAGGTCTACAGTGGTCGTTGTTGTTCGCGGACCGCCAACAGCCTCCGGAGAAGTAACCATATGCAGACGATTGATTCGACCCCTCAGTTCGTCGAAGCCACATACAAAAAGATGCAAGACCGCATAAACATCGTCCGCCATCGACTCAACCGACCTTTGACCCTTGGAGAAAAAATTCTCTACGGACATCTGGATGATCCAGACGGGCAAGAACTTGAGCCTGGAACAAGCTACCTGCAGCTGAGACCTGATCGAGTCGCGATGCAGGATGCAACCGCCCAAATGGCCCTGCTGCAATTCATGCTGGCAGGACGAGAACAGGTAGCGATCCCAACCACTGTGCATTGCGATCACCTCATTCGAGCTTTTGTCGGCGCTGACGAAGATCTCCAGCAGGCCTTGCTTGACAACAACGAGGTGTATGCCTTTCTCAAATCGGTTTCCTCAAAATACGGTATCGGATTCTGGGCGCCTGGTTCAGGAATTATTCATCAAGTGTTGCTTGAAAATTACGCGTTTCCCGGCGGCCTAATGATTGGAACCGACTCCCATACACCAAATGCAGGCGGGCTTGGAATGCTCGCCGTCGGTGTCGGAGGAGCCGATGCGGTCGACGTTATGGTGGACTTCCCATGGGAAGTCCTCAATCCAAAAATGCTTGGGGTCCGACTCGTAGGAGAACTCCAGGGGTGGACCGCACCCAAGGACATCATCCTGAAGGTTGCGGGCATCCTCACAACGAGCGGAGGAACCAACAGGATCGTTGAGTATTTTGGCCCAGGATCAACCTCACTCGCATGCACTGGAAAAGCCACCATCACGAACATGGGCGCCGAACTAGGCGCCACCACTTCAATTTTTCCGTACGACAATCGAATGGCCTCTTATCTTCGAGCAACCGAGCGAGCTGCCCTAGCCGACACCGCCGACGCTCATACCGACTTGCTAACGCCGGACCAAGAAGTCCTCGACAACCCCACGGACTACTTTGACGAGGTAATCGAGATCGACCTCCGTGATCTTGAGCCGCATGTCGTCGGGCCTCATCGACCCGACTTGGCCCGACCGGTAGCACAGCTCGGCACGGCAGTGGCCCAGAAAGGGTACTCAGACGAAATCTCAGCCGTGCTCGTTGGAAGTTGTACTAACTCTTCGTACGAAGATATTTCCAGAGCTGCCAGTCTGGCTCGACAAGCCAAGGCTCATGGAGCCAAGGCCAAGATGCCCTTCCTTGTCACACCCGGCTCAGAGATGGTCCGAGCCACGATTGAACGCGATGGACAACTCGATGATCTCGAGGCAATCGGTGCAGTTGTGCTTGCAAATGCGTGTGGGCCTTGCATTGGCCAGTGGAAACGGGAGGACATCGCGCCAGCACATGAAGGAGAATCGCCCCGTCAAAACTCTATCGTGAGTTCTTTTAATAGGAATTTTCCAAGCCGCAACGATGGCAGTCCCAATACACAGTCATTTATCTCGAGCCCGGAACTTGCCGTCGCATTTGCTCTTAGTGGCAGGCTCTCGATAGACCCAACAACTTCAGTGATTAGCGGGGCGGGTGACCATGACTTCACGCTCCAACCGCCAGGGCAAGCACCGGACATACCAGCTGAGGGCTTTGTGGGCCAACGCTTTGGCTACGCAGATCCATCCTCTGACTCGTTCTCGATCCCAGTAGTCATTGGCCCGGATAGTGACCGCTTAGAGGCCTTGCAACCATTTGAAACCCGGGAGCCTGGGCACTTCAGAGCTATGCCTGTACTACTCAAGGCCACCGGACAATGCACGACCGACGCAATTTCTCCGGCGGGGCGATGGCTTCGTTACCGTGGCCACCTAACAAACATTAGCGACAACATGTTTGCCGGAGCCAACAACGCGTTCGGAGATGAACCTGGAACAGGTTATAACATCGAAACTGGCGAGGATGATGAGCCACTCGCTGACATCGCAAAGCGCTACAAGAATGACGGAATCACATGGGTCGCAGTCGGCGACCAAAATTATGGAGAAGGCAGCAGTCGTGAACACGCGGCCATGTCGCCCCGACACACCGGCGGCGGAGCAATCATCGTGCGGAGCTTCGCACGAATCCACGAGGCCAACCTAAAAAAACAGGGCATGCTGCCGCTTACATTCGATAATCCAAACGACTTTGATCTCGTCAAGATTGACGACAAAATATCAGTGGTAGATATCGAACACCTGGCGCCTGACACGCCGTTGACAGCGAATCTGGAGCATTCCGATGGTTCAGTTGACACTATTAAACTCGAGCACACGTTAAACGCCGACCAAATCCGTTGGTTTTGGGCTGGTTCCGCGCTCAATCTCATCCGAGCGCAGGAGGCGTAACGTCTGAAGGCCCCAGGCAGATGAAACAGGCATGACCGAGAGTGCGAGATACGATTTCGCCGTAATTGGTACTGGCCCGGCTGGCAAGCGCGCCGCGATCGAGGCCGCCAAGAGTGGCCAGCGGGTCGTAGCGGTGGACCGTGAACAGTACATCGGTGGACAAGCCGTCCACCGGGGAACCATTCCATCAAAAACCCTGAGGGAAGCTGTCCTGCATGTCACGGGGATTGCCCAACGCTCTTTCTATGGCAATTCCTACCGCGTTATCGCCGACGTGACCATGAACGACTTGATGCAACGAACCGCTCAAGTCATTCAAACCGAGGTTGATGTGGTTCGAAACGCCTTCCTTAGGAATGACATTGACCTGATCTTCGGTACCGCTAGATTCCTTCAACCGAACAGGCTTGAGGTGGTCAGTACTAACTCCTCGGTAGAAATCCACGCGGACCAGATCATTGTCGCGACAGGCTCCCTTCCCGCTCGGCCAGATCATATTCCGTTCGACAATCCTAGGGTCGTGGATAGTGATGGGATCCTCACCATCCCTTCCATACCAAAGTCTCTGACTATCGTAGGTGGCGGTGTCATTGGCACGGAATACGCCAGTATCTTCGCGACGCTAGGTGTCCGAGTAACGCTGATCGACGGGCGCGGGGATCTCTTGGAGTTTGTTGACGAGGAAATCATTGAAGCTCTAAAACACCGGATGCGTGAGGACGGAATAACCCTTCGGTTGGGTCACAACGTAGCGCGGGTTGATTTTGACGAACGAAACCGTCCAGTGGCTGTTCTTGAGACCGGTGCCAAGATTGCCGGGGATGTGCTCATGTACTCCATTGGTCGACAGGGAGCTACGGAGCATCTGCATCTTGAAAAAGCCGGGATAAGCGCCGATGAACGAGGCCGCCTAGCGGTCTCTAAAAACTACCAGACAGCTGTCAAGCACATTTACGCGGTTGGAGACGTCATCGGTCAACCGGCATTAGCCTCAACGTCCGCTGAGCAGGGTCGCCTAGCCGCTCACCACGCCTTGGGACTTGATTGCCCGAGCCTCGACGACGACCTGCCGATTGGGATCTACACAATTCCCGAAATATCAATGCTCGGAAAAACTGAAGAAGAATTGACAAGTTCCGGGGTTGCCTATGAAACCGGTATTGCGCGGTATAAGGAAATAGCTCGGGGCGCAATCATCGGCGACGACTTCGGCGTATTGAAACTGCTTTTCAATCCAGAATCTCGTCAAGTGCTCGGGGTTCACATCTTTGGCAGCCAAGCCAGCGAGCTCCTCCACATTGGACAAGCCGTCATACAACTCGGAGGAACCGTCGACTATTTCATCGAAACGATTTTCAATTACCCCACATTCGCTGAGGCCTACCGCGTTGCAGCCCTCAACGGCGTTGACAAGCTGGTTCGCTAACTCAAAGCCGCGTCAGACTCAACAACATCGGTAAACCGGCGCAGACTTCGCTATGAGTGGCACCATGGCACATCAACGTCGACATCCTGGTGACGCCATATCATCCCCGCCCCCCGCTCGCAGTGATCCTTCTGAAACCCGCCAACGCATTCTGACCGGCCTCCGTCCGTCCGGACCGTCGCACGTCGGTCACTACGCTGGAGCTTTCTCGCAATGGCTGGAGCTGCAAAATGATTTCGAATCATTTTTCTTGCTTGCGGATTACCAGGTCTCGGACTACGCCGAAAATCTTCCGTGGATCCGTTGGGGACTCTGGGAAGTCACGTTGGACTGGCTTGGCGTGGGATTGGATCCCGAACGGTCTTTCTTCGTCATTGAGAGTGGGGTTCCTGAATTCGCCGAACTGACCCTCCATCTAAGTTGGTTTCTGGGGCTCGGACATCTTCAAAGAAACCCCACGCTTAAGGCCGAACTCACGGACCTAGAAAACAAAGCAAACACGGTTCCAGTAGCATTTTTCAACTATCCCGTAATGCAAGTATCGAACATCCTGTTGCCGCTCGCGCACCTTGTCCCGGTCGGTGACGATCAACTTCCTCATATAGAAATGACCCGTGATGTAGCCATTCGGTTCAACGGACGATTCGGTGAAACCTTCGTTGTGCCTGAAGGACGAGTTGGAAAAGTTCCCCGACTAGTTGGAATTGACGGCAAAGGCAAAATGGGGACTTCAGCAGGCAACGCCATCTTTCTCAAAGATTCCGAGGAAACTCTGCGTGCCAAGATACGAAGCATGTTTACCGACCCTAAGCGCTTACGGGCTACTGATCCAGGAACCGTTGAGGGTAATCCGGTGTTCTTGTATCACGATGCATTCAACCCGAACACGGCGGAAGTTGACGATCTAAAGACACGCTACCGAGCCGGAACAGTCGGTGATGTGGAAGTAAAAGACCGACTATTTGATGCGATGAACACATTGCTCACTCCAATACGAGATCGTCGCTCTTACTGGGCTGAACGCCCTTCGGACGTCCGGGACGTCCTCCAACACGGCACTACAGAAATGAAACGTCGGGCCGAGCCGGTCATGGCACGTGTCCGAACCGCGTTATCGTTGGACTACTTACGCGACGGCCCCCCTCAGCCTCCAGAGGGAGCACCGTAAATCTTTGGTCGTCATGTCGTTTGCCAATCGGATTCCAGACATGACCCGATTGGCTTTACACTGACATCCACAGAAACATTGCCGGTTATCCTACGCCCAATACCTCTGGGAATGGACCACAATTCGGTAACCTTGCATAGCGATCAACCGTAGCACCCGTAAGGGAATGCTCCGGCAACAATAAAAGACATATATGCCCGGACCGACATCCGTGCACAGCGGAGTTCGGGCTGGCCTTAATCGAAGGCCCTATCCAGATTAGGAGTAGACCAGGGATGGCAACGCAAAACGGCAGCCCTGTAGTGAAAGTACGGAACACGTCGGCCCAACAGATTGCTACTGAACACAGCGTGACGGTTCCTGACTATGACCGCAGCCGCATGGAAGACGTTGGATTCATGACGGCTATGACGCTTGTACTGCTGGGTAACTATGCCCAAACGGGGCACTTTGGTGGCCCACTGGCATACACACCGTTTAACGTCGCCATGCACCTCGGTGGCGCCGAGAACGGCGGCCTACGTTATGACTATCGACGACCGAAACACCCGTACAGTGACCGGTTCATGTTGGCAGGTGGCCACAACATTCCAACCAGCTACGCACTCTGGATGATCATGGGCGAAGCGATGTCTCGAAAGCACGCCGCCACAGCGGACGACCGATATGCGGTCGATCCGAACATCGCTATGTTGCCCATCGACGCACTCGGCTTTCGTCGTGGTCGTGGAGCTCTCGATACGATTCTTGCCGACAACGGCCTGACTGATCATCCGTTGTTTGCCCAAGCCAAAATCAGAGGTATCCGCGCCCTTGCTGGCCATTCAGAAACAACGGACCTGACCAATGATGTAAACGGTGGCCCGTCTGGCCTAGGTGTCGCAACGGCTGCTGGAAAGGCCGCCTTCTGGGACTTCGTCGGAGCCGATGACTCGCTAAAAATCATGGCACTCGAGGGCGAATTCGCCATGACCGAAGGACATGCGCAGGAATTGAAAACCCAAGCTCTCGCTCAAAAGGTAGGGAAAAGACTGCGGTTGCTGCTGTCGTACAACAATGCCGGTATTGATGACTCACTGATTGGTGGTGTGATCGACGACAGTTACACCGACAGCTACGTGATCGAGGACCAATGGTCATCCTACGGATGGAACGTTTTCGCGCTCGACGACGGTAACGACTACGACGAGGTTCTGGCCGCCCTCAAAACAATGGAAGATTGGGACGCCGACGATCATCGGCCCATGATTGTGGTTGGCCGAACGGTCAAGGGGTGGTGGCCAGCAGCCAAAGAGGGACAAATCCCTGGCTTTGGTGACCAACTAGTCGGCTATCACAGTCACCCGTACGAAATGAAGATGAACGACCCCTACTTTGTGGCGCTGGCAGAAACATTTGAACAGCGCTTTGGTGTTGAGTTTCAAGGTATCCGGGAGGGGCCGGTCGCAGATGAAGCTGAACGATTAATCCAATTCAAGACCAACATCGACATCGCAATGTCGGTGCTGGACGCCAACGGTCTTGGCAGCTGGTTGGCAGATCGGCTCGTGGAAATCGGCGATTCCTTAAACGACAGTCCGTCATTGCGCATCAACACCACAGCTGATCCCTTCCAGGACGACCGCCTTCGGGTTGAGAACATCCCCCTTGATCCGCAAGGCGTTTCAGTAACCAATGAGGTTTCTGGTGAGACGAAAACTGTCGACATTTCGCTCGCCAAGCGGCCTGGAGAAGTCGCAGGAACTCGTCGAGCGATCTCAGAAATAATTAAATGGATGAACTATGTCACCGAAAACCGTTTCATCACGCTCGCAGCTGACCTCTCAAGCTCGATCAATGTTGAGAACGGTGCCTTGTGGGGGCATTACGACCCCGTAAACAACCCACTGGGCACTCGAGTGAAGGCCCCTATTGAAGAAGCAGGTAACGCTTCATCAGCAATTGGAATGGTGAGCCAATCAGCCTCTATGGATCCTGATGTTTTCTCCGGCGTGTGGGCCTTAAGCGGAACCTATGGCGCCTTTACACCCTTGATGTACACGCCTGCTCGTGTCTGGAGCCAGCAAAGCCAAGATAGTCCGTTCCGTGTAGGCGTACTGCACATTCTTGTCGGACACTCAGGCCCAGAAACAGCTGCGGACGCTCGCACCCACTTCGGAATCTTTGCCCCGCAGGTATGGAAACTTTTCCCACGTGGACAAGCCATCAACCTGAGCTTCTGGGACTACAACGACGTGGCACCCGGATACTTTGCCGCCGCAGAAGTCGCCGCACGTGACCCAAAGGTTGGCATCATCACGATTGAAGTAGCTCGACCGGACTTCCCTGTCGCTGATCGCTCAACCTTTGCTGATTCTGACCCCCGTGCAGCGGCCAAGGGGATGTATATGATTCGGGACTGGGATTCTAATAACCCGGCCCAAGGTACCGTCGTGGCCCAAGGATCTAATTCCACCGTGAACCTAGTCAGTATCCTGCCTCGCCTTGAGGAGGCTGGTGTAAACGTGCGTGTCATTGCAGTGGTCAGCGAAGAACTTTTTGATCTACAACCTCAGGCTTATCGTGAGTCGTTGCTGCCAGAGAAAAGCCTGTATGACCTTATGGTTGTTTCTACAGGAACACGTCGGATACACCCTGCTCGAAACTTGGGCCCACTAACCGACGAGTACTCCTTGTCGTCGGACTGGGACAACCAATGGCTAACCGGAGGTAACGAAGCGGACGTGATCGCCGAAGCACACCTTGACCCCGATTCGATCTATGCCGGAATCAAGCGATTTGCGGATGATCACCAAACACGTATGGAGCGCCAACGGCGAGCCGTAGGCTCCAACTAGCTTCATTTTTACGAGGTATCAGTAGCGCGATCACATAAAGCGGACGTCTCGTTCTCCGGGACGTCCGCTTAATCGTGCACTTCCCTAACACCACAAGAGCGAGAGCAAGGTTCGCATTGATCGTCTCGACCTCAACCATTCATCAACCGTTGCCCGGAATCCCACAATAACGTGCGTCAATTTGTCTTGGCTTGATACGGTGCAGTTCAGCCCTCCGGGCAAACACCGTAACCTGCACAAGGACAGAACTAAGGCGTCACTAGAACTTTCCCCGTCCTAGAGCGGCCAGATCCAAGGCACCACAACGAGGGATGCGATCAAAATAAGGAGGGTGAGCGGACCGCCGAGCTTTAGGAATTCCAGAAATCGGTATGCCCCCGTGTTGTAAACCAGAATGTTCGCCTGATGACCTATCGGAGTGAGAAACGCAGCAGAGCCAGCAATCGCCACCATCATCATTACTGGGTGCGGTGCTATACCACTGCTCGCCGCAATGCCGAGTGCCAACGGAGCAATCAGGACCACCGCTCCAGCATTAGACATAACCTGAGTGAGTAAAGCCGTCAGCAAAAATATTCCCGCTAACACTGGAAGCGCGCCGTAGGGTCGCAACGCATCCCCAACGTTGTCAGCGACCAAAACTGCAAGACCTGTCGATTGCATCGCGTGTCCCAACGGAAGCAACGTCGCAATCAATATGAGCGTTCGCCACTCAACCGCTGCATACAATCGATCGTACGGCAAAACTCGACCCAGAATCATCAGAACAACCCCCAGCATTCCGGCCACGGCAATATGGGCCACGCCTGTCGCCGCCATGCCAATAGCGATGGCCAGGATCGCCACTGCTAACAACATGCGTGGTCGAGGCGAAACCACCCTGGACCGTGTGGACAACATGATGAATTCACGCGATGCCTCAAGATCAACAAGTCGATCCCGAGGCATCCGCACCAACAGCGCATCACCCGGACGAATTCGGAGTCGCCGAATCGGGGTCCGCACACGAGTCCCCTGCCGCCATACCCCCAACACCAAACCTCCCAGCCGACTTCGAAAACGAATATCGACAAGACTCCGTCCTTGCGACCCAAAGGACGGCCCGGCCACCAATTCGAGCACCACACTCATCTCATCATCGACCAAGGTTTGTCCGGCCTGTCCCTCGACCGCAAACTCTAAATCCTCAGCTTCAACTAGCCGCAGAACGGCGTCACGTTCCCCTTCGACCAACAAAACGTCCCCCACAAACACGGATTCGTGGGCTGACGGGAACCGTAGTCGATGCCCATCGCGAATAACCTCAGCAACTGAAACATCAAAACGTCGTCCCCAACGCAGGGTCGTGAGCGCCTGACCAGCGATCGTTGCAGTTGCGGGCACCAACAGTTCTGCTAGGTACTCACGAGTTTGCGACACCTCCTCGGTAACGTTCGGACCGGACCGATCAGGTAACACCCTCCGTCCCACCGTCAAAAGGTAAAGAAGGCCAACACCAAAAATCACGGCTCCGGTAGGAACAAAATCAAACATCCCAAAGGGCCTGTGCCCAGCAGCGGCCAGGGCCTCACTAGCAAGCAAATTAGGAGGCGTCCCAATCTGGGTCATGAGACCGCCTAGCAATGATCCAAAAGCAAGCGGCATTAACAGACGAGAAGATCCGGTATCAGCCGCACGAGCCAGGCTAACTGCCGCCGGCAACAAAATAACCGTCGCGGCTATGTTGTTCATAAACGCCGACATCCCGCCAACGACCAGCACAAGCAACGCGGTTATAACCGTAATCCGCGTGCCTCCATAGCGTTCAATCGCAGCAGCAATAGCGGCAGGCACGCCAGCTTCGACCATACCCGCACTCATAATGAACATCGCACCAACAGTTATAACCGCTGGACTAGCGAATCCTGAAAACGCCTCCACCGGAGTAACAACACCCGTTAACGCAAGCGTAAGCAACACAGTCACGCTCACACCTTCAGGGCGTATACGCTCGGTTGCAAACAGCACCAGCGCACCCACCACACACCCGATCACTATCCAGCTAGCTGATGTCAATGTCGTCAAAAGGACCCCGGGAAATCACGCCTTAGGATACGCTCCTGTGATCACATTCCCGCGTTTTGTTCAACCGGAGCAGTATTAATGGCTGACACGGGCATCGCCGCCACCTACCACGCGCCCAAAACCCCTTTTGAGTTACGTGAATACCCGGTACCCGATCCTCAACCTGGTGCCGCAGTCATTAGCATCTCGATGGCCAATATTTGCGGATCTGATCTCCATTATTGGCGTGGTGACATTGACATCAAAAAAATGGGACGGCCGACGCCGATGGCGCTCGGGCATGAGGGCACCGGGACCATCGCCCGGCTAGGCTCCGATGTGTCAACCGACACCCTGGGCAACAAACTCGTCGAGGGCGATCGTGTCGTATTCCAGTATTTCTATCCATGCATGCAGTGTCCCACCTGCCTTAAAGGACACACCTATGCCTGTCCGGTACGACAGGCCGACCGCGCAACGAGCTCGGATGAGTGGCCCCACTTCAAGGGAACATTTGCTGAGTATTACTACCTCCAGCCCAACCACGCGATGTTCAAGGTCCCCGACTCACTCACGGACGACGAAGTCGCCGGAATTAACTGTGCCTTATCTCAAGTGATATCCGGATTGGATCGGGCGGGCCTGTCGTTTGGAGAAACTGTAACGATCCAAGGCGCGGGAGGACTTGGAGTGTATGCAGCCGGAGTAGCCAAGATGCGTGGTGCGTCCCACGTTATTGCGATCGACGGAGTGGATGAACGGCTCGAACTAATCAAAGACTTTGGAGCTGATGACGTGATCGACATCAGGGAATACGACACGCCGGAATCTCGGGTGAATGCGGTCCGCGACCTCACCAACGGGCTCGGCACGGACGTGACGCTCGAACTTGTGGGACATCCTGGTGTTGTTGCCGAGGGCCTCGATATGACGGCGCAGGCCGGCCGTTACCTCGAGATCGGTAACATTAACGTCGGTTGGGAAACCCAGTTCGACCCTTCAGTCATCGTGTTTAAAAACATTTCAATGATCGGCATAGCCCACTATCGAGCTGAGGACTTAAAGAATGCCCTGGATTTCCTGATCGAATCGAAAAACCGGCTCCCTTTTGACCGCGTGCTGTCTCATCAGTTTCCACTGAGCAAAATTGATGACGCCATGGAACAGCAAAACGCAGGTCATATCACTCGGGCTGCCTTGATGCCGGGCAGCTAGATCTCCATGTACGACTAACATGCTTTCGCCTATTCAGCTGATGTGCTCCCGTGAATCGTTCCGTTAGGTTTGTTCATCCGCTCTCTGATCAACGGGAATCTCATCTCATAACGTAAAACTTTAGCGATTCGGACGCTAAGATGCAGCCGCTGGACTCGAGTGACCACGGAAGGGTTTCACATGGAGGTATGGACGGCCGTTTGGAGCGGGTTTAACACGCCACTCTTTAGCCTGGGTGGCGATCCAATTACTCCGCTCAGCATCCTCGTCCTGATCATCATCATCCTGATGACATGGATCATCGCAGGACGTGCTCGGTGGCTCCTTGAACGTCGGGTCAGCCAACTGACTGGCATGAACGAAGGAACCTTGCATGCCATCGGTGCCCTAGTGCGCTATGGAATTTTGTTCATGGGATTCTTCGTCGGATTGCGGTCTGTTGGATTCCAGCTTGACGCCTTCCTTGTCATACTCGGCGCGCTCGGCGTGGGCATTGGATTTGGACTACAGAACATTGCCAACAACTTCGTCTCCGGACTCATCCTGCTCGTAGAACGACCGGTAAAGGTGGGAGACGTAATCAACGTTGGCGGCGAACTAGGCTCCGTCGAGCGGGTTGGAATCCGTGCCACAACCCTACGAAAGTTTGATCAGACACAAGCCATCGTCCCCAACGGCGAACTTATATCTGCCACCGTAACGAACTGGACGCTCGATGATCGACGAGCCCGTCTTGATTTCACGGTTGGCGTTGCCTACGGATCTGACACTCAACTCGTCGAAAACATTCTGCGGGAAGCTGTCATTGCCCATCCAAATGTACTGAGCGATCCCGAACCAAGAATCTTATTCGTCGAGTTCGGTGATTCCTCACTCAACTTTCGCATCCTCGCCTATGTCAACGATTTGAGCGAACGACTCACCTCGCTCAGCGATCTCCATTTCTCAATCGACACGGCCTTCCGGAATCAACAAATCGAAATTCCATTCCCTCAGAGGGACCTACACCTACGATCGATCGACGCAAATGTTTCGCTAGACGGAACCTCATCAAAAACCGATTGAACCACGTGGTAGCCGTAACGTGCATCCCCTATGCCTACCATGGGCAACGGAAAAAAAATTCTTTCACCTGCGCACACCTCGGTTTGCGTACCCGTTAGCATGGATCGATCTGGTTACCGACCAGTAGCAATGGAGATACGCTGTCGGTGAAGATTGTTCGAACCATCCCACACTCAGTGCTATGAGCTTAGCCCTCCGCTGCACAGATCTCACTCGACGCTTTGGAGACATCGTTGCTGTCAACAACGCATCGTTGACGATCCAAAAAGGGACGGTTCTTGCACTCCTCGGACCAAGCGGATGCGGAAAAACTACGCTCCTACGATTAATCGCAGGTCTTGATCGTCCACATCAAGGAAGCGTTGAGATCGATGGGAGTCCTGTAGAAACTGAATCCGTACACGTTCCTCCTGAACGTCGGGAAGTCGGTCTGGTCTTCCAAGACTTTGCTCTGTTCCCTCACCTTTCGGTAGAGGCAAATGTCAGCTTTGGACTGCCCCGACATAGCAACCGATCTGTGCGGGTTAACGACGTCTTGCTACAAGTCGGACTTGAGGGTCTCAACCATCGAATGCCCCACGAACTCTCAGGCGGCCAGCAACAGCGGGTTGCCCTAGCACGAGCCCTCGCCCCAAATCCTCGCTTGATCATGTTGGACGAGCCATTTTCAAATCTAGATCCGGAGCTCCGAGGCGGTATACGAGAGCAAGTCAAGAAAGTCCTGTCTGATGCCGCTGCCACAGCAATCATCGTGACGCATGACCAAGAAGAAGCTCTAAGTCTCGCGGATGAAGTCGCAGTAATGATGAACGGACAAATCGTGCAACAAGCCTCGCCAGCCACGATCTATCGCCACCCAGCAACCCGGGGGGTTGCCCAGTTTATTGGCGACATCAACGTCATTGACGGACGGGGGATCGGGCGAGCAGTGGTATGTGACCTCGGAACCATATCGGTCATCGATGAAGTTACCGGACCAGTAAATGTCCTGATCCGTCCCGAAGCGCTGCACCTTACACCTGATCAAGGGGGGCAAGCAGCTCAGGTCGGGCGTAGTTTTTTTGGACGCGATCAAATGATCGAACTTGAGTTTGATTCTGGCCTGCGAATTTCGTCACGTGTTGGACCGACTTTTGCCTTCGTCCCGGGAGAGCGGGTGCGGGTTCAACTGACCGGAGACGCCCTCGCCTTTCCACCCACCTAGGTAAGCACCCCCACAACCCGACTCTCCAGTCGTGGCAGAATATATTTGTAATGACACTCTCCAACACCGTCGAAGACTATCTGCTGGCCATTTACGGGATGCGAGCCGCTGCTGAAGCCGTCATCAATGCCCGGCTTGCCAAGCGCTTGCACGTGGCACCGCCGACCGTAACGGCCACCCTCGAGCGCATGGTTCGCGATGGTCACATTTGGATTGATGAGCGCCATCAGGTGTTTCTGACATTAAGCGGGGAACGATCAGCTGAGCGCCTGGCTCGCCGCCACCGACTCATCGAGCATTGGTTGATACGCACCCTTGGTTTAGGCTGGGCCGACGTACACGAAGAAGCCGATCGCCTTGAACATTCGGTATCCGAAGAATTAACCGAGCATATTTCTGCATCTCTCGGCCATCCCGCAACATGTCCGCACGGCCTACCAATTCCAGGAAACTACCCTGAGACCGATGTCGGCCAAATCATCAATCTAGGCCAAGTGGAAGCGGGCGCGGATGTCCGCATTGTTCGACTCTCGGAAACCGCTGAGGATGATGGGGAACTCCTGCATTATTTTGCGGACAAACAGCTAGTTCCGGGACGAGTTATGTGTGTAACCGAAATTACACCATCGGGCCATCTCGTCGTGGCGCTGGACGGCGCCACAGTGGTGATCGACGATAATGTCGCCAGCAACCTTTGGGTGATTAAAGCCTGAATTTATCGAGGGGCCGTGGGTACCGGCAGCACCTAAAATCGCTGGGCCAACGACCATGACATTCTGTGTCTCTGGCTCTTAGATACACCAACGATCACAAGAAATTTCACAATAGCGCTTTTCGAGCGTATGCGGACGCGATAGGATTCGCATGCTGTAGTGAAATAATCACACAGCATTTGTATATTCAATCCGTCCCACAGCGGGGGAGCTTTGCCTCATGACGTATGTGATATGTGAACCGTGCATTGGCACTAAAGACGCCTCATGCGTCGACGTGTGCCCCGTGGACTGTATCCATACCACCGATGAAGCCGAGGTCTATTACATTGACCCTGACGAATGTATCGACTGTGGTGCTTGTGAGCCCGTGTGCCCTGTGACAGCAATTTTCCCTGACTTTGATGTCCCTGAAGAGTGGAATAACTGGACAAAGGTAAACGCCGACTTTTTCACCGACTAATACCAGCGCTGGCTAGGCCTTGTATTTAGGGGTCTGAGCGAATCCCTTTCGGCATCGTGACCAGCGCAGAATACGCTGGCCTCGGCACTCCATCAGGACCAAGCACCCCAAACGGATACTTCTCGTCCTCCGGTGCTACGACCGACTGAAAGTTCAAATTCCACACAAACGCATGGGAAATGTATGGCGCGTCTTGCCGGACGATGCGAAAGGCATCAACAAGGAACGTCGCCTGATCGTCCTCGGAATTATCACCGCCAAAACCATAGCCAGGATCTAGATTTTTTGTTGACCATCCAAACTCAGTGAGCCAGATCGCCTTGTCCGCATCTCCATTGGCTTCCATAACCGCACGATGTTGGCTGAAGCGTTGGAAATAAAAACTCCCGTGGCCATTCCATCCTGCTCCGCGAGGCATGCCAATCTCCTGGGTCGGCGCGTTGTTAAAACCTCCAGGATGAACACCCCACGCATCAAAGGATTCACGTACGAGCCCCTCACGATACGCGTACATCTCTTCAAGAAATCGAACGTCATCGATCGCCTGAATATTCTGATCAGGAATATCGACATCGCCAGCCGGCGTTAATGCCCCACCTACAGTGACCGCATCTGCATCAGCCTGCTTCACCCCCCGATGTCCAGCGTTCAATAGTTCAACAAACTCCCCAGCATTGAGCCGACCATATCCCCATTCCCTCGAAAGATTGGCCTCGTTCCACAATTCATATGCCTGAACCCGTCCGCGATACCGACCTGCAATCGCGGTCATGAAATCTTTGAAATCAAGAGGGTCACCGGGGGGGCCATGCGACCGATCCCCAAGCGCCCAGTCCGGGGCCTGCACAACACTGAGCAAAATCTTTAGTCCGGCCCCACTAGCCGCAGCTACGACTTTATCGAGTTCCCGCCAATCAAAACCGCCTTTTTCCATGGGCTCGGTCTGTCGCCATTCAACCTGCTGCTTTACCCAATCGAAACCAGCAGTGACGGCGGCCTCTGTTATCGGCCGACGATCCTGGTTGTACATATGGACCTGAAATCCATACCCATCCAACCGTCGCAGACCGTCATCCACATCAGCAGGAGGGGTTACAGCACCCGGTCTTGCCTTTGGCTTTGCAAGGGGAGTCACAGCAGTGGCCAGCACTGGAGTCGCCCGTGCCACTTGCGCGGTGGACGTCGGTACAGACGCTGCCGGTGTAAGGGGAAATTCGTTCGTCTGCACAGAAACCGACGGTGCTGGTGAGAGGTTTGACGATGGCGATTCGCCACAGGCGCTCAACATCCCCAGCATCCCAGCCATCCCAAGGAGCCTTCGCCTGGAAAGATTACGAGCCCGCGTCACACCATTGTCCAGTGATGCACCACAACAATTTCGAGACTGAAACCGCATTGGGTAAAATGTGTCCTTGTGTCGTAGCCTATCGAATGGTATCAACGACACAAGTAGTTTCGTCTATGCGATGCGTTTTCTTCGCTCGCTGCGCTACCGGGGTATACACCCGAAGGGATCTCGGTTCATGGGTACAGCAAACAGAGTAGGAAATAGCGCGGTGGGCCTTGTCGTCATCGCCATCGCTGGCGCCATCGTGTTAGCGATGTTCAGCGTGCGATTTGTCAACGTGGGTGAAGTCGGGGTCCTCCACACCTTCGGAGTTGTTGATCCCATACCAAAACCTGAGGGGCTCCTGCTCAAGACACCATGGGCCAGCTTGGAAACACTGAGTGTTCGAACACAGCAGCTAACCATGAGTTCTCGAAGTGAGGATTCAGGCCCAAGTGCCACCGACCAAACCGTCCGCACCCTGACATCTGAAGGGCTGACGGTCGGTCTCGATATCACGACCCTGTTCCGCCTTGAATTTTCCAAGGCCCCCGATCTCTTCCAGAAAGTCGGACCGAACTACGTAGAAATCGTGGTTCGCCCGGCCATCCGTGACGCCATTCGTGACGTCGTCGGTGGATTCGTCGCGGAAGCGCTGTATACAACCGCTCGAACCGAAGTCTCGGAAAAGATCGAAGATCAGCTGGGTGACCTGCTGGCCGACCGTGGCGTCGTGATCGAGAGCGTCCTGCTTCGTGACGTTGACCTTCCCCAGCAAATCACGGATGCGATCGAGCGAAAAATCGCCGCCGAGCAGTCCATCCAGGAGCGCGTGTTCCGCGTCCAAGAAGCTACCGAAGAAGCCAATCGACGGGTCGAGGAAGCAACCGGTATTGCCAAAGCCAACAATCTGATCAATGCCTCGCTCACCGCGGCCGTGCTACAGGACAAGTACATTCAGGCGTTAGCCCAAATGGAATCGGGTAGCGTTGTATACGTACCAACCAATCCTGAAAATGGTCTTCCGGTCATCCTCGGCACACCAGGTGTCGGGGCAGGCACCGGCACATCTAAATAATCCCAAGACGAATCCACCATTGGGTGGATTCGTCTTGGGGTACGATGACGCACCTGACTCGGGCGGACGCCTGCTGTCGGGCGGTTAGCTCAGCTGGCAGAGCGCTACGTTTACACCGTAGAGGTCGCAGGTTCGAGCCCTGCATCGCCCACCAGAACAGATCCCATCCGAGTTACGGCGAGGTAGCTCAGTCGGTAGAGCAGTGGACTGAAAATCCATGTGTCGGCGGTTCGATTCCGCCCCTCGCCACCACCGGTAAGCCGTCTATGACCCGTCTCTCCAACCATCATCAACGCTTAATCAAACGGTAGCCCCAACCTTACCAATACATTATTATGTAAACACAAAGCCATTCACGAAGGTAGGGCTATGGGCACAATTTCTTCAGCGAAGCTTGCAGGAACTTCATTGATCCTCGGACCGGTAATTACGGTCATCTGCTATTTCATACAGCAGATTGCCGCTCCGATTGACGGTGACTCGTATGGCGATGTCGCGGCTGCACTTGCTGCGAATCAAGCTGGAGGTTCAATAATCACCATCTCGAGGTGATCATCCCCCTAGCACTGACCATGTTGCTATACGGCATGTTCTTTGTCTTGAGTGAGATTCGCGGGAACGGGGAAGCCCTTGTAGGGTACGCCAAGATCCCGATGGTGATTGGCCTCGCAGGCTGGACCTATACGGCAGGAATGGGTATTACGATCACCAATTGGGCCGGTAGTGACGCAGGGACGTTTATCACCATATGGGGCGTGGGCCAGGCCGCAGGCATCATGTTCAGTCTTGGTTTTACCGCAGCTTTTCTGGCGATTGCGTCGCGGGATGAATACAACAGCACGCTGGCCTACATCGCCGCGGCTATTGCGTTGCTGGCCACGATTTTGTCGATCGTTCAGCTTGTTACCAATGACGGAAACACGGCTGCCACCATGGGTAGCATCGTTGGTATCACATACATCATCCACACGATTTACGCGATCTATATCGGGCGGGGTCTTCTTTCGAGGGCCTAGCATTCGCTGTCAGAGATCTCGGGCAGGGTCATCTACACGGCGACCTTTCGTAGGTGGCCCTGCCTTCGGTCTTAACAACCAGTCAGGGCCGGAAGACCCGATCGACCTCAGCAGTAACCTCGCTTCTGTGATTGACTGTCCACAGGGCACTCCATCAACTTCATCACCCTAGCCACCCACTAACCGCCAAATTCTTAAACTAACCAAGCTCTTCCAAATGCCCTCGGCATTAAAATCACTGCTACAACAGTTATAAATACAACACTTGGATTCTGAGCGTCACTTATCGACTGAGGATAAGAATGGTCTGAAATGAAAGAAGCAACTAAGAAATTAATGAAGGAACCAACTGCAGGGTTTCTTTGGCAGATTTGGGGTGGCTTCGCCTGCCTCGAGGCCCCTTCGGTTGGCCCACTAATCCTTGGTATACAAGCCGATTCGAATGTCCGGGTAACCCGTGCCGTGTGTTGCCAATCGTATTCCTGCCCTGTCATGCGTTTTGGCTTGTAATGGCTCTTACTATTACTTATCGCTATTTCAAGTCCCGGTATCCAATGGGCCGGAGATTCTTCTTACTAGGTGCGGCTAATACTGTGGGCGATACAGGACTTGCACCTATGACCTCATCGATGTCAATGGATCGATCACGAACGGCTCAACTCGCGCCGGTCAGACCGCCGGATCAGCACCATGCACCTGGAACGAGTACAGCTCCGCGCCTCGCATGGTGAATCGCAACCGACGATGCGGCGACCCTGGGCGCCGCGGATCGGAGGCAGCTTCGTCGGGAGCCAATGGCACATCGGCTCGACCTCGCCACGTCACGAGATGGTCAACCGCATCCCCCGTAAAAACGTCACAGGTCTCGGTTGTGGCTCCCGGAATAGCCCGGTTATGCACATCTGTCACTTCAACCCGGACATAGCCGCCCGCCTGGCATCGAGCATTGATCGTCAATCGATCACCTTCAGAGACAAAAGGCTCCGTAACTACCACGCCCTCTCGATTCAATGCAGCATCCAGGGAAACAAAGCCTTCGCGACGCAAGCTGGCCAACCCAAGGTGATAGCCAACCGCGGCCATATCAGCCACTTCTGGAGCATCAGCCCATCGTGATGGATCATCGTGGTTTTCGGTGGGACCAGAGAACCACCAGTCGTGGTGGTTTTTAGATCCCCCAAAGTACACCCGGAGTTCGTCGTCGCCCGCGTCAACCGGAGGACTCGACACGTTCACCATGAACTGGTCCCACGACCCAGCTGAACCGGGTTGCAACCACGGCTTGCCCGGAGCCACCCGACGCCAATTGCGTCCGTCACGGCTATGCGTCAGTTCCACATGCATGGTGTTACTGACCTGGTTCAACACGGACATGAATCCCAACCACTCGCTGCCAATCCGGTACGGCTCCATGCCATAAAACGAGGTGTCGAAATTATCGATCTCGGGATCCGGCGCCAAGATCAATCGCGGCTGTGACCAATGCTGGAAATCACTACTTTCCGACAAGAAGATGCGTCGCCGATTACGCCCCCCAGGAATATCTTCCACCTGGTCGTAAGTCGGCGTTCCACCCGTAAAACCGAGCGGCGGCATTCCCAAATGATCAGGCGCAGCCGCCATCGACGGATGCCTCGTAAACGCTAAGTACCCACGCGTTTCAGGATCCACCACCAGCTGGGCCACATCATCCAAATGGGCGCGTTTCGTACCGACGACTGGCGGAACATCCTGTGAGGTCCAGTTGATCCCATCGGGAGACGTAGCTACCGCGACCACCCCGCCTCCGACTTCGCCCGCCGAGGGCGGAATGTGGAAATACAAACTCTTAAACCGTCGCGCATCAACATCCCACGGATCTTCCATAAGGCCAAGGCTATGAACCGAGCCATGTTCTTCAGATCCAAACACGATATTGGTGTCATGCCCGTCTTCGGAAAACCTTCCCATCGGTGGCTTGACCCAGGTCGATCCATCATCGGAATAGGCGTACAGATAGCGCGATCTGGCATTGGCCCACGCATGAATGGTTCCACCCTGCCCGCTGATCAATGTGTCCCGATCCAAGTACCAGTCCTCATACAAACAGTGGGTCCGTCCCGTCCCCGCGTCATGCCACAACTGCCAACCAGCATTAGAGAAGTACGTAATGTGTTCCCACGGCTGATCCGATTGAATAACCGGATTAGCCTCGGCCTTCTGCGGCGAATGCACGGTACGCGTGACGTTGAACACCGCGGCCACCATGCCGTTGTCAAAAAAGAACTGGGGCGCGTCGCCGATGACTAATTCCGTGGAATCCAGTTTGGGCATAGCGTTTGGTTTCACTCCAAGATCGGCAGGACAACGACGACTCGTGGCCCCTATGCAGGATTGCTCACGATACCGACTCCGACACTCCTAACGCGAACTGAGGCCTTTTCGTTCGGTCATGCGCTGTACGCATAGCCCAGACGAGAATCGCTAGCTAGAATGCAGCTCACCTCAATGAGGTGTTCGGCGGAAGTGGCTCAGTGGTAGAGCATCTCGTTGCCAACGAGAGGGTCACGGGTTCGAATCCCGTCTTCCGCTCCAGTCCCATCACAAATGACAACGTTCGGGTTGACTCGGTAAAGTAGTCTTTCAGTCAGCAATTATGGGCCGAAGCATGAGCAATGGGTTGTTTTCTAGACGCAGCGGCCCACCGTACGGGAATACACCTATCGAAGCTTCTGCCCATGCGAACAAGTACAGCCCCCTACTGCTCAGGGTACTGCTTCTCTTCACATTCCTATTCCCAGCTGCATGCGGCGGGGCAGCCGGCAATCAAGAAGTCGCCGACACTCCCCAAATAGCGAACTCTGGTAACACCTCTCCAAGTTCAAGGCCAGTTGACGCTCCCGCCCAAAAGGGATCTCGGCAACCGCAGACGAGTCCTCCAAAAGATAAGCCGCCTAGCCCCTCAGCCCCGCAGCCCAACCAAGCCCCGCAGCCCAACCAAGCCCCGCAGCCCAACCAAGCCCCGC
>PVBE012327656.1_pt1 | contig 36094 bp, 24 predicted proteins | sample 1631181 | NCBI WGS metagenome assembly PVBE01 (sample SAMN08397723, study PRJNA350692) | Marine metagenome, whole genome shotgun sequencing project. | isolation source: water | place: Pacific Ocean | collected 2012-04
CGCGCCTCCACCAGACGGCTTTACGCCGGGGTCCCAGATTAACGATTGTCGGTTTGTAGACAACAGCGGTCCCACACAGGCGCACATCATGCTTGAAGGCACGCTCGAGGTCATGATGTACAGCACGCATCTCTGCCCACAACCAAGTGCCCCGGAGAGTTGGATCATGTGTGAATCGGGCTGCGAGTCCACTGTGGAAACTGGGTGTGCGGCCGACATTGCGGATATCAACTTCGATGGAGCGAGTGACGCTGCAGACCTTCTCTTGGTGCTGAGCAACTGGGGGAGCCAGAGCCACTGGGCTCTTCCAGATGTGACTGACGATGGCCAGGTCGATGTCTATGACCTGCTGCAGGTCTTGAGCGGCATGGCGTCCCCGTGAGGCGCTGATTTGATACCAGAATTGGCGGGATACCCCTTACTGTTGCACTGTTGCGGCCTCCAGCCACCATCTTTGGGTTCTACTGTCGGTTTCTTGGAGCAGGCTTGTCAGCCCTTGATTGGGGCTCAGATCCTCTGAATGCGGCTCAGGCGTTCAAAATGGGAAACTTGTCACGGCTATTCTCGGGAACGCCCGATATCATCGTGGCCTCAGTCGGGAACATCCCTGATGCGGGGTGTGTTGGCTGGTAGGAACCTGACTTCCCATGAGCGATACATTTACACACGAGCACGTTCGCTGCTTTCTCAATGCCGGGCCGTATCCGGTTGAGGCGTTTGAGTTTGTACGGGAGGGCCTGGCCTACACCTCGAATCAGGTCCATGTTGAAGGTGGCGATCCGTATGCCTTAGATCGGCATGTGTCTGGTCAGGAACTATGCATGGGGCTTCGCGACTTCGCCATTCAGCGCTACGGTTTGATGGCCCGCACTGTGCTCGAGTGCTGGCGGATCTATCGCACTGAGGACTTTGGCCGGATCGTCTATACGATGATTCAAGCGGGCTGCTTTTCGGAACAGCCTGACGACACGATCGATGACTTTACCAATGTGTTTGACTTTCGCGAGGCTTTCGATCCAAGAGATATCGAGTCACGTATTGGAACGCCCCAGCCCGGGTGATTCGCCCTTGTGACAGAGGAGATGTCGCATGAGCCAAGGAAGGCCGCCGCGACCAACAAGAGATCTGCACCTTTGGGAGATTCGGGGTATCCGTGATGTACTTGCGGCGTTTGTTGTCGCATCCTTGTTCTGGCTGGGCTACGCCATGCGGGATGTGACGGTGCCGCTTCTCGTCGCGCTTCTGCTGGCTTACCTGTTTGAGCCGCTCATCGCATGGACGGCCAAGGTAAGGTGGATTCCCTTCGGGCGTCTTGGAGCTGTGTCTTGGCTCCTGACGATTATCACCGTGATACTCGTCATTGGTCTCGGCCTGCTTGTTCCTCGGGTTGTTTCTCAGGCCGCCGGGGTCGTTAATGACGTACAAAGCGGATTGATACGAACGCGGTTGACGCGTCTGGTGGGAGAGTATGTTCCGCCGGAGTATCAACAGAGTGTGATGGAAGTCATCCTGTTTCTGCCGGAGTCAGATGATTCCACAGAGTCGGCTCAGGCTTCTGCCGGGACGCCGCAAGAAATAGATGCTGACGCCAAGGCGGCTCACAGCGGCGAGACAAAGGATTCGCATGTGGCCTCATCTGTTCTTGTCGACGCCGCCAAGAATTCGTCCGTTGACCTTCTCGGGATCGCCGGAACAACCGGCCGCGTGGCTTGGGCAGTTGTCGGTAAGGCGATTGCGATCGGCATGCTCGCCTTCCTCATTCCGTTCTACTTCTTCTTCTTCAGTTTGCATTGGCCGGGAATAGTCAAATTCTGCAATAGCCTGCTGCCCGAAACCCATCGACCAACAATCGTTCCGCTCCTTGAGCGGATGGACGGAGCTGTGGCTGGCTTTGTTCGCGGCCGCATCGTGATCGCCTTGATCATGGCGGTGCTGTATGCAGTTGGCTGGGCAGTCATCGGTGTCCCTTATGCCATCCTGCTCTCGATCATCGTGGGAGCGTTCAGTTTGGTGCCATTCCTCGGGCTTGTCGGTATCCCTGTCGCCATTTTGCTTCTCGCGATTGCTGAACTCGATCTTCCAGAAGCGCAGCGGATGGTTTGGTGGGGGGTGCTTCTCTGGCCGACGGTCGTGTTCGCCATCGTGAACGCGCTCGACGGTTGGGTGCTCACCCCGTTGGTTGCTGGCAAGGCGACCAATCTTGATCCGGTGACGATCTTTGTGGCTGTGCTCGCTGGCGGTTCGGTCATGGGCGCCTATGGCATGCTGCTGGCGATTCCGATCGCTGCATGCGGCAAGATCCTGCTCTCGGATTTGATCATCCCCAAACTGCGGGAACTCACCCTGAGGCCGAGGGCCGATACCTCCGAGTGAGTTACTTGCGTTTTCGGCGTTTGAAGCCCGTCTTTGCTGACTTGGTCTTCGTCGACCCACGCCCCATAGCAGCCAGGTCTGGCATGGCACCGCTCGACATTGCCTTGGCGGCCTGCATGCGCCCACCCATGCCTGCCATCTGCTGTGACATCTTGCGGACCATGTCGAACTGCTTGAGGAGTTTGTTCACTTCAGGTCCGCTGGTTCCTGAGCCGCGTGAGACTCGTCGTATCCGCGACTTATTCATGATCGACACGTCGGTTCGCTCATCGGAAGTCATGGATCCAGCCATCGCCTCAATACGATCGAACTGTCCGTCGTCAAGATCTACATTCTTGAGCATGCGGCCGACTCCCGGGAGCATTCCGAGCAGTTGCTTCATGTTGCCCATGCGTCTGAGCGAGCGAAGTTGCTTGAGGAAGTCGTCCATCGTGAACTGGCCCTTAGCCATTTTCTCCGCAAGCGCTTCGGCCTCGTCTTCATCCACTTCTTCCCGGGCTCGCTCGGCAAGCGATACGACGTCGCCCATCCCAAGGATTCGCCCCGCCATTCGTTCCGGGTGGAATGGTTCGAGATCTTCGAAGCGTTCTCCAGTACCGATGAATCGGATCGGTACTCCTGTGACATGTTTGACCGACAACGCTCCGCCGCCACGGGTATCACTGTCCAGTTTCGTAAGGATGACGCCATCAATTTGGAGTTGTTCGTTGAATGCTGCCGCGGAACGAACGGCATCCTGTCCCGCCATCGCGTCGACAACGAGCAGTATGTGATGCGGCTGCGTCGCGAATTGCACGCCCCGCAGTTCCTTCATGAGCGGCTCGTCGATATGGAGTCGCCCCGCGGTATCTACGAGGAGCACGTCATATCGTTCAGATCGAGCATGCTTGACGGCCCGCTGGCAGACCTCGACGGCCACACCGACGGCTTCGCCATAAGCGGCGCACTTATCAGGCTCGCCGTAGAACCCGACACGGGCTTGCCCTTTGCCGGATTCCGCCACCTTCTCTACACCGATGCGCAACTGTTCGACTGCAGCGGGCCGCTGCAAATCTGCGGCGCACACCAGAACGCTTCGGCCATTGCGGCGAAGCCAAGCAGCCAGTTTGGCGCAGGTCGTGGTCTTGCCCGTGCCCTGAAGCCCGCAGACCATGATGACAGTGGGGCCGGGATCAGCAGCAACCAGATGTTCGTCGACCGGGCCCATCAATTCGACAAGTCGGCGATGAACGATCTCCACCATCTGTTCGCCCGGGCGAAGGCTGCGGAGGACCTCTTCGCCAAGTGCTTCTTGGCGTACTTCATCACAGAATGTGTCGACGACTTCCAGATTGACGTCTGCATCCAGAAGCGCGGTCCGGACTTCGTCCATGGTCTCGCGGATATTGGATTCAGTGATGCGTCCCTGCCCCGAGAGGCGGCGGACGGCACCGGTCAGGCGATCGGTGAGCGTATCGAACATGAGCCGTGAAGGGTATCTCAATGGCGGCTTCGGGTCGAGCCGACTTCTATCGGGCGAGCCACGCTTGCAGGCGTTCCAGCGACCACGCGTTGATACACGTCTCGGCGGTCAAGCCGCCTCGCCGCCCCGTGAGCACGCCGTATTGGAGGAAGTCAAAGTGCGCCGCTTGGTGGGCATCAGTATTTATTGAGATCAGGGCATCAGATTCAAGTGCAAGTCGGACATGACGGTCCCGCAGGTCTAGCCGCTTCGGGTTGGCGTTGATCTCCAACGCAGTGCTGTGCTCGGCAGCAGCCTCGCAGACGGCGTGCATGTCCGGTTCGAGCCCCGGCCGGCGACCGATCATTCGACCCGTCGGATGCCCGATGATGTGGACCAGTGGGTGGGACGCGGCTCGTACGAGCCGCGCTGTTGCCGCATCGGGCGACTGTTTGAGGGCAACGTGCGGAGATGCAACGACAATGTCCAGCAATGCGAGTATCTCGTCGTCATAGTCAAGGCTTCCATCTGCGTGAATGTCAACCTCTGATCCGGCGAGCAACGTCAGGTTCGGCAGCGCCGCGTCGATCTCGCGTATCGCTTCGATATGGGCGATCAATCGTTCGACATCGAGCCCATTGGCTTGAACACTCGATCTAGAATGGTCCGTGATGGCGAGCGCGTCATACCCGCGCCGAATCGCTTCATCGGCCATTTTGCGGATGGACAGATGCCCGTCGCTTGCGGTCGTATGGGTGTGCAGATCGCGGCGAATGCAGTCAATTGTGATGAGTTCGGGAGGCTGATCACAGATGTCGTCTCGGGACTCCCGTAATTCTGGCGGTCGCCAAGGCAACTCAAGCGCTGTGTAAATATCGGTTTCGCACTCGGCAGCGAGTGGCGGCACGCCGCGATCCTGCGGGGGGGTCTGCTCGCCGTCATCCTCGAAGAGCCCGTACTCATTGAGCCGCAGCGTTCGTTGCTGCGCGCGGTGTCGGAGTTCGACGTTGTGTTCCTTGGACCCGGTGAAGTACAACCAGGCGGCCCCGAACCCATGGTCGGGGACGATTCGTAGGTCGATTTGAATTCGATCGTCCAGCCGTACGGATGCTTTTGTATCGCCCGCCGCAAGCACCTTGGTTACGCCCGGTTGCTCAGTGAATGCCCGGACGAGGCTGGCGGGGTCTGTGGAGATCGCCAACAGATCGATGTCTCCGATCGTTTCGCAGCCGCGTCGAAGTGATCCTGCCCACACAATTCGGCCGGTTCCCGGTACGTCGGCCAGTTCGGTGCACAGCCGCTCCGCCAGCGGCAGCGCGGCACCGAGAGGTGTTCGCTCGGCTGCTTTTTCTGCGAAGTCGAGCGAGTCCGAGATGTTCGCAATCGTCTTGGCACCCATGCGGGGAAGTGAGGCGAGCCGTCCGTCGTTGATCGCGCCACGCAGGGTGGCCCTGTCAGTGACATCCGCTTCACGCCACAGGCGGCCGACTGTCTTTGGTCCAAGACCCGAAATATCGAGTAGGCCGATGAGACCGTCGGGGACGTCGGCAGCAATACGGTCCCGTTCTGCCAGACGCCCCGTCTTGCACCACTCGCGAATGCGCTCGGCGCTTCCCTTTCCAATGCCGTCCATTGCCTCGAGCCCCCCCGGACTTTCGGCAAGTTCGCGAAGATTTCCCTCGAACTCCTGAAGAACGCGAGAGACGCGTTTCGCCGCATTCACTCGGAACGCGTTGGCACCGGTAATTTCCATGAGCGCTGCGAGTTGATCGAATTGTGCTGCGAGTTTTCGCTGATCACTCATCCGACGTCCCCTAGACCGAGCCAACGGCCGTGCGCTTTGAGAAGCCGCCGCCTGAGCAGGGCGTGCTCTGGAAGTGTGAGGAGCGGATCTTGCTCAATCCACGCGATAGCATCCCGCCGCGCCAGGGCAAGGAGTTCCAGATCGGCTGGAAGTGAGGCGATCCGGAACGGCGGCAAGCCTGACTGCTTGGACCCAAAGAGTTCGCCGGGGCCGCGAATCTCCAGATCTCGCTCGGCGATCTTGAAACCGTCGGTGGTCTCAACCATCGCGGCGATCCGCTTGGCCCCTTCATCGGTCGTTGGTTCCGAAATCAAGACGCAGCGGCCGGGTCGACTGCCTCGCCCCACGCGGCCTCGCAATTGATGGAGTTGGGCAAGTCCGAAGCGATCGGCGTCCTCGATGATGATGGTCGTCGCCTCCGGTACGTCCACGCCGACTTCAATGACCGTTGTCGCAACGAGGACATCGATCTTGCCGTTTCGGAATTGCTCCATGATGGCGTCGCGTGTCGCGACGTCCAGTCGGCCATTCATGGCGGCGAGTCGGCAGTGTTTCAGCGGACCCATGGAGAGAGATTCGAGATGGGTTTCGAGATCCGTGAGCCCAGCCGAGGACTCTTCGATAACCGGCACGACGACATAGCCGCGCTCACCACGGCGTACTGCCGTGGCAATGCCCTCATAGGCGTCGGCGGCGCCGGCACGGTCGGTCGATGTTGTTGTGATCGGAGCGCGTCCGGGAGGCATTTCGTCAATGATCGAGATATCGAGGTCGCCAAAGATGGTCAATGAGAGCGTCCTGGGGATGGGAGTCGCAGTCATGACAAGTTGATGCGGGCACCGGGAATCATCTGCGGCTTTGTTACGAAGCGAAGCTCGCTGGTGGACACCAAAGCGATGTTGTTCGTCGGTTACCGCGACAGCGAGTTCCTGGAAAGCGACGTCCTGAGTGAGCACGGCGTGAGTGCCGACGACGAGATCGACTTCACCGCTGGCAATGGATTCAAGCAGATCGCGGCGGGCAGTTCCGGTGATTGATCCGGTCAGGAGTTCCAGCCGAACCGTTGCGTCGGTGAGTAGCGAACGCAGCGTTCGTGCATGCTGTTCGGCCAGCAGTTCTGTTGGGGCGATTAGCGCCGCCTGTTTCCCGTGGGCGACGGCTTGCAGCATCGCAGCGAGCGCCACGACCGTTTTGCCACTGCCAACATCGCCTTGCAGAAGGCGATTCATCGGGATGTCCTTGGCAAGGTCGGCGCCAATTTCGTCGATGACCCGTGCTTGCGCATCAGTCGGTGTAAACGGTATGCGGGCGGAGATGCGAGATTGCACTTCGTCGGAGCATGGTAGCGCTGCGGCGCGGAGGTGCGTTCGCCGGTGGAATCGCTTCATCATGACGCCTAGTTGCAGCAGCAGGAGTTCATCAAATGCCAGTCGACGCCGAGCCGAAGAAACCTGTTCATCCAACTCGGGCCGATGGAGATGTCGGTAGGCCGTTGCAAGGTCAGGCAGTCCGTGGCTCTTGCGGAATGACTCTGGAAGATGGTCCTCGAGCAGTGCCACGGCCGTGTCGAGAATGCCTTCGATTACTGCGGCGATTCGATCTGATGGAACGTCCTCGGATGCGGGATATACCGGGCAGATGGCCACATGATCTTGGTCGCCTGAAGGCGCAGTGAGCGAGGCATCGTCTTCGGTTCGCCGCCATTCCGGATTTGCGATCTGCACGCGGCCTCGGTATTCGCGCGGCCGACCCGTGGCGACGATTCGCATACCGGGATGCAGTTTGCGCTGAATCCATGGCTGGTTAAAGAAGACGAGGTCAATGTCGCCACTGTCGTCTTCCAGCACAACCTCGATTTTGGCTGCGCGGCCAAACCCTCGTTGGACCGAAGCAACTTCACCATGGACCTCCATGTCATCCTTCGTGCCGGCGGAGGCGACCATCGCAACCTGTGAGAGTGATTGCCATGGCCGTGTGCGCCGGTAGCGATTTGGAGCGTGCAGAAGCAGGTCGGCGACGCAGCGGAGGCCCATCCGATGCATGGCGGCAGCCAGAGGCTCGCCGGCATCGGGCAGGTCGTGGATGGGCGTCGTCAGAGTGAGGGCGGCTGCGGTCATTGCTGAGTAGAAGTATCACCGATCTGGGCTCGATGAGTCTGCGATTCGTGGTACACATGCCCCTATGAGCCAACTGCCCTTCGATTGGAAGCCGACAGCGGGGCGGGATGACCGACCGGCGATCAGTGTGACTGACCTGACGAGGCAGATCTCAGCCGCACTGGAGCGGGGTCTTGCCGACCCGATTCGCGTCGAAGGCGAGGTTGCAGCATTCAGTGAGCGGCGTGGGCACTGGTACTTCGCGCTCCGAGATGACGAGGCCAGTATCCAGTGTGTGATGTGGGCTTCAGACGTCCGCCGTGGTTCGGCGACGATTGCGATCGGCGACGCCGTGCAGGTCGATGGCACGCTCGTGCACTGGGCGGCTCAGGGGCGAACTCAGTTGCGGGTTCGATCCGTGGCGCCGGTGGGTGCTGGGGGTCGGCAGGCAGCGTTTCGGCGGCTCTGCGCCGAACTTCGTGATCTGGGCTGGTTCGGAGACGAGGCGAAGCGGCCGCTTCCCGTAGTGCCTCGGCACGTGGCGGTGCTGACCAGTGGAGCAGGTGCAGCCCTCCATGATGTGCGAGCGACTGCGGCTCGGCGATGGCCAGCCTGCCGCATTGAACTTGTCGATGTTCCGGTGCAAGGGGATTCGGCAGCAGCCAGAATCGCTGCGGTGCTGACGGATCTGGACGCCCGCGCTGGCGAACTCGGCGTGGATGCAATTGTCCTTACCCGAGGGGGTGGATCTGCCGAGGACCTGCAGGCTTTCAATGAACGAGTCGTGGCTGAGGCCATTCACAAGGCGCGTACTCCGATTGTCGCCGCAATCGGGCATGAATCAGATACGACGATCGCCGAACTTGTTGCAGATTGTCGGGCGTCGACGCCGACGCAGGCGATCATGGTGCTTCTGCCAGATCGCGAAGAAGAAACGCAGCGGCTGGATCTCCTTCAGGACGCGCTCGCCCGGCGGGTGAGAGGATTGGTTTCGGCCGCAGTAGAGCGTGGCGAGCGGGGAAGCCAGACTTTGATGTCATCCATGCGGCTTCGGCTCGCTGCAGCCGGGCAGCGACTTGCCGGGGCAGCGGGGGCCATGCTCGCCAGGCGTCCTCATGCCCTCCTTGCAACGCGCAGGAACCGCGTTATCGAGCAGGCAGGCCGCCTCGACCAGAGTCTGATGAGGCGGATGACCATGGCGAGCAATGCATTGTCTACTTTGCCTCTCGATCGAGCGATTCGTCAGCAGATGGATCGGGCTGAGGCCAGATTGCGGCAGCGGCAGCGGGTTCTTGAAGCGGTTGGCCCCGAGTCGGTGCTCGCCCGCGGTTTCAGCCTGACTACGACGGCGTCAGGTGAGGTTGTCCGAAGTTCGTCTGATGTGCAGGCCGGCGACGAGATCGAGACTCGCGTGGCGTCGGGGACCATCACCTCGACCGTGGCTGGCGAGTGAGCGCGAGGCGATCTACCCTCTGCGTATGAGCGAACCTGCTGTTGACCCTGCGGACCTCCGATTCGAAGACGCTATCGGAGAACTGGAGTCCATCATCGAACAGATTGACGCTGGCGAGATTGGGCTGGAGGAGGCTATGGCGTCCCATCGCCGCGGTAAGGCACTCGTTGCAAGGTGCCGGCAGGTGCTTGACGCGGTCGCAGAGGAACTCAAGTCAGTCTCAGACGAGACTCCGGCGGATCCCTCCTGACCGCGCATGCTTGGATACGTCTTATTTACCGAGAGTGTCTTGCGCCACGGTCCGTGGCTGGTGTTCGTGTTTGTCTTTGGAGCCTGCGTCGGTAGCTTTCTGAACGTCGTGAATTGGCGGCTCCCCCGAGGCATGTCACTCTCGCGCCCCCCGAGTCGGTGCCCGATCTGCGGAGGGCGACTTCGCTTTGTCCGAGAGAATCTCCCGATACTCGGCTGGATTCTGTTGCGTGGCCGGTGCCGATTCTGCAAGGCGCCGATATCGCCGGTGTATCCAATTGTCGAGTTGTTCATGGCGTTGGTTTTCACTGGACTGTACGTATGTCTCTTCATGGTCGATCCCGCTGACACACTCTGGTGGGAGGGAGGCGGCTCGTGGTGGCTGGAGCAGCAGTTCACCCACGCATGGCCGGCGTACGTGGCTGTTGCCTTCATGCTTGCCGGGCTCTTCTCCATGACGGTGATCGACGCGAAAACCTATCTCATCCCGCTTGCGATTCCGGTATTCGTGACGTGCGCTGCCATCGTGTTGTGGCTCATCGAGTCCGTGCTGGCAAGTGGAATGGCAGCGCGATCGCCGCACTGGCCGATTCCCGGAACCGGGTGGACGGCAACAGGCTCGGCTGTGGGGGGCATGCTCGGTGTTGGGGTGTCGATGGCACTGCTCATGACAGGACGCCTCCGCCCAAGTTTCGCCGACTACGACGACTACGTACCCGAGGGCGACACACTGGCCGAATATCCACATGCCAGACGCGAGATGGCGGTTGAACTGTGGTTTCTTACGCCCATCCTTCTCGGAATCCTGCTGGGAGGTGTCGCACTCGCTGGTCTGGAGGGCGTGCCTCCGAGGTGGCTCCAGGCCTTAGGCGGCTCGCTGCTCGGATGGCTCGTTGGTGGCGGACTGGTTTGGGCTGTCCGGATACTGGGGACTCTGGCCTTTGGCCGCGAAGCGATGGGTTTGGGCGATGTGCATCTACTGGCTGCTGTTGGGGCAGTCCTCGGGTGGTTCCTTCCAATTCTGATCTTCTTTCTGGCACCTTTCATCGGGCTGGCATGGACGCTTCTGGTCGTGGTGATGAGCCGATTTGGTGGCAAAGTAAGGCGGGAACTTCCCTATGGCCCCCATCTTGCCGTGGCGACCGTACTGCTGTTCTGCAGCGGCCCACTTGTCAAGCGAGGCTGGCGCATCCTGATGCCGACGGTCGAGATGCCAAGGGCGGGCCTCGTCGTGCCGGTGGACAACTCTCGTGATTGGACAAGAAGCCGCAAAGCGGTTTCAATGCAGATCGGCGCGGAGGCCGTGCCGACAACCGATGGAACGACAGACCGTTGCGGAAAGGAAACCCAACCATGCGTTTGACTCTGCCGATGCTTCTGGCCCTTGCGGCCGCCACCCTCACTTCGACTGGTTGCTCCTCGCAGGAAGACAAGGACCACATGGCCCTGTTGGAGCAGGAGAACACCGAGCTGCGAACCCAGCTTGATGAGCGCGACAAGGCGCTCGAAGCAGCCAACGGCGAGCTTCGACAGGCCAACACAACGCTTCGAACACAGCGAGACGATTTTGAACAGCAGGCTGCGGACTGGCAGACCAAAATCGATTCGTCAAGTGCGCATGGCTTTGACGGCATCCAAGGTGTGACGGCAACCTATGGTCCGAACGATGTTACCGTGGCCGTGGAAGGCGACGTGTTATTCGATTCTGGTCGCACAACGCTCAAGCCCGCAGCCAAGAAGGCGCTCCAACGTGTCGCCGACGTTCTGCAAAGCCAGTACCCCGGCAAGGAAATCATCGTCGCTGGGCACACTGATACCGATCCCATCAAGAAGAGCGGCCACAAAACGAACTACCACCTCGGTTTCGAGCGAGGTTGGGCCGTTCGTAATTTCTTGTCGAATCAAGGCATCAGCTCAGGTGAGATTGCCGTGATGAGTTATGGCCCGGATCGTCCAATGGGCTCGGCGAAGCAAAGCCGCCGCGTCGAGATCGTTGTCGCTCAATAGGACTTCTGCGGTCGAGAAGACAAAGAATCATCGCTGGTGCAGGGGCCTGTGGTAGGTTGCGCGCATGGGTGGGCCAGCACCACAGAAGCCGACGCGCCATCACAGGAAGGGACTGCCGCTTCTGGCGCTTGCCGCAATCGGTGTGGTCTTTGGCGACATTGGCACGAGCCCCCTGTATGCACTCCGCGCGACGCTGGTTCTCGGCGGCGCTGATGCGGCGTCACCTCCCCACGTCATGGGTGCGATTTCGCTCATGTTGTGGGCCTTGTTCTTCGTCATTGGTTTCAAGTACGTATCGCTCCTGATGCGGGCTGACAACGGGGGCGAGGGCGGGCTGCTGGCGCTGCTCAGCCTGACGCGGTCCAGAGACGACGAGGCGGGTGCGCCCTCAGGACGCTGGCTGCTGTGGCTTGCACTTGCAGGCGCAGCGTTGTTGTACGGCGACGGCATCATCACTCCGGCGGTCAGTGTGCTCAGTGCCATGGGGGGTCTTGAGTCGACACACGAACTGAGGAATTCGCACTGGGTCGTCGTGGCATCGGCGTTCATTGTGATCGGAGTTTTTCTGACGCAGCGATTCGGAAGTGGTCGAATCGGATGGCTTGTTGGACCGCTGATGCTGGCGTGGTTTGTGTTGATTGGTGTGCTCGGCGTGCGGGGCATCATGAACTCGCCAGAAATCCTCCAATCGTTCTCGCCGACATGGGGCATCGCGCTGATTGGGGAAGCTCCAGGCGTGGCCTTTCTCATGCTCGGTGGAGTCGTTCTTTGCCTCACCGGCGGCGAGGCGCTCTACGCAGACATGGGGCACTTTGGCCGCCGAGCGATCACACTTGCCTGGTGGGTTGTCGTGTGTCCCAGTTTGGTCGCGTCCTATCTCGGGCAGGGAGCAGCGGTGCTGGCCGATCCGGCTGCAGCGGCGAATCCATTCTTCGCGCTCGTGCCGGATGAAATGCGGATCAGCATGGTGGTGATCGCGACCCTCGCCGCGATCATCGCGTCACAGGCCATCATCAGCGGTGTCTTTTCGACGACTCGGCAACTGTCACAGCATGGCTTGATTCCGCCGCTGAATGTCGTACACACCTCCGACGTCGAGGGACAAATCTACATTCCCGCTGTCAACATCATCATGGCGATCGCCTGCGTGCTGGTCGTGCTGCTCTTTGGTTCTGCCGCGGCGCTCGCAGGGGCATATGGTCTTGCGGTCACCGGAGTCATGGCCGTTTCCACGATCTTGTTCGCCGTGGTCGCCAGACGTCGGTGGCGCTGGTCATGGTGGTTGCTCGGACCTCTTCTTGCGAGTGTGCTGTCTGTCGATCTGCTGTTCCTAGCGTCCAATGCATCCAAGGTTCTCGACGGTGGGTGGATGCCACTGCTGGTGGCTGTGGTCATCCTGATTCTTGTGGCCACCTGGCGAAAGGGCATGCGGCTGGTCAATCGGGGGCGTCTCGAAGATGGCTTGCCGATCGAACGATTCGTTGAGTCGCTTCAGGGCGATGCAACTGAGCGTTGGCCGGGCACCGGAGTCTTCTTTGCGAGGAGCCGACAGATCACGCCTGTGACGATCAGGAAGTTGCAGCGGCACTTACCAGGCCTTCCCGAGACGATCGTGATAGTTCATCTGCATCCGCTCGGTGTTCCGAGAGTGCCCTACCAGCAAAGGCTGAGACTCGAAGAACTTGGACAAGGGGCCTGGATGGCATCTATTCGCTTCGGATATCTGCAGCGGCCCGATGTGCCGTCCATGCTTCGCGATGCCGTCGAGCGTGGGCTGCCGGCAGACCCCAATTTGCTTACCTACTGGGTGCGGCGCGATCAAATAGCGGTCGTGGCTGAGCATCACGGTATGGCCAGATGGCGGGTCGCCGTCTTCGCTTACTTACTGAGAAATGCCACGGTGCTTCCGGACATGCTTGACCTGCCGCCTCGCCGCACCGTCGAAGTAGGCATGCGAGCGCCGTTGTGAGTGTGTGTTCGGGGGCTGGGGCGAGCAGGGGGCTGCCAACAGAGGTGCGCTTCGCGATCCCTTTGGTTCTGTGGACGGAGTCAGTTCTGACTCAGCCTGCTAAGGCACCAGCAATGGCCCGACACCCTCTTCACGGACCTGCTCGACGAGCAACCGCATCGATTGCGAGAGCCGATCGAGTTGCTTGGCGGTTTCAGCAAAACGGTTGTACAAATCCGGGTTGATTAAGAGTTGTCCGACGGTTCCCTCGCCTTCCCGCATCGCCGTCATGATCCCGCTGGCCTGGTGGAGTGCCTCGGCCAGTGACCGTCCTGCGCCAGCGATTTCCGTCGTCACGGTGTCGGAGCGAACATCGATATGTGCGATGAGTTGGTCGAGCGACTCCAACGCGGTCACTGCACGATCGACGCTTGCCAATGCGAGATGCATGATTTCGCTGGCCTCGCGCCGGAGTTCCGGATCATCGAGCCATGACTGCGCCGAGGTCAGTACTGCATCTGCCCGCTTGATGACTCCCGGAATGCCCTCATTGGCACCGCCTTCGCCGCTGCCGAGTAGGGATGTCAGGCCATCACCGACAGGCGCCCAGGCTCGACCCAGATCGTTGATGGCCCCGAGTGCGGGGCCGACGCGCTCATCGAGCGCATCCACGATGTCTCGAACTGCGGCAGAGGAAATCGGACCATTCAGTTCGGCAGAACCATCCGTCGGCATCGTTTGCCCGGTCCGCTCCTTGGGAGATTCCAGAAACAGGTTGGCCGAACCAGTCAGGAGCGAGACCGAAGTCAGTGTCTGCACGCCAATGGGGATCTCGATGCCTTCATCAATGGCTGCAATGATGCGAACAGCCCACGGGCCGGTTGGGACGACTTCTACCCGCTCGATAGAGCCGATGGGTACGCCGTCGAGGGTGACTCTGCTGCTATCAGAGATTCCGGAGGTGGACGGGGCCTGCAGCGTGAGTCGCCACGTCTCGGCCGTGTCGATTTCTCCGAACAACTGGAGCAGCAGGATCATTGAAACAACAGCTGCCACTGCAGCGATACCAATGAGCGTGTCACGAGAACGCTGGCTCATGCCGCAGCCTCCGTGTCGGTGGGTTCGAGATCTTCTTCGGTCGCATATCCATCGAGGAAGGAACGAATAATCGGGTCTTTACTCGATGAGAAGGCCTCCGGTGGGCCGTCCATGTAAATCCGTCCATGGCGCAGCAGCACCATCTGATCCGCAACCTTGAATGCGAGGGGAATGTCATGCGTTACGACGACACTGGTCGGATGAAGTTCGCGGCGAAGCATTTGGATGAGTTTGGCGACGACGTCGCTGCGGATGGGGTCGAGTCCCGTCGTCGGCTCGTCGTAGAGCATGCATTCAGGACGAAGGACGACAGCGCGGGCCAGAGCAATTCGCTTGCGTTGCCCGCCCGAAAGTTCGGAAGGCAACCTGTCCATCAGTTCGGCGACGCCGAGGAGTTGCAGCGTCTCCTGGACGCGACTTCGTCGGGCGGCTGCATCGAGATCCGTATGCTCCTGAAGCGGAAACGACACGTTGTCAAGCACAGTCATCGAGTCGAACAGGGCGCCTTGCTGAAACAGAAATCCGGTACGCCGTCTGATGTCGCCGAGGTGACGCTCGGGAAGGCCATCGATCCGAGTGCCACCGAACCAAATTTCGCCTGCCTCTGGTTTGAGCAGGCCAATCATGAGTTTGAGCATCACGCTCTTGCCTGCACCACTGGGCCCCAGAATGACGGTCGTGCGTCCAGTTGGGATCTCAAGATCCATTCCATCGAGGACCGGGGGCCCGTCGAATCGCTTGTGGACACTTCGGAAAGAGATCAGAGAGTCCGGTTCGGGTTGGCTCGTTCGCCGCAGCATGCAGCCGCACCGTATCATCCCTGTCACCGTGACGACCCGAACCATCGCTAGGGAGCCCCTTTTGGAAGGCCGTATCTTCGCGGTTGAGCGATGTTCGTGGCTGGATTCTGATGGCTGTGAGCGAGTTCGGGAAGTCGTTCGGCACCCAGGTGCCGTCACGATTGTTCCTGTGCTGGATGACGGTCGGTTGGTACTCGTTCGGAACTGGCGGATTGCCGTGGGTGGGCCTCTGTGGGAGTTTCCTGCGGGCAAGCGTGAGCCTGGTGAGCCGCCACCCGAGACGGCTGCCCGAGAATTGGTCGAGGAGACCGGCTACTCAGCCGAAACGCTCACGCCGATCGGCACCTATTACACGTCGCCAGGGTTTGCCGACGAGTTTATGCACGCCTACGTGGCCACTGAATTGACCGCCGGAGTCCCATGTCCAGAGCCGGGTGAAGAGGTTCTGGCCGAAGCCTTCACGATGGAGCAAATTGACATAATGATTGCTGAAGGGATGTTCATCGACGGGAAGTCACTTGCTGCCCTCTTTCTCTGGCGGCGGACGGAGGATCAATCCTGATGGGTCTTGCAGATCGAGACTACTTGAGGCAGCCACCGAGAACGCCCCGCATGCCTTCGGGCGGTGGGGGCGGGGAGCGATCTTGGCTTCGCACCGTCAACGCGTGGCTGATCATCCTTTGCGTTGCCGTCTTCGTCATTGATGGATTTCTGACCCGTTTCGCCGGCCCGATCGAAACCGGCCGGTACTGGGTGGAGCAGCCCGACCAAACGTGGGTTGAAGTGGACGGGACGCCGTTCTTTGGAACGCAAGATCGACCTGAGGACACCTTCCTCGGCAAGCAGCGGACGAAGTTGAAGGTGACGCTCAAGGACTCGAAGGGGACCGAGCGTCGGGAAGTCATCTCCGGTCTCCCGGTGTACGACCAAGACGGAACATTACTGGCAATTGCGGAGGGGCACTATGCGGCGCCGCTGCAGAGGCTCTTCCATTTCTCAACCAAGAAAGTGGTGGGCGGCGCTGAACTCTGGAGGCTGATCGGATTCCAGTTCCTGCACGCGGATCTTTTTCACCTCATGTTCAACATGATCGCGCTCTACTTCTTCGGACCGCTGATCGAGCGAGTCCTTGGTGGGAAGCGATATCTCGCGTTCTATTTGCTCTGTGGTATTGCCGGCGGGCTCCTCTATCTCCTACTCAATCTGGCGGGTTATGTATGGGTCGGCAGCCTTGGACTACCGGCAATACCCGGACTCTTATTCAACGCAACCGGCACGCCGCTCATCGGTGCCTCGGCAGGTGTATTCGGGGTGCTCGTTGGTGGTGCCTTCCTTGCTCCAAACGTCATGGTGCTGCTGTTTTTCATTCTTCCAATGCGACTTGCGACGGTGGCGTGGGTGCTGATTGTGATCTCGGTCGTGTCGATCTTCTTCGGGGCAGACAACGCTGGTGGCGAAGCGGCGCATCTGGGTGGTGCCATTGCAGGGTTCGGGTTCATTCGATACCCCGAGCGCCTACATCGATTTTTCGACTGGCTTGGAAGGTTTGATCCGACATCGCGGCACTTCCGCTCAGGGGTGCAACGAACGACTCCCCGTCCACGACAGGATGAGATTGACCGCATCCTTACCAAGATTTCGCGTGATGGACTGCAAAGCCTCTCGACGCGGGAGAAGCGTCTGCTCCAGAAAGCTTCGCAGCGGGACGACCAAAAGTGAGTGGTCCCCTTCGGTTCGAAATTGATGCCGTGTCGGCATCGACGCAGGCGCGGGTTGGTCGGGTTCATACGCCGCACGGTTCGTTTGCCACGCCAGCGTTCATGCCGGTTGGGACTCGTGCCAGTGTCAAAGGGCTGATGCCCGAGCAAGTTCGTGCCACCGGCGCCGAGATCATCCTCAACAACGCATTCCACCTGATGCTCCGTCCCGGCGATGACCTGATTGGATCACTCGGTGGAGTCCATGAATTCATGCGATGGGACGGGCCGATTCTCACGGACTCCGGCGGGTTCCAGGCGTGGTCGCTCGCTGACACGAATACGTTGAACGACGACGGCATCACCTTCAAGTCGATGATCGATGGGTCGCGGATTCACCTGACGCCCGAGCGGGCAATCGAAGTGCAGAACAACTTGGGTGCGGACATCATCATGGCATTCGATGACTGCCCGCCCTCTGTTGATTCATCTGAGCGGCTCCGCGAGCGGCGTCCCGAACTCGCCGAAGCCCATGAACGCCAGGTGGGCGAAGATCATCATCGCCGACTGGCTTCTGCGGTCGATCGGACGGCCCAGTGGCTTGAGCGGTGTGTGGCCGCGCATGGCCGCCGAGACGAGCAGGCACTCTTCGGCATCGTTCAGGGTGGCCCGAATGAGGCCCTCCGAAGGCGGTCCGCCGAATTGGTCACCGCCTTCGACCTGCCGGGATATGCCATCGGGGGCGTTGCGGTGGGTGAGTCGCCGCACGCCATTGCCACAACCGTTGCCATGACCGCGCCGCTACTGCCTCAGGATCGCCCTCGGTATCTCATGGGGGTCGGCTACGAGCGGGATCTCGTCTCCGCAGTCCGGGCTGGCGTCGATATGTTTGACTGCGTGCTTCCGACCCGAAACGGCCGAAATGGGGGCATCTTCACACCCCATGGGCGGCTCCAGATCCGCAATGCCCGCTTTAGAGAGGACTTGTCGCCTCTCGTGGAGGGCTGTGACTGCGAGGCATGCAGCGGCGGATTCAGTCGGGCCTACCTTAGGCATCTCTTCATTGCGGGAGAAATGTTGGGTCCGATCCTCCTGAGCTTGCACAACATCCGGCACTTCGAACGCCTCATGGTGGACATCAGGCGGGCTATCAGGGATGATGCGTGGTCTTCGCTGGCCCAGGCCTGGCCGGTGCTGGATGTCCCCGCTGTGGCGGCGCCCGGTTCCACAGGTGGCCCTGCCTGAGGCCCTAGCGGATCGGAGCATGGATCGATGATCACGGACGGAATCATCATGGGCGGGGGCAGTGTGTTGTGGCTCGCTACAGGGCAGCAGGGTACGACCGACGCGTCAGCGCCACCGCCGCCGATGGCGAGTGGGCCGGGCGACGCGCCGCATACTGCGACCATCGGAGCCGACGGCGAACCCGTTGCTGGTGCGGCCGAAGCACCCCCAAATCTGCTCGGCGAAAACTTCTTCATGATCCTCATCTTTGTGATGGTTGCAGTAGTCGGTTTTTCGATGCTCAGCCAACGCAAAGAAAAGAAGCGCCGCGCTTCGATGCTCTCGGCGATCGGCAAAAACGACACAGTGCAGACTATCGGCGGCATCATCGGCCGCGTGATCGAACTCAAGCCGGACACGGCTGTTCTTGAAACCCATTCGAACTCAAACACACGGATCACGGTGTCGCGTCAGGCACTTCAGCAGGTCCTCGAGTCGAAACCCTCGACTGAATCAACCGATACCGAGCAAGTTGCAGGCTGATCGCCTTGCAACAGTGAGAACCCTCGACCCATGCAGAACGCATTCTGGAAACTGATCATCATCTTCGGTATCCTTGGAGGTTGCCTGTGGGCAGTCAATCCACCAGAGGACCGTATCCGACTTGGTCGCGACCTCAGCGGTGGCGTGAGCCTGGTGTACTCGGTGCGCATGCCCGAGGGAATCGATCGGGCCGCACTACTTGACCAGACGATTCGCGTGCTTTCCGAGCGAGTCAACCCACAGGGTGTTCTCGATATCTCGATGACGCCGCTTGGCAGCGACCGTATCGAGGTCGTCATGCCGCTTCCCAATGAGGAAGTCAAGCGGCTCGGCAACGCATATCGTGACCGCCTTGACTCCTTCATTGAGGCGACCGAAATCAAACGTTCGGCGCTTGAACGGTCGCTTATCGACGGAACCGCCGTGGATCGCTTCGGTGGTGGGGGAGACCGCGGCGCACTAGTCAGCGACTTGCAGGCCGCCTACGACACGGCGCGAGCGCTGCAATCCGAACTCGCGGCCGCCGTGGCTTCGAGTGATTCCACAGCGATCAATACTGCCAAGCAAGCGATCGCCGATGCTGAAGTCGAATCGGAATCGCTTCAGGAAGAATTGCTTTCACTGAGCCTTGATCGAAGCCGCGTTGTTCGCGTGCTCGAACTTCCCAATATGCATGAAGTTGTTCGTGATGAAACCGGCGACATTGTGGTTGGCGATGACGGGCGAGCTGTTCTCAGACCATCGCCCCGCGAAGTGGCACTTGAGCAATTGGCGATTGAGTTCCCCGCAGCTGCCGATGGCCTCGACGATATTGTCGAAGCCTGGGCTGGCTATCAGGCCCGCCGCACCGGATTGGATGACCCGAAGGATCTCATGCGGCTGTTGCAGGGAGCCGGTGTTCTTGATTTTCATATCGGTGCCCGTCCTGGGTCCGTCGAGGGAGTCGATGTTGAGAGGCTCCGTTCGCAACTGACTGAGGTAGGCCCAGACAACACCGACTCCATTATTGCGAAGTGGTTCCCGATCCATGATCTGCAGCAGTGGGTCGACTCTCCTGCCAGCCTGGTAGCGCTTGAGGCCGATCCGGTCACCTACTTCTCATCGAATTACCGGCTGGTCGCCGCCGAGCGTGATGGCCAGTACTACATCCTGCTCTACACGCAGCCCGGAAAGGCGATGACCCACCGGGCCGACTCCACGTGGTCTGTCGAAGGCACGGGCCGAACGATCGACCAACTCGGTCGTCCCGCCATCAGTTTCCGCCTCGACCCGAATGGCGGGGGGCTGATGAGCCGTCTGAGCCAGCCGAATGTCGGTGAGCCGATGGCGATTGTGCTCGACGGCAAGGTGTATTCGGCACCGAATCTCAACGAGACGATCTCGGGCAGTGGTGTCATCAGTGGCTCCTTCTCGCCGGAAGAACTCGGTTACCTGATGCGAGTGCTCGCAGCGGGCTCACTTGAGGCACGGCTCTCGCCCGAGCCGATCGCCGTGAGCGTGCTCGGTCCATCGATTGGTGCGGACAACCTGACACGAGGTCTTGAGGCCTTCCTCTGGGCCGTTCTGGTCGTCGGCGTCTTCATGTTTATCTGGTATCTCGGTGCCGGCCTCGTCGCTGACGCCGCGCTGATATTCAACGGCATCATCATCTTCGGCGTCATGGCAATGATGCAGGGCACGTTTACGTTGCCGGGTCTTGCCGGTGTCGTCTTGACGATGGGTATGGCGGTCGACGCCAACGTGCTCATCTACGAGCGAATCCGCGAGGAGCTCGAGGCTGGCGCCCGCGATCTTCGCGAGGCTGTCCGGACTGCCTATCAGAAGGTGGCGGGCACGATTCTCGACGCCAACATCACGAACCTCATTGTCTGCGCAGTGCTGTTGTTGATGGAGCCGACAACCGAGGTCAAGGGCTTTGCGTTGACGCTGAGTATCGGCATCATCGCCACGATCTTTACGGCGCTCTTCGTGACTCGATTCCTCTTTGATGCATATCTGTTCTGGATCGGCGGCAAACGGCTGCCGATGCTGCCCTCGGTCATTCCCAGCCTTGGACGGCTGCTGCATCCCAATGTTGATTGGGTCGGCCTTCGGGGTGGGTTCTGGACGCTGAGCGGTATTGTGATTCTTGGTTCGATCTGGCTGTTCTACTCACGTGGTGCCGACATGTTCGACACCGAGTTCCGCGGTGGCGTGGCAGTGACGATGCAGACTGGGCTTGCCGAGGACGGTACGCGAATCCAGTTGTGGCAGGACGGCGAGGGCTCAGTGACCGAGCGGGTTCGGGCGTTGGCCGATCGGGCTGGAACCGACGACTCGCTGCAGTCACGCATCTTCCGTGAACTTCGCGGCGCCACAGTACTTACGGTGGGCGATGCTGCGACGGACGCCACGGGTCGAACAGTGGGCGATTCCTTCCAGGTCAAGGTTGCGGCACCGTCAGGGCTCTCCAGCGAAGAGGGAATTCAATCCACGGTGGAGGCCGCGCTCCTTGAGGAGTTCGGTGACCAATTGGATATTTCTCCGGCTCGGACCTTCTCCGGCCATGAGGGCGGCAAATGGGCTGAGCGGACTGCTCAAATCGATGCCGATACCATCGGTGAGGTACTCGGCATTGGAGCCACTGTGGCCGATGTGTCCGACTACCGCGGCGGCATTGTTATTCTCGGGGAGCGGATCAATCCTCCGATCACGCTTGCTGAGGTCGAGCAGCGAATTGATCGCATTAGGCAGGACCCGGATTTCAGCGACACGGTTGGCCGTGATGTGCTGGTTGCCGGTGTGGAGCCCGCAGGCGATGACACATGGTCATCTATCGCCGTGGCGGTTCTTGACCCAGAACTGAACTACCTTCGGCACGAAGCCGGTCTGGTGGATGAGCGTCTGGCCGAGCGGGGGTGGGAACTCATAGCAGAGGCACTGGCTCGCCAGAGCAGCTTCCAGCAGGTGAGCAGTTTCGCCCCGGCAGTTGCTGCAACACGGACAGCCAATGCGATCGGTGCCGTGGTGCTTTCATTGGCGGGCATTCTGTTCTACATCTGGGTCCGGTTCGGCTCACTTCGGTATTCGATTGCCGCCATTGCTGCGTTGTGCCATGACGTAATCATCGTCGTCGGGTTCCTTGCCTTGACCGGTGCTATTGCAGGGCATTCATTCGCCTCTGGCAGTCTTCTGATCGAAGAGTTCCAGATTGATACTGGCATCGTGGCGGCTTTGCTCACGGTGATCGGCTATTCGCTCAATGACACGATCGTCATTCTGGACCGTATTCGCGAGAACCGCGGTAAGCGGCCGATTCCAAGCCGTGAGTGTGTAAACCGGTCGATCAATCAGGCTTTCAGTCGGACGATTCTGACGTCCGTCACGACGCTGATCGCAGTGCTCATCATCTACGTCTTTGGTGGAACCGGTATTCGCGGCTTCGCCTTCGCCCTGGTGGTCGGCGTCGTGGTTGGTACGTATTCATCGGTCGCGATTGCTTCGCCACTGGTCTTCCGCCGTAGCGATCAGAAGCGTCGTGGTGAACTCGACGTGGTAGAGGCTGATCCGGATGAATCCATCGCTGCTGGTGGCGCACCGGCCTGACTGCGTGCGGTTCTCACGCTGTGTGCCTTGACCGGTCGATGGACGTTGGTGGAGGTGTACTATGTCGACTGGTGGAAAGATTGTTCTTCTTGGGGCTGCGGCGATCGTGGCGGTGTTGGTCTTGGTGTACGGCGGAGGGCCCGCCCCCGTCAAGGCAGCCGATCCGACGGCAGAGGCCAGCCGGCCGGTCACGGCCACGAGCATTCGGGCGAAGTTACCTCCAGCCACCAAGCCAGCGTCCAAGAATGCTTCGGGTGGGGCAGTTGCGAGCGGGACTGGAACAGCATCAAGGACTGCCTCGGTGAGCCTGCCTTCGCGAAAGGCTGTTGCTGCAGCGTCGAGCCATCCAACATCGACTTCGCCGGCTGCCATTGAGATGGGAAGTCCGCTCCGCGCTGCGTCGCTGTCCTCGACTGCGGCGGGGGCAGGTCGGTCAGTTGCCGGTGTTGCATCCAAAGCAAGAAGCAAATCGTTCGCGAAGGTGGTCTCTCCGGCCACCAAGCCGGCTGCCAAGTTGCCACAGAAGTCCGCTTCTATGAAGCCTCGGGTGGTCGTCGTAGAGAGCGGTGATACTTTGAGTTCCATCGCGGACCGGACGCTCGGCGATGCTCAGGCATGGCGGCGTATTGCCGAGGCGAATCCCAGCATTGACCCGGACACGCTCAGGATCGGGCAGCGGCTGAGCATTCCAACTGCCCTCCCGAAGCCGACTCCGGTAGCGGTTGGCATGAGCCAGCAGCCATCACCGCGACGCACGCACCGAATCGCCGATGGCGAAACGCTCTCCTCGATTGCGGAGTTGCATTACGGGAGTGCTCGGCATTGGAACCGTCTCTTCGAGGCGAATCGAGTCGTTCTCAAAGACAATCCTGATCGACTTCCTCTCGCGGTGGTATTGGTCATACCTGAGTAAAATCTCGGGTTATGGCCTTTCTGCCATCCGGATATTGGCTGCCATACGATCCGGGCTGAGGCTTCCGATGACAACGCTGGCGACAGTTGAGGCAACTGGAGCCGAGTGCAGGGCATGGTCGAGTGCTTCCGCTGCGGGAAGATGACCGCTCCCTAGTACCTTCTTGAGAAGTACGCCGACACCTTGCTCGGCAGCCTGCAAAATCACTGCGGCGTGGGTCTGCACGTCGATGCTGTACTCGCACATGAGTACGTCTGCCCAGCCCAGCGCGTGGGCCGCGCCATCGGGTGTCTTTCCCGAGAAACCGATGGCCTGCGTCATGCCGGCCTTCTTGATGTCTTGCAGAGTTTCGACGACGTCGGTCTCAGTCTGAATCTCAATATCGCGGCCATCGGAATGCACCAGAATCAGATCAACGGCGTCGGTCCGAAGTTTGCGTAGGCTGAGTTCCAGGCTGCGCCGAGTCGATGCGGCCGAGAAGTCATGAGTGCTGCGTCCGTTCTCAAACTGTTCGCCGACCTTAGTGCAGAGGACAACCTCGTGGCGTCTTGATCCAAGTGCTCCACCGAGCCGCTCCTCGGCGAGTCCGTACGCGGGCGCCGTGTCAATGAGCGTGATGCCCAGATCCAACATCGCATTCACAATCCAATCGGCTTCCGAGGCCGATGGCACATCAAAGGCGTCCGGGTATTTCACGCCGGTACTTCGGCCAATCTTGACCGTGCCCCAGCCAATGCGAGAGACGCTCAGGCCGGTGCGTCCGAGGGGGCGTTGCTCCACCTGCAGGTCTCCATCCAAGGGGGTGTGGCGATAGTCGGTCGCGGCCAGTGCGCTGGCGCGGGAAGGGGGGTGAATGTGGGTGAAATGCGAGCGGCAATGTCATCCGAAAGCAGGGGCGCTAAGGCGAGCTTCGTTGGCCATCCAGTAAGAAGGTTGCCTTCGTCCAGAACGGTCGGCAGATCCGGTCGTCCGCCACTGGCAGTTGCGTGTTCAAAGCGCGGCGCGTCATAGGTCGCCCACTCGGTACTCTCAAATGAGATTTCGGGGAGGGCCTCCGAGAGTTGTGCTGCAGCAAGGGAAATCGTGTCTGCCTCGGAGGCCGTGGCGCCCCGCTCAGCGACTTCACCACCAACCTGCCACACCCTTTGCGAATCGTCGCTGGCCACGGTGGTAATCGTGAGCCATGGCTTTGCGCCTCGAATGCAGTGTCCATTGAGGACAGGGAGCGGACCTCTTACGAGCACCATGCGAAGCGGTCGAATCTGCGTGCTCTTTCCAGATGCTCCCGCCAAAGTTCGGAGGTTGGCGTTGCCTCCGCCTGCAAGGAGAATCAATCGGCGGGCTTCGACATCGACATGCTCACCAGCAACAGAGACTTGCACATCCACGTGATTGGCCCGTGTTTCTATACGCGAAACAGAGCCCTGCACCAGTCGTGGGGCGTGTCTCGTTCCCAGAACCGCGAGCAGGCTCTCAGGCTCCAGTACAGGTTCAGCCACTCGCAAGACCTGTCCAGTGATTCCTTTCAGCGCCTCGGGGCGGTCCGCCGCGCTCCACTTGGTCGGTCTCGTTTGAAGCGTGAGTTTGGCTCCGAGCAGGCCTGCCAGTGAAGACGCGGATCGGTGAGTCCAGATAGCGCACGCATCGGCGCGCATGGCCACCGCAGAGAGATTGGGCGATCCGTCCCCATCGAGCATCCGCCGCCAACGCTGTGGCATCTCACTGACAGATCGAGCCGCAGATCCTGCCACACCACCGAGGGCGTACTTGAGCCCCCCGTGGATGATGCCCTGGCTCCAGATCGTCTGGCCGCATCCGAGGGCCTGATGCTCCACGAGCCAAGCACGACAGCCTTTGGCGTGGAGTGCATCAAGGGCGAGCAGACCCGCAATGCCGCCACCGACGACAAGTGCATCGAGTTGAACGGGCGGTATGTTCACGGCTCGCGGGGTCCGGGTTGCTGTGGCGTGGCGTCAGGCATGCTGTAGCGGCAATGGTACAGTGCGCCGCTTTCCATCATCCTCGGACGAAGAGACAGGGAGCATCACAGCATGAGGCACTCAGCAGTTCTCATCCCCGGCGACGGGATCGGCCCCGAAGTTACGATCGCTGCACGGTTTGTACTTGAACAGGCGGGGGCGCAGATCGACTGGCATATTCATCACGCCGGGCTCGCAGCGGTTGAGCAGGGCTCGAAGGAGACCCTGCCCGATGCGACGGTCGAGGCCGTGCTCGCACACCGTGTGGCGTTGAAGGGGCCGTGTACGACGCCGATCGGGAAGGGCTTCACTTCGGTCAACGTGGCACTTCGAAAGCGACTGAATCTATTCGGTGCTGTTCGGCCGGTGCGGAGTCTCGAAGGGGTTCAGACCCGTTTCAGTGACCCTGGTGTCGACATTGTCATCGTCCGAGAGAATACAGAAGGGCTCTACGCGGGCATTGAGAACCAAATCACCAAGGGCGTTGTGACGAGCCTCAAGGTCGTGACAGAGGAGGCCAGCCGTCGAATCGCCCGCTTTGCGCTTGATTACGCCGTCACTCGGGGCCGACGCAAAGTGACGGTGCTGCACAAGGCCAACATTATGAAACTCGGTGACGGTCTGTTCGTGCACTGTTGCCGCGAAGAGGCTCGAAACTACGAGGATCGCATTCAGTATGAAGAACTCATTATTGATGCGGGAAGCATGCGTATTGTGCAGCGCCCAGAGGACTTCGATGTTCTGCTGTGCGAAAATCTCTACGGCGACGTGATGAGCGATCTTTGTGCTGGATTGGTGGGAGGCCTCGGTGTGACACCCGGGGCCAACTATGGTTGCGATCATGCTGCAGTATTTGAAGCAGTGCATGGATCAGCTCCGGACATCGCTGGTCAGGGTGTTGCGAATCCCTTGGCGATAATCATGAGTGGCGTCATGATGTTGCGGCATCTTGCGAGTGCTACCGGGGACGATCAGTGCACGCTCGTCGCGGATCGAATTCGTGATGCGTACAACGCATGCCTTATGGCGGGGCACAAGACGCGTGATCTGGGCGGCACACTCGGAACGAAGGAGTTCTCGCAGGCAGTGGTCGATCATCTGGCGGTTCAGGCATGATCACTGTGACGGACTGGGAAATCCCGGGGAGCAAGGGCCTTCCGATTCACGGCAGTACACACCTTCCGGTCGGTGATCCTCGGGCTGTTCTGCTGGTGGTCCACGGCTTCAAGGGGTACAAGGAGTACGGGATGTTTCCTTGGCTTGCTGCGAAGTTCGCGGAGGCCGGGCATGTCGTGCACCGCGTCAATCTCTCGCACTCTGGAATGGATCATGGTCATGGTGACTTCGACGACCACGTATTCGTTCGGGATACGTGGAGCCGCGGGGTCGAAGACATCGTGGAACTCTTGAAGGCAATCGATCGTGGGAAGCTCGCTGGTCAAGGATGCGGAGCTGTTCTGTTTGGACATAGTCGTGGGGGCGCGACGAGTCTGCTCGCAGCGGGTCGCCATGGACGCGAGGAAGCATTCGGCCCCGTGACGGGAGTCATCTCGCTCTCTAGTCCCGCCTCTCTTTGCCGTATGAGCGAGGCCGAGGAAACCGCCATGCTCAAGGGCGGCCGGTTGGAAACACCTTCTTCGAGAACCGGCCAGACGCTGCATGTCGGGGCTGGGTGGTTACAGGAGCAACTCGATGACCCTGCGGGCCACGATCTGCTGCGTCAGGTTGGGGCGATCACGTGTCCGGTCGGGGTGATTCACGGATCCGAGGACCCCACGGTTCCTGCAAGTGACGCTGTTACGATCGCGCACGCGAATCCGAGTAAGGTCCGAGTACACGTGGTTCCAGACGGAGATCATGTTTTCAATACGCCCAACCCGTTTCCGATCGACGCGGCACCATCGCCGCAACTTGCGGAGGTCTTGAGGGCCAGCTCTGAGTGGCTTGACGAGTGGGTGCAGTGACGGTGGCCCGAACTCAGCGGACGAGTCAGACTACTGCGGCAGACTGATCGACCGTCTTCACAATCGGCGGCTCAGGCTCTTCGCTGGCACGAGCCGTTGCTGCAGTGCTGATTCGACCGTCATCTCCGACCTCATCAACCCGGACGGTGACTCGCTTGGATACGCCACGTTCGGGTTGCGTGACGCCATAGAGTCGATCGCAGGCGAGCATCGTCTGTTTGTTATGGGTGATGACAATGAAGTGGCTGCGTCCAAGGAACTGATCCAGTGTGCTGCAGAATCGGCTGACGTTGGCATCATCAAGCGCCGCATCGACCTCGTCGAGGATGCAGAACGGGGCAGGACGCGACTTGAAGATCGCGAGCAGTAGCGCGACGGCCGTCATTGTTTTCTCGCCGCCGGAGAGTTGGCTGATAACGCGTGGCTCTTTCCCTGGAGGCTTGGCCTTGATCTCGATGCCAGACTCCAGCATGTCGACTGCGCCATCCTCGTCAGGGACGAGGTACAAGTCCGCGTTGCCGCCTCCGAAGAGCTGCCGGAAGAGGCCGGAGGAACCCGCAAAGTGCTCTCGGACCGAGGCAAACGTGTCTTCAAACCGCGTGCGGCTGGCTACTTCGAGTTCTTTGATCAGTGCTTCGAGTTGTTCCCGGGCGTGATCGATATCAGCGACTTGCTCAATGAGGCCTTCGTTGCGTGCCTCAAGGTGTTGTTCTTCTTCGATCGAGTCAATATTGACATTGCCGAGGGCTTTGATTTGGTCACGGAGTTCCAATACTTCGGCATGGGCCGCTTCTCTATCGACATTGAGTTCTGGCGAGTTCGACTTCCACCCGGGGTACTCGGCCGAGAGATCAATTTCGAGTTCATCGAGCGTACGGTCTTCGAGGTTCTCTCGATTCACTTCGGTTTCGCGACGAGTCAGTTCCAATGCATGGTGATCTCGTTCGAGGATGGAACTCTTCTTGCGGGCTGTTTCCAAGGACTGTCGGGCTTCGGCAAGCACCGCCTCTGCCTTTTCGACGGCTTCTGATGTTACTTCTTTGCGTCGAGAAGCTTCTTCCGCAGCCCTCCGGCTTGAGTCAACCAGACCGTTGGCTTTCTCAATGCCAGCATCGTATTGGTCGAGTTGTGCGGACCGCCGAGCTATCTGCGAACGGGTAGAGCGTTGGCGGTCTTCTTCGGCATCGATTGCGGCATCCAGATGTCGACGTGACCGTTGAGTTGACTGATGCTGTTCGGCAAGCCGGCCGCTGTCTACTCGGGCAGCGGCGAGTGACTCTTGGGCTTCGTGCAGCGTGTTGCTGTGTTGCTCCGAACTCTGTTCGAGATCCGAGACTCCGACTTCTGCTTCTGCAAGAGCTCGACCCAAGCGATTGGCCTCTGCCTCAAGGATATCTCGCTTTGCAGAGAGATCTGCACGCCGTACTTGGAGGTCGCGTCGCTCGTCTTCGATTTCCGACCGCTCGTGTTGGAGGCGAGTGAGTTCATTGCCGATGCCCTGAAGCCCGTACTCCAGATCTACGAATTGATTGCTTGCTTGCTGGAGTGCATCGGCAGCTTCTCGGCGGCGGCGATCTGCTTCGGACGAAGCCGTCTTGAGTCCGTCAAGATCCCGCTCGAGTCCTGCGATGCGAACATCGAAGGCACAGACCGAGGCCTCCAGATCCTCCATCTCCATGCGTCGGGAGATCCATCCGGCCGCCGCTGGTTGCCCGATGCGAATACGCCCATCTGGCTCGATGACTTCGCCGCTTCGTGCAGCGAGTCGCCAGTCTCGCATTGATGCTCGGGAAAGATGGAGCGCCTGTTCAAATGTAGGGACAATTGCGGTGTGTCCGAGCAATTGCGTGGCAATACCACGAGCTTCGGGACGAACCTCGACCAGATCGAGTGCATGTTGAACGTCGTCAAGTCCGGGTGGGAGCGGTGTTCTGTTGGGAACTGCATCATTCACGCCGCCGACAGCGCAGACGAGGGAAACCTTTTGTTCACGGCACCAGTCGACGAGCCCTGTCGTGGCTGTCTCATCGCGTGCAATCACGACTTCGACATCGCGGCCAAGTACGGTTTCAATCAGGTTCGCCCACTCTCTCGAAGTGTGAACGCAGTCTCCGAGAACGCCGATGATGTCTTGTCCGGAATCATCGAGTGCCCGTTTCACATCATCGCCAAGACCCTCGTGGGCATGTTGCATTTCCACAAGGAGGTGCAATCTGGAACCGTCACTGGCTCGGTCGTGCCGCACGTCGGCCAGAGCATCGGCAATAGTGTCGTGGCGTTTACCAAGGTCGGTGGCGTCGTCGTCATGGCGGCGGAGATTCTGTTCGGCTTCCCCAACCATTGATCTGACCCGGTCCAGAGACTCGTGGTGGGAGATCTTCCGCTGCTCGATCGCGGTCAACTCTTCGGTGACAGTTTCGATCCTCGGTTCGACTCGGCCGAGTTGTTCGTCAATGCTGAGCAGCCGCTCGGCGGTTGCGGAGTGATCGGACTGGGCGGCAGCCTGTCGTTCGGCAATGTCCGCCTGACTCCGTCTTGCTTCTCGAAGCGATATTGAGGCAGCTTCGACCTCGCGTCTGGTCGTTGAAACTGTTTCCGCTAATTGTGCCAATCGCGTCTCTGAGGCCGCCAATTGGGCTTCAAGCGACGTGGATTCATTGGATACACGCTGGAGTTCATCGGCGAGATCAGCGGATCTGCGGTCGATCTCAACCAATGTCTCCCGATCGGTCTTGATCTGGTCGGATGCGTCTTGCCGCTGCTGCGAAACGAACTCCATCTGCTGGAGTGCGTGGGTGGCAACTGCTTCCTGCTCGCTGACGAGACGCTCGAGCGCCACTCGTGTGTCCATGGCCTCGTGTCGGTGGATGTCAGCGTCTTGCTGCGCGTCCTCAAGCGCCACGAGCGTTTCTTGAAGTTCGGTACGCTGGTTCGAAAGGTCCGCGAGGCGGCTTGTCAGTCCGATGAGTCGGTCTTGCAACTCGTCGAATTGATTAAAGACGAGATCGTGTCGAAGCTCGCGATATCGAGAGTCGAGCTCTTGGAAGGTCTTGGCTTTGCGGGCCTGGCCTCGAACAAGCCGAAGCCGCCGTTCTGTGTTCTCAAGCTGCTCTCGTACCCGAACCAAGTTGATCTCGGTTCGCTCAAGTTTTCGCTGGGACTCAACACGTCGCACTTTGAACTTGGCGACGCCTGCAGCTTCCTCAAGAATAGTGCGTCGTTCGATCGGACTTGCCTGCAGCATTGCTGAGACTCGCCCCTGCTCGATGATGCAATAGGCGGCATTGCCGATCCCGGTGTCGAGGAAGAGATCCTTAACATCCTTCAGCCGCACCTTGCGGTCATTGATGATGTATTCGCTCCGGCCGTCTCGGTAGAGACGCCTTCCGACGGCAACCTGGTCTGTGTCGATTGAAAGGCCTCGGCGACCAGCCGCAATTGTCACTGTCGGATCAACGACGGGGTTGTCGAAGGTGAGCGTGACCGATGCCATTCCAATGGGCTTGCGTCCCGCTGAACCAGCAAAAATGACATCCAGCATGGCACCGCCACGCAGGCTCTTGGCGGATCGTTCACCCAGGACCCACTTGACGGCATCCACGACGTTGGATTTGCCGCAGCCATTCGGTCCAACAATGCCCACCTTGGGCTCGTCGAATTGAAAGTCGACGGTGTCGGCGAAGGACTTGAATCCTGAAACTGTGACGTTGGTCAGACGCATTGGCTGTGTTGGACCTCCGTGTCCAGATCCCGTCCGTCCTGAACGGGTCCCCGATCAAAGTGGCTCCGGCGAGCACCCGTCGCCGATGCCCGCACTATATGTCGTCCGAGGGCGGTTTGATACGCCAGAATCAGCGTTTTTCGTGGTGCAAGCCCGGATTTCAAAGGTGTAAGCGGCATTAGAGATGGTCTCGCTGCCTGCGAGGGTGGCAGGCACCCCCAAGGAGGTCGGCGGGGAGTGCCCACGATTGTCCTTGGGAGAGGGGATTACATGGGGCTCAGCGGACTATTCGGGGCGTGGCTGATAGTCACTGGTGGTGGCTGCGCGGCGGAGTTCTGCGAGAATTCGATCCTGCTGAGCCTTGAAGTCCGCGGCCACATACTGGCGTTTCCAGAGCGCATGAAGGACGCCAACCACTTTGCTGTAGGTCAGGCCGAGGCCGGGAGTCGGATCTTCGACAGACGGCGCGTGCCCAAGGAGCAGGATCATCTCTCGAAGTGTTGGCGTGATCTGATTGACCTCTGGCGGCCCGTCGGCGTGGACGCGGTGAAAGATTTCGATGCGGCCGCCGTCGGAGGACTGTCGCATGAGCAACTGGTTGTCCCATAGACCAAGCGTCATTGGCCGTTCAATCGGCACGTCTTCGCCGAGTACGACGATGCGAGGAGCGCGGGCTTGTGTCACGTAGATAGCGGGAAAGGCGGATGCGACTTGGTGAAGTTCGAATCGACCGGGAACCAGATGGCGGTGCACGGCGGTAGACCGGAGTTGCTCAAGCGCCTCGTAGGCTCGGAGGCGGACTTCGACGTTTTCATCATTAAGCGCCGATCGAAGTACGTCCTCCGTTCGAGGGTCAGATGGCAACTTTGCCAAGAGCGTTGTCGCTTCCAGCCGAGATGCGAGCGTGCCGCTGGCAAGCATATCGCGGAGTGACTCAGCCGCAATCGCGTCGCCAAGTTCCGCACCGGCTCGAAGGGCTGCCAGCCGAGGAAGGGCTTCCGGGTAGTCATACATCTTCCGTACCATTGGAAGTGCCTGTGGTCCCATCGCAACCCATCGCCAGTATGCGGACGCAGCATGGGAGGGATCTCGTTGTAACGACCGTCGGATTGTGTTTGCTACGCGATCCGTGTCAATCTGTCGTAGCGTGACGTGCTGAGCGATGTGCACGAAGTCATTTGGCTTCTCTCGCATCGACGGCGGGACTGTAAGCTCAATGGCGGCGTCATTGACTGCGTGAGCAGTTGGTCGGGCTTGCCCACGTTCAAGAGGGAAGCGGCGATTGATGGCGTCCTGGATGACCCGTACTCGGGAGTGGCTCGGGTTGATCATCCTCAACTTGAGCGGCATGTCTTCGAGTACCTGCCCGCCGTTGAGAATGCGGCCGTGAAGCGTGTTGATGTCGCCCGCCGAGACGTCCTCGCGCTCGAGGAACGGATTGAGGAAGATCGGACCTGCTGATTGACCGAGAACACGAGCCTGTCTATCACCGGTGAGCAATGGTCCGGGGCTCATGTCCGTCGTATACAACCGGCCACCTTCGAGGCTCGTAGTTCCCGTTCGTGGGTCGGCGTGCACATGGACATCAAAGGTGGTCCCTGGGAGCATTTCGGGCATTCGCCCAGAGGCGCTCGGTGGTGTTCGGCGGCGTCCAACGGCGCCCGGCGGCACGATGCCCTCCACGATGACGATTGCTGTGTTCTGGGAATCAAGCATCGATTCGGGTGACATGTCACCGAAGCCGATGCGTTCACTTCCGATTCCCTGCCTAGCCATGAGTTGGAGCATGTGAGCACGGACATTGGGGGGTGCATCACGAGACCCCGTACCTTCCAGCCCGACTACGAGGCCGTAGCCTCGAATGCGGACGGGGCGGTAGGTTGGGCTGGTGCTGTCATCCCAGCCCAATATGACCGTCTCTGCTCCGACGGTCCCTCGCATGATGCTGGTCGTTTCCATGCCGTCGAGATCCCGGATGGTCGATGAGGCCTGTGGTCGCGGTCTGGCACGTTCGACGGAACTGCAGCCCACCACGACCAGCGTTGTGAGCGAAAGTAGAGTCAGGATGAGGCTGTGCGAGCGTGCCATAGAGAGTTCGCCCCGAGGAGCGGGGGACTCGGGAGTCTAGCAGGCTGCTCAAGACAGACTGAGGGGACGCCTGCCGAGGCGGTGTAACCGCGTCCGGCGCATCCCATGCAACATCTTCAAGTCGGGAGGAGCTTCCGTTCTTGGATTGGTTCTCAGTGCTTTCTGGGAGTCAACGAGGCCCCCAAGACCCGTAGGCCACTGTGGGGGTACCGCAGGCGAGTGAGACCAAGGCAAGGCATCCTTGGCAAGCAGGGAAGGGTCTCAGGCAGCCTTTACGCTGATCCGACTCTCATGATCCGTTTGCCATTGCGCAGCTTCCTGGCGCTTTGGGAATCGTGCGAGAATGACCGGGACCGGCGTTCGCGTGCAAACCGCCCACGAGGAGCCAATCTGCAGCAGCATGGTCTTGGTTGGGGAGGCGGTTGGTTCGGGCGAGTAGGTGGACATGAGTGTGTCTCCATTGGTCTCAAAGGGACCAAACTGATTGCGGGGGGCCCTGAATGTGGGCTTTCGTCCCCACACCTATTGGGAATACCACCGCAGCATGTGAGCCATTTCAGGTATTCCGTAACTGTTCTTTCGGTTTCTGGCTGTGTGACCCACAATGAGGCCTGTTATCGGCTGCGAATCGACATCGCTACCGTTGCCAGCCACTCGTCATCGGGCATGGCCCACGGGCGGAATTTCTCGATCACGCCCGTCTCCTCTCGGTGGAGGATCGCTCGACCCGGCCCCAAGTCAGCCGCTGCGGTTGAATCGATCAACTGCCCCGAGTCATTCGCACTCATCTGGAAGAGAATCTTGATGCCGAACTCCCGCTGGCTCGCTCTGCTCAGACCGCGGTTGACATTGTTGAGGCCATCAAACCACAGCATCGAGTGAATCCCAACAACGGGACCTTCTCGAAGCACATCTGCGAGGACTCGATCTGGTGTGGCTGCGGCATTCTCATCCATGGAGAATGAGAAGTCGTCCTCTGCAGGACGTATTGATGAAATTCGATTGGGCTCAAGTCCAAGCAACAGAATGGTTGCACGATCTTGTCGAACACCATCGCTTCGTGATGCGAGGATTTCTCCGAGTCTCTGAAGTTCGGTATCAGCGTTTCTGGCGGTCACTCTGGTGATTTGATGTGGGAGATCGTTCGCGAACGCTGTGAGCCGGCCCGCGTAGATCGCATCGGGCGGCGATCCGTCGAAGATCCATACCATCAAACCTTCCGAATCCGGAGAGTCGGTTGGTTCCAGAGTCGCTGCCGCCTGAAGGAGCGATGCAGTCATAATTGCGTTGGCGGCGTCTGGATTCTGGCCGACAAGCATTGCATTGCATCCGGTTCTTGGCTGGAGTTGGAACGAGGTCTGACCCTTGATCGCGATGGGATCGCCGAGCACGATGCCTAGATCCACTGTAGTTGCGTCGCCTTTTCCATCGGCAACCAAGGCCGAAATGCCTCGATCTGTTGACAGCACTGAGGGGACATTGCCCCGAAAAACAAACTGTGAGCGTTCGATGCCAGCATTCTTCTCGGCGTCGATCTTTCCAATCTCATTGAGCGCCATATCACGATCGCGATCGTCCAACCAGACTACTTGGAACGGCGAGTTGCCTTCGATTTTGCCTCCAGCATCGTTGTAGATGGCATCTCCGGGTCGGCGAAGAAGTCTGGCTGCGGGATTGTCATCACTGAGAATGAGATATGAATCCGATTCGGAGCACTGGAGGGCCACCCGCACGCCCATTTGCCCGAGCGTACTGCGGGCGAGAGAAAAAGCGCCGTCGAGAGTCTGGGAGCCCATCAGTACATGCATGCCGAATGCCCGACCTTGTCTGACGAGTCGGTCAAGGAGCAACGAAGCCTCTTGTGCAAGCGCATCATCATTCACAAAGAACTCTTGGAACTCGTCCACGATCAGCAAGACTCGAGGCATCGGATCGGTGGAGTGAGATCGCCACCCAGATAGATCCTGGACTGCGGCGTCACGAAAAAGGTCGCCTCGCCGGCGAAGTTCACGATCCAGCCGCCGAAGCACGCTGAGACCAAACTCCCGATCGCTTTCAATTGCAATCACTTGAGCATGGGGGAGTTTGTGAATCGCATAGGTCTGGAACTCAACGCCCTTCTTGAAGTCGACAAGATAGAACTCGACTTCCTCTGGGGAATACCACATTGCGAGATTGGTGATCAGTACGTGGAGCAGTGTGGACTTGCCTGAGCCGGTTCGTCCTGCGATCAAGGCATGCTGAGTCGTTCCTCGGCCAAGTCGCAATTCTTGGAATCGTGTGGCGCCACTCTGCCCCAGTGCCACACGAAGATCTACGGCCGACGACCGGGTCCACATGTCGTCTTTCTCTGGTGCCACCAGATCAAACGGGACCTCGACGCTATTGGCTCCAGCGCATGCTTCTCCATAGCGTGTAACGATGGCCGTGAGCAACTCATCGGCCGGTGGTGTATCTGGGGCGAACGAGAAGTCGCCAAGAGCTGGACTGAGGATCGACCATCCATCTTTGGATCCAGAGAGACGGATCCGGTGGGGCTTCCAGTCGATGTCCTGCAGCACTTGGGGGAGGTCGCGCGCCGGATCATGGAGCACGCATGCGAACACGCCGCATCGTGGGCCACTGGCGAGGATGCTCGCCAGCCGCCGAGCCGCGGCTTCTGAGATGCCCTCAGGAAAATCGGTCAGCACCAGAATGTGATAGGGCTCAGCGATCTGTCCAGCCGCCTGATTGTACTCATCAATCGTGGCGTACTCGTTGCGAAGGTACGTCTGAATGACCTTCTCCATGTGCTCGGTGATATCGGCGAGCTTCTGTTCGAGGTGGCGAGGTTCAGTCCACACCCGTTCTAGTACGCCCGCTTCTTCGTGATCAGCAAGGTGCATGAACCCGGCAAATGTCTGTCCGATTCCTACTGGGTCGTAGAGGGTCAGCCGAATGCGTCCGGCCGGCACGGTCGTGAGTGTTCTGGCCAAGAGCGCCTGAGCGATGTAAACAGCTTCTCCGCGTTGAGGCTCCGAGTGCTCCACAACAAGCGACCCACGCCCATGAAAGTTGAGCGCGATCGGAAGTGAGAGTTCTTTGGGGCCATGCCAGACGAGACGCGGGTCA
>PVBE011790050.1_pt1 | contig 36090 bp, 35 predicted proteins | sample 1631181 | NCBI WGS metagenome assembly PVBE01 (sample SAMN08397723, study PRJNA350692) | Marine metagenome, whole genome shotgun sequencing project. | isolation source: water | place: Pacific Ocean | collected 2012-04
CGTCGAAGCGACGCTTGCCTCGGGAGGATGTAGTGCGATTCCTGATTCTGTTTGCCGTGCTGGGCCTGACCGGCTGTGACCTGCTCAACAAAGCCGCGGAGGCGGGGGCCGAGACGGCCGAGCCGCCGACCGCGACCTTCAACAGCGTCGCGTTGACCGAGCAGCCGTCGAACAACCAGCTCGCGTCGTACTTCTGCGTGGACCTGTCGCCGGACATTCCGCTGCTCGACGAGCGGGAGATCTGCATCGACTTCTTCGGAGCCGTCCCGGCGAAGAGCGACCTCAAGTTCAGCTTCGACCTCGTCTTCGACCTCGGGAACCCGAACAGCTTCCCCATCCCGCTGGTGGAGCTCTTGCTGGCGCTCGACGTCTTCAAGGGCGCCGACCAGGCCGAGCTCGGCGCCATCTGCGTGAGCTTCTGCAACCCGGAGGACGGGACGTGCCCCGACAACCCCGCCGAGGCGTGCAAGCCGGCCGACAAGACGATCAACAGCATCGAGGACTTCATCCCGACCACCGAGGAGCTGGTGGAGATCGCCCGCCAGGCGCTCACCGGTGAGCTCTTCGAAGACGAGAACCTCCAGTTCCGCTACATCCCGGCCCGCGACGAGGAGTGCGGCGAGGAGGTCTGCCCCGACGGACAACTCGAGGCGCACATCCGCTTCGACCTGGGCATCGACGCCACGCTGAAGGTGCTCGAGGTCGTCGCGGTCAACGCGATCGACGACCTCATCGCCGGCGATTCGCCCATGTTCGACATCCCGTACCAGATGATCGGCGTGCTCTTCTTCGACGTTCCGGTCCTCGGGCGATTCGCCATCGAGTTCGGACCCATCGAGGGCGTATTCTCGCTGGATTGACAGAGAACTGCGGTCAAGTTGAGCGTGGATCGCGCCGGACAGCGGGGCGAGACCAAGGAGCGACGACGAAGGCGTGCCAGAGGCACGTTGAGGAGGAGCGACGCCGGTATCGGCCCGCTGTCCAAGTGAGGCGCGTTCAGCCTGGCCGCAGTTCTCTGTGAGTTCCTCCCCCGCAGAAGAACCCGACCTCACCCAGGGCGGCATCCTCAAGCCGCTGCTCGAGCTCGCGGCCCCGTTCATGCTGGGGCACGTCTTCAGCACATTGACGTTGGTCGTCGACCGTTTCTGGGTTGGCCGCGCCGGCACCGAAGCGATGGCCGCGCTGGGCAACGCGCACGCCGCGATCTTCGTCTTCTTCACGCTCGCGATGGGCATGGCGATCGGCACCCTCTCCGGGGTCGCCCGCAGCATCGGAGCCCGTGACCCCGAGCGCGCAGCCCGCTTCTTCGGTCAGGGGGTCCTGATCGAGCTGGGCGTCGGTGTCGTCCTCTTTGCCCTCGCCTTCGTCCTGCCCATCCCGATCATCGAGTTCATGGGCGCGGCGCCCGGATCGGCGGAGCCGGCCGCCGACTACCTGCGAATCATGATGTGGGGGATGCTCGTCAACGCTCCGCTCTTCGCGGTCACCTTCGCGTTGCAGGGCGCCGGCGAGGCCAAGGCGGCGCTGAAGGTGGCGGTCGTCGCGCCGATCATCAACTCGGTGCTCGACCCGCTCTTCATCTTCGGGCTCGACCTCGGCATGCCCGGCGCAGCGTGGGCCTCGGTCTGCTCGACGGTGGTCGGGCTGGCCGTCGGCCTCTACCTCGTCCTGCGCGGCCGATTGCGCCTCACGGCGACCGCCGACGCCTTCCGGGTCCGTCCCGCCATCGCCTCGCGCATCGTGACCGTGGGCGTCCCCGGCAGCCTCGAGCACACGGTCCGCACGGTCGCCGGGTTCTCCCTCGTCAAGATCCTCAACGGCTTCGGCGAGGTCGTGGTCGCCTCCTACACCACCGCGATGCTGGTCGTGATGATGCTCATCTTCCCGGGGCTCGCCCTCGGCCAGGCGACGGCCAGCCTGGTGGGCCAGAACCTCGGCGCGAACAAACCCCGCCGCGCCTGGCAGACCGCGTGGGCGGGCGTCGGCATCTACACCGTGTTCATGGTCGTGCTCGGCGTGGCGGTCGCGATGTTCGGCGGCGATGTGATGCGCATCTTCCTGCCCGGTGACGCGGCGGTGGAGGCGGAGGGCCGGCGCCTGTTGCAGATCTTCGCCGTCTCGTTCCCCTTCATCGCCCTGGCGCTGGTCCTGTCGAAGGCCTTCGGCGGCGCCGGCACGACCGTCCCACCGATGGTCGCCGCGGAGATCGCCCACGTCTTCCTGCAGATCCCGGCGGCCTATTGGCTCGGCCAGCAGTACGGGCCGACGGGCGCCTACTGGGCAATGGCCGCCGCCTTCATGGTGCACGGCTTGTTGTCCGCGGCCCTGTTCGTGCGACGGTTCAGGCCATGAGCGAGCGTCCCGCCCGATCGAGCGACGGGTTTGCCTGCCTTCTGCCCGCCAAGAACTTACTACCGCCGCTCCATGGGGAGGGCGACGACGCCCATCGTGTAGTCCCAGGGAGCTCTTTCAGCGGTGCGCGTACTCGGGACCGGGCAGCACTTCGCCGATGCCGGCCGCCTCCTGCAACGCGACCAGGCGAGCGACGCGGTTCGAGGCCCCGTTGGCCCGCCCGAGCAGGCTACGGACGTCGTAGGGCCGCGGTCCGACCAGCGCCACCACCTGCTCGCGACCGGCGTGACCGTCGACCTGCAGCCTCAGCTGCCACAGGCCGCCCGCCTCCGGGCGCGGCTCGTTATGCGGGCCCGCTGCGACAAGTCGGTCGTCTCCGTCGAAGGCGAGCATGGTCAGGTAACCCTCGACCGGCGACTGCACGGCGACGTGCAAGGTGTCTCCGGCGTGCACCTCGTCCCGAGCCACCGCGCCGGGCGGGCTGACCGGGCCCTGCTCGACGAGGACCCAGACGCGCGCGCCGGGTAGCGGCTGGGCCGAGTCGTCGGTGCCGAAGCTCTGGCCGGCGACGCACGCGACGGCGGTGCCCAGGGCGGCACACAACAGCAGGAGGAGGATCGTTCGCATTCGGCCCAGGGACGGGACACCCACCGGACCTTTGCGCCCTCAGTGACTCGGACGCTGGTACGACACCGCGTAGTGCATCAGCTCGGCGGCGGTCTGCAGCCCGAGCTTCCGCTTGATCCGCGCGCGGTACGTCTCGATCGTCTTCACGCTGCATTCGGTCTTGGCGGCGATCTCCTTCGTCGCCAGGCCCTGTCCGATGAGCATGAAGACCTCGAGCTCGCGGTCGCTCAGCTGCTCGATTGGCGTGGCGAGCCCGTCGGCCTCCCGGCTCGCCATATGCTGCGCCATGCGCTCGCTCAGCCAGATGCCGCCGTCGAGGACCCGCAGCACGGCGTCCTCGAGCACGTGCACGGCCTCGTGCTTCATCACGTATCCGCGCGCTCCGTGGGACAGCGCCCGCGCGGCGTAGAGCATCTCATCGTGCATCGACACCACGAGCACACCGACCGCCGGATAACCCTCGTTGAGGCGCCGCACCAGGTCGAGCCCGTTGGCGTCCGGGAACTGGATGTCGACGATGACCAGGTCCGGCTGCAGCGCGGGCATGCGCTCCATCGCCTCGTCGGGCGAGTCGGCCCCCACACACGCTTCGACGGCCCCGGTCGACTCGATCAGCGTCGCCATGCCCGCGCGCACGATCGGATGGTCGTCCACCAACAGGACACACGCGCCCCCGCCCCTCGAACCTGCCATCTCAGCCCCCTCCCAGAGTGACGGTCAGCAGTGTGCCCTCGTCTTCCTCGAGAGACAGTACCGCGCCAATCGTCGCCGCGCGCCGCTCCATGATGCGCCGGCCCATGCCCGTGCCAGGAGTGCTGGTGGGTTCGAGCCCCAGCCCGTCGTCGTGGACCCGCATGACCACCCGCCCGTCGATGTGGCCGAGCCAGATGACGATGCGCCGCGCCTGGCCATGTTTGATCCCGTTCGCGACCGCCTCCTGCGCGATGCGGTACAGCTGCGTCGCCGTGTCGGTGTCTACAACTTCGACCATCTCGGCGCACTCGACGGTGCACCGCACGCCGTGCAGCTGCTGGGTGCTCATGGCGAGCTGGTCGAGGGCGGCGCGCAGGCCCTCGCGGTCGACGTCCACGGGCCGGATGCCCTTGATGAGGGCAGCGACCTTCGCGTGCGCCGCCGCCGACAACTGGACGAGGGTGTCGGCCGTCGCCGCCTCCGGCAGCGTCTTCGCCTCGAGGCGGCTGCGCAGGCTCTTGGCCAACATCGCCACCGCGGTCAGCGGCTGACCGACCGCGTCGTGAAGCTCCTGGCCGACCTGGCGCTGATGCTCGCTGAGCTGCTCGTGCATGGTCCGCTCGATCGTGTGGCGCTCGGTGATGTCGTGCATCGCAGCGACCAGGTTGGTGACTTGCCCGTCGGCGTCCCGCTCGGCGCCCATGCCACCGGTCACCCACATGAAACGCCCGTCGGGGCGGACCACGCGGGCGTCCATCTTCACGGTGTCGACTTCACCGCGCTTGAGACGCTCGACCTCGGCGATGATCCCGGCGACCTCGTCGGCGTGCCCGGCGTCGTAGATGCTCCGGCCGACGAGTTGCTCCAGCGGGTAGCCGATCATCTCGGACCACGCGCGGTTGGCCGAGAGCAGGCGGCCGTCCGGATCGGTGAGCGCGATGCCGAACGGCGCGGCGTCGAAGACCAGGCGCAGCTCACGCTCACGGATGGCCAGGACTCGCTCGGAGTGGACGCGCTCTGTCTCGTCCTGAATGAACGAGTAGAAGCCGCCGGCGGGCTCGGGGACGAGGGTGACCCTGATGTGGCTGGGGTGCTCGTGGAAGAAGACCTCGAGTGTGAGGGTCACCTGCTCGCCGTCGAGCGCTCGATGGATGAACGGCCCGGCCGTCTCGGCGGCGCGCTCGCCGAGGACCTCGGACACGCGCCGCCCCTTCAGCTGCGCGGGCGTCAGACCGGTGAGCTGCTCGTAGGCGGGGTTGTTGTATTGGTAGCGCCCCTCCTCATCCACGTACGCGATGCAGAACGGCAGCAGGTCCGTGAACGCGCGCGCCGAGAGGACGTCGAGGCCGAGCTTCATCCCGGAACCGTAGCATTCCGCGAGAAGACGAACGCCCCGAAGAGGAGCGCCCCGAGCAACGCGAGCGCTCCGACCTGGTGCGCCGTCGCCACCGCGGTCGGCACCGAGAGCATCACCGTGGCGACGCCGAGACCGAACTGCAGCGCTAGGACCGCGCCGGCGAGACTCGCCGCGCGCCGCTGACGAGCGGAGGTCGCCGCGCGTCGAGCCGCCCACCACCAGGTGCCGACCGCGAGCACGACGACGTAGGCCAGCGTGCGGTGCAGGAAGTGGATCGTCGTCGGGTCGTGGAGCGGGTGGCCGAGCGATGGCACGAGCCGGCCGTTCATGTCGGGGAAGGTCGCGTAGAGGAAGCCCGCCCGCGTCCCGGCCATGAACGCCCCGTAGGTCGTCTGGAGCGCGACCAACGCCAGCGTGCCCCACGCCGCACGCGCGATGTCCCTCCGCGGCGCCGCCTCGACGTCGTCCGGCATCGCTCGGAGCAGAAGCCACCCGATCCAGCACGCAACGACGAAGGCGAGGCCGAGGTGGGCGGCGAGCCGCAGATGGCTGACCGCCGGCACGTCGACGAGGCCGCTCTTCACCATGAACCAGCCGAGCAGCCCCTGCAGGCCGCCGAGCAAGCCGGCGACCAGCGTCCAGCGAAGCCACTCGCCGCGCAGGCGACCGCGCGCGACGAACCAGGCCCACGGCACGAACCAGACGGCGCCGACCAGGCGCCCGAGCAGGCGGTGCAGATACTCCCAGAAGAAGATGCGCTTGAAGTCGCCCAGCCCCATCCAGTCGTTGACCTGCTGGTACTGCGGGAAGCGCTGATACTGCTCGAAGACCGTCACCCACTCGGCCTCGGTCGACGGCGGCAGCGCGCCCATGAGCGGGTGCCACTCGACCATCGACAGGCCGGACCCGGTCAGGCGCGTGATGCCGCCTACCACGACCATGCCGACGACCATCGCCAACAGGAGGCGGAGCCAGACCAAGACGCTGCGGGGGGGCCGTTCGGTCATGCCACCAACCATCCCAACACGCCGGCCGACGCCGCGCACAGGAGGGCGGCCGCCGCCTCGCCATCCCAATGCCGCAGCGCGCTCGCGCACGCCTGAGCCACGCGCAATCGGGGCAGCCGCAACGCCGCAACCGCGGTCGGGTCGGCGCCGTCGGCGATGATTCGCGACAACGTCTCTCCCAGCCGCAGCATCTCGGTGGGCGTCGGTAGCGGGGTGTCGGGCCGGCGCCACGCCGCGAGGTGCGCTTCGAGGAACTCGACGGCCGCCTCCGGGTCGTCGAGGCGGATCTGAAGCGCCCGGTTGCAGACATCGTCGGCCGCGACGTCGCCGGTCGTTTGCACCACGAGGTCGCGCTCGAAGGGGCGCGCGCAGGCGAGCGCCGCGCAGGCCGCGCGCAGTCGAGGATCAGCGTGGTCCTGCGCGCGTTCCTGCAGCCACGCTGTGGTGAGTCCGAAGAGCGCCGGGTCGTGCGTCGGGAACACGCGCTCGTCGGCGGCGTCCGTCGCGTGCAGCACGTGGTGGTCCTCTCCGGAGACGCGGACGGCCACGGGCGTCCGCACCTCGCGGTCGACCATCGCCAGCTTCGTCAGGTTCAGGCGCAGCGCGTCGCTCTCGACGACCGGGGTCCCATCCGCGAGCCGCCAACCGCCCTCGACGTCGAGCCGCGCCTCGTCGCGCTCGACGTCGGGCGGGACGAATGCGGGCGCCAACGCGTGAAGCACGGGCACGTCGCGAAAGGCCGGCGCGAGCTCGACACGCCCCCGCCGGGTCACGAATGGGTGGTCCTCGAAGACGACGAGGCTGCCGAGGACCCGGCGGAGGTCGACCGAGGCCTGAAAGAGGCGGCTGATGACCGGGCGCGCGAGCGGGTCGTCTTCGTCCTGCTCGCTGAGCTTGTCGCGGAGCTGCACGAGGGCGCCGCCGTCGATGTCGGTGCCGTAAAGGCTCATCCGGCCGAGCTCGTCGAGGGAGAAGCCGTGACAGTAGATCCGGCCCGTGAAGCCCTGCGCCCGGATCCGGGCGGCCCGCGGCTCGGTCTCGGCGGCCTCCGCCATGCGGCGCTCGACACGCTCGAGCGAGAGCGCGCGGGTGAAGAGCTGTCGCCAGGACAACAGCCGCTGGGTCGCCGCCCACGCCGCGTCCGGGTCTCGCAACGTCGCGCCGAGGGCGCGTACCTCCGCGGCGGCAGAGGCGACGCCGAGACGGTCGGCGCGCTCCGCCAACGCCTCGAGGGCGTCGTCGAGGTCGGCCGCCGGGCGTGCGAGCCCGGCGACGAGGACCTGGTCGGTCACCTCACCGAGCTCCTCGAGGAAGCCGTCCACCGGATCAGCCACGCGCCTTCTCCAGCGACTCGAGGGAGAGGTGCACCTCGTGCACACGTCGCAGGCCGCCCTTCCGCAGCGTGATGCCGTCGGGGAAGACCGCGGTGTACGGGTGGAAGACGAGGGCGCCGCCGGAGACGGAGACCCGGCCGAACAGGCCCTCCGGCTCGGCGCCCACCCGCACGCCGGTCCCGTAGAGACGCTCGAGGTTGTCGACGAGCAGGTTGTTCTCGCCCCGGAGCGGAACGGACAACCGGAGCGGCATGCGGCGAGCATCCGCGAGGGTACAGCCCGCGCGGGCGCGTTTGTGGTCGACGTCGAGCAGGTCCGTGAAGGCAGGGCGCACGTAGGCGAGGAGCGGCGCCTCGGTGGGGGCACGCACGGGCGCGCGCTCCTGGTCGCGCAGCCGGTCGAGCAGTTGCCGCCAGTCTTCGACGTCGCACGCTGCGTACGCGCGACCGCCCTTGTACGCGCCCTCGCTGACGCGCAGGTCGCGGTGGATCGACAGCCGACCGTCGCGGGAGAGCTTCGCGCCCTCGAAAAGCCAGGCGCCGTGGGCGAGGTCGCGCATCGAGCGACCGACCGTCTCGCTGATGTGCATGCGCAGCAGCGCCGCGGGATCGGTCCCGAAGTGCATCGCGGGCCGCGCGTTGGTCACCTGCAGCAGGTCGTCGCGCCCTTCGCACCACATCGCGACGGTGATGCCGATGAAGCCGGAGTCTGTGTGCCAGCCCCAGGCGCCGAGCGGCTGCAGATGCATCGGCTCGTCGACCACGGTGTAGGTGCGGCGCGCCTCGCCGACGAGGTCGAGCATCTCGGCGGGCAGCGTGCCCTCTTCGCGGCGGCGACGCACCGCGCGCGAGAGCAGCCACACCTGGTTGATGGCCCCGGCGTAGTCGCCCATCGAAAAGAGCGGATCGCGCTGCGTGTAGCGGCGGACGTGGGTGGCGAGGGCTTCGAGCTGCCGCTCGATGCGGACCAGGCCGGCGTTGTGGGCGGTCTGCGAGAGGGCGAGCAGCTCGGCGCTGCTGCTGCTGCTCATCCGCTGCAATCCCTGGAGGGCGAGGCGGCGCAGCAACGCGTCGATGGCGTCCAGGGCACGCCCCATGCGCTCGAGCTGGTCGCGCACGCGCTTCGGGAGGTCGGTGCGGGGTGTTCCCCGCTCATTCGCCGCTGGGCTCATGCGATGATCCGCCCGACATGTTCGGCGAGGCGCTTCGGCGTGAGGGCCGCGACGAACCAGCCGCACCCGGCGAGGCGGCGCGCGAAGGCTTCGTCGAAGACCGGGTTGCAGTCGGCGTCGAGGGCGGACAGCCCGATCCCGTGAACGCCCGCCTCGGTGAGCCGCTTGGCGAGCGCGAGCACCGCGGGCCGCTCCCCGGCGAGGTGCCAGTCGGAGAGCATGACCATCACCGTGCGCCGCGGCTCGGTGACCAGCGCGGCGCAATGCTGCAGCGCTGGCAGCATCTTCGTGCCGCCGCCAAGCTGGCAGCTCATCAGCACCTCGACGGGGTCATGCGCCAGGTGCGAGACGTCCATCACCCGGTGGTCCCACAAGACGAGGCTCACGCTGACCGCCGGCAGGCGCGCGAAGATCGCGGCCATCACGGCGCTGTGGATCAGGCTGTCGACCATCGAGCCCGACTGGTCGACGGCGACCACCACGTGCCATGGGCTGCGCATCCGCTGGCGGTGGCGGAAGTAGATGCGGTCGGCGACGAGCCGCCCTTTCTCGCTGTCGTAGTGGCGCAGATTGCGGCGGATGGTGCGGCGCCAGTCGGTGTTGCGGAAGCTGCGGACCGGTGAGCGCCCGAGCGGGTCGATCGGGCCGTGAAACGCGGGTCGGGTCTCGGTCTCGAGGCGCGCGGACAGCTGCTCGACGACGGCGTCGACGATCTCCCGGGCCGCGTCGAGCACCGCGCCCTTCATCAGGTGCTTGAAGTTGAGGATCGCGTGGAGCAGCGGCTCGGTCGGCTCGGCCTGGCGCAGCACGTCGGGGTCGGTGACGAGCTCCTCGAGGCCGTAGCGCACGAGGGCGTCCTGCTCCATGACGCGCGCCGCCTCCTTGGGGAAGAGGCGACGCACCTCGTTGAGCCAGAGCGGCACGCTGAGCCCCCGGCCGCCGTCGGTGCTGGCGGCGCGGTGCATGCGCTCGCTGTGCTCGCGGTCGTAGATGTAGTCGAGCGGGACGTCGAGGGCCCGCGCTTCGGTGAGGCGGTCCGCGAGATCCTGAGAAGGGCCGCCGCCCGCCTCGCCGCTGGGTTCGAGCTCCAGGTGGTCGTCGGCATGCTGGCCGAGGACCAGCCGCCAGCGCAGGGCCTGCTCGACCTGGCGCTCGTCGCTCACCACCACCCCTCCAGCGCGCCCGCGACGGCGGTGTCGATCCGCGCACACGCCGCGGCGAGCTCGGGCGGAACGGGCGCGTCTGCGTCGCGCGTCTCGCGCACGCAGACCTCTTCGGCGACGTGGCGCGCGACCTCGTCGATCTCGGAAGGCGTGAACAGCGTGAAGGCGCGGCGCAAGTCCGGGAGCAGCGTCTTGAAGACGTCCCAGTCGAGCTCGGCGAGCACCTCGTTGACGGTACGCAAGAGGCGCCGGCTGCGCAGGAAGACGCCGCGGCTGGTCAGGAAGAGCCCTTCGAGGAACGCACCGGCGTCGAGGACTTTGTCGGGCGGTCCGCGCAGATAGCTCAGAAGCTCGGTGGCGATGTCGCGCTCGCGCAGCGCACCGAAACCGTAGAGCACGCCGAAGCCTGCGCCGCGCACGCCGGCGCGCCCATCCGGAGCGTCCACGAGCGCGTGCACCTGCTGCACCAGCAGGTCGACGTCGAGCGCGGCGGCCTCGAAGGTGAGGGCGATGCGCACGAGGGTCTGCACGCGGTCGAGCACGTCCCCCTGCTCCGCGGACTCGACGTAGGCGGCGGCCGGGAGCGCCAGGGCCGCCCGGACGAAGAGCATCTGCACCGTCTCCAACACGCGCTCGTCTCCGCGGGTCGCGAGGGCGTCGCGGTGGGAGTGGAGCAGCACGAAGTCGGCGAGGGCGTCCACGAGGCGGACCAGCCGGCGGTCCTCGGCGATGGCCGTCTCGACCACGTCCAGGGTGGCGTCGAAGTGCTCGACGAGCATCATCTGAGCGCAGCGGAGCAGGAGTCGCGCGGCGATGGCGGCGTCCTCGGTGACCTCGGCCAGCTGCTCGCGCAGCGTCACGGCGGCGGCCTCGGCCAGGGTCGCGCCGCGGTCGGCCAGCTCGAGCAGGCGGTCGTCCACCACCTCCGTCCAGCGCACCGCCCAGGTCTCGGTGATCAGGTGCAGATTGGTGCCGGTGGCCGGATCGGGGCCGCGAAAGTGCCCGCCGTGGGACTCGAGCTCGCCGAAGAAGGGCACCTCGAGGAAGTCGCATTGGTGCAGGACCGCACTCTTCAGCCGGTGTTTGCGCTGCTTGTGCAGATCCAGGCGCACCGTCTTCGCCTCGCCGGTGACGTCGAGGCGGTGCGCTTTGCAGCGCGCGTAGAAGTCAGCGAGCAGCGGGACCTGGCCGGCGGCGTCGGTGACCTCGCCGTGGGCGCGCCCGACCAGGACTTCGCGCGCGGCGCGCTCGACGGCGCCACCGAGCAGCCGCCGGTCCCCCTTCACGTAGCTCATCTGGGCGGCGTCGAGCAGGTCGTGCAGCGTGACCTCGGCGTTGCCGCGCAGCTCCGCCAGGCGGCGCGCGGCCTTCCACGCTGCGACCGCGTCGGCGGTGCTCGGACCCTCCTGCCGGCCGCGGGCCTCGCGCATCACCTCCACGAGCATGCGCATCGCGGCGGCGTCGTAGGGCCGCGGCTCCTCGGCCACGAGCGCCTCCCAGACCGCCTGGCCGTAGGCCGGGAGCCGCTCGAGGGAGTACAGCCGGGCCAGCGCCTGGAACGAGTGGGCGACCACCAGCGTCTCGAGGTGCGAATCCTTGAAGACCTTCGCGCGCTTCCGCTTCGTGAACGGGAGGGCGACGCTGTGGAAAGCGCCGGTGACGACCACGACGCGCCCCTCCGGGTGCGCCTTCAGGACGCGGTCGACGTGGTAGCGCATGTGGGCTTCGCGGGTGAGCGTGCCGTCCACGTCGTCCGGGCCGGCGCCCCCCGCGTAGCGCGCGCACCAGGCGAAGGTGAGCACGCGGCGGGTGAAGTCCTCGCGCGAGAGGTGGAGGCCGCCGACCTCGAAGTGACCGTCCCAGAGCTCGTCGAAGGAGCGCTTCCGCTCGCGTAAGCGCAGCGCCTCGAAGTAGCGGGAGAGCCCGAGGTGGTGGTCGTCGGGGGCCTCGCTCGAGCGGCCGGTGCGCGCGTGTTGGAACGGCACCCGCGCCGTGAGCGGGAGGTCGATGAAGTGCAGCGCCGCTCCGGCCGCCGCCCCCGCGGTCAGCGCGTTGTACTCGGGGCAGAAGTCGGTGAAGGGCCACCACGAGCGGAAGCGCGCCGGCACGTCCTCGGAAGGGGTCTGGCGGCCGTTGAGCCCGAAGCGATTCCTGCGGTCGGCGTAGGCCGAGAGGATCGTGAGCGGCGGGCGCGTGGCCGGGCTGACGATGTGGGGGATGAGGGGGTCGGCGTCGTCGGGCCCCTCGACGAGGACCGCGGCGGGCTGCACCTCTTCGATGAGCCGGCGCACATGCCAGGCGCAGGCGGGGCTGAAGTGCTTGACCGGAAACCAGACGACGCGCTCTTCGGCGAGGATGCGCTCGACCGCCGCCTCGACGTCGTCTGGTCCGGGAGGGGGCTTCCTGCGCGCCACGGCGCGCCGTTATCTCACGGGCGAGGTTCGCACGGCAGCGTCACTCGGAATCGGGCGCCCGGCTCGCCGGGGTTGAGCAGCTCGAGGCGCCCGCCGTGACCCTCGGCGATGCGGCGGCAGAGGGCGAGGCCGAGGCCGGTCCCCTTCTCGCGCGTGGTGTAGAAGGCGTCGAAGACCCTCTCCGCGTGCTCCGCCTTCACGCCGGGGCCGTCGTCCGCGATCTCGATGGCTTCGCCGTCTGCGGCGACCGCGAAGGTGACCGTGCTCGCACCCGAATTGGCCGCGTTGCTGGCGAGGTTGAGCAGCAGTCGTCGCAGCTGCTCGCGGTCCGCCTGCACCGTGCCCTTGGGGTCGATGACCAGCTCGGCGTCGACCATCGAGCGCAGCTCTTCGACCAGCCAGGCGACGTCCACCTCGCTGCGTTCGACCGGCATACGCCGCGCGTAGGCCAGGAACTCCTCGACCACCCGCTTGAGCACGCCCAGCTCCTTCTCGACGCGGGCGAGCAGCGCGAGCTCCTCCTCCTGGCCTTCGAGGTCCTCGCGCAGCAGACCGGCGAAGAGCTCCATGCCGCCGAGGGGGTTTCGCACCTCGTGGGCGATGCCGCCGAGCATCATCTGCATCTCGCGGTCGCGTCGCAGGAGGGCAGTGCGCATCTCGTCCATCGTCGACGAGAGCACCGCCAGCTCGCTCGCGCGTTCGCGGCGCAGGGCCACCGGGGCGTCGAGATCACCGGCGCCGATGCGCTGAGCGGCCTGGGCGAGCTGGTCGAGGGGGGCGGTGAGCGCGCGGCTGAAGCCGAAGACGACGACCCCGAGGGCCAGCAGGGCCACGAGGCCCAGAGCCAGCAGGTAGTCGCGCAAGTCGTCGATCGCGCCGTAGCTGGCGGCGCTCCCTTCCACGCCGAGGACCGCGACGACTTTGCCGTCGTGGAGCACGGGGGCGAAGCCGCGTTTGTACCGGGTGCCGTCGCGCGCCGTGTAGAGCACCGACGCGACCGTCTCGCCCTTCGCCACCCGCAGCAGCTCGACGCGGTCCTGGGCGAGGGTGCGGTCGGGGCTGCCGGGTGCGGGGGCCTCGGCGGCTGTGTCCACGAGCGAGCGGCCGTCGAGCGCGGCGATGAAGACGCGGCGGGCGTCCGTGCGTTCGGCCACGCGCTTCAGGCGACCGAGCAGATTCGCGTGGGTCCGGGTCTTGTCGGGCGTGAAGCGCGCGACGAGGCCGCCGGGCAGCTGAGCGGAGGTCGCGGCGGCGCTGTCGCGGAGGCGACGCCCCACGACATCCTCGACGGTCGCGCGCGCAGCGAACCAGGCGACGCCGACCAGCGCTGCCAGGAACAGCAGCGACGGCGCGAGGACCGCCCACGAGAGCTGCGCGCGCAACGACTTCGGCCAGAGTCGCACCGCGGGATGATAACCCGAGCGCGACCGGGTACGTTCGAAAGTGGTGACCTCCGACGCACCCGTCCCAGACGACGTCGCCGCCGCTGCGGAGCGGATCGCTCCGTGGATTCGCCGCACACCGGTCATGCGCGTTCAGGGTCCGGGCGCGCGCCCCATCGTCCTGAAGCTCGAAGGCATGCAGCGCTCGGGGTCGTTCAAGCTGCGCGGCGCCCTCAACAAGCTGATGCAGCTGGGCGCGGCCGCGAAGGGGGGCGTGGTCACCGCGAGCGGCGGCAACCACGGCCTCGGCGTCTCCTGGGCCGGGTGGTTGCTGGGCGTCCCCGTCCACGTCTGCGTGCCGTCCTCCACGCCGAATGTGAAGCGCGTGGCCCTCGAGGCGTGCGCCGGCAACATCGAGGTCATCCCCGGCCGCTACCCGGACGCCGAGACCGCCGCGCGCTCACTCGCGAGCGCCCGCGGGCGACCCTATGTGCACGCCTACGACGACCCGGACGTGATCGCCGGCCAGGGCACCTGCATGCGCGAGCTCGTGGCCGACGCACCGGACGTCCGCACCGTGGTCGTCGCCATCGGCGGCGGGGGTCTCGCCTCCGGCTGCATCCTCGCCTCGGAGGGACGCCGCGTCGTCGGCGTCGAGCCCTTCGGCGCACCCACGATGCACGCCGCCTTGCGCAGCGGCGGCCCGGTGCGCCTGCAACAGATCGAGTCCGTGGCCGCAGACTCCCTCGGCGCCGGCCGCGTCTCAGACCTCACCTTCGCGCTCTGCCGCGAGGGCCTCGACCGGGTCGAGCTGGTCGAAGACGACGCCATCCGCGCCGCCCAGCGCTGGCTGTGGACCCACTTGCGCGTAGCCGCCGAGCCCGGCGCCGCGGCCGGCCTCGCTGCCCTGTCAGCGGGGCTGCTCGACGACGACCCCGGCCCCATCGGCCTGGTCCTGTGCGGCGCGAACGTCGACCTGTCCATGCTCGGCTGACGACCACGCGCGGTCGCTCACCAACCGCCCTTCTCGAGCCTGAGCTTGCCGAAGCGCCACCAGGCGACGAACAGGGCGAGCAGGTAGACGACGAGGATGCCGAGGGCGATCCAGCCGGCGCGCGGGTAGTTGTCGGGCCAGCCGGCGGCGGGCATCGGCAGGACGACGAGCAGGAGCGGGACGCCGAGCACGATGGCGCCGGCCGATCCGAGCACCGCGCTTGCCGGAGCGCCGCCCTTCATCTCCGGGTCGAGGATGCGGAAGAGCGCGAGGCCGGTCGGGAGTGTGCCGGTGGCCATGCCGAAGAGGACGACGCCGTGCTCGAAGGGCTCGTCCGGGAACGCGCGCGGGGCGAGCCACATCACGGTGAGGAGCGTGACGGTCCCGCCGAGCACGACGACGAGGGTGATGGGCACCCAATTGGCGGTGAGCACGGAGATCTGCACGGCGGCGAGGGCGGCGCAGGTGACGACGTCGACGGTGAGGCCGGCGATGCGCCCGAGCAGCGGCGTGTCGAGCGAGCACGCCCGGTCCGAGCAGCAGGCCGACTACGCCGCCGATGATGGATGCAGGGATGCCGAGCGCGCCGAGCGGACGGATGCCGCGGCGCAGCAGCTCCGCGCTGAGCAGGAGTGCGCCAAGCAACAAGCCGCTGAGGACGACAGCGCTCTGCCAGAACTGCACGGCTCCGACTATATATGTCCGTTGGCAGATCAGGGAGGGAGGCGTGGCCTACGACGAAGGACTGGCGGAGCGGCTGCGTGACGCGCTCACCCTCGCGTTCACGACGAGCCTGCCCGCCAGGTAGCTCAGCGTTGCAGCTTGGCCTCGACGGCGGCCGCTGCAGCGTCTTCGCCCAGCCCCCTCCACTGCTCGAGCGCCAGCGTCCACGCGCGGCGCGCCCGCTCGAAGTCGCCCGCCGCGAGAAGGCGATCGCCCGCGAGGTCCGTGGTCATCGCGTTGTCGCGCGAGACCATGCCCGTACTCGTGAGCAGCCCCTCCAATCGCTCGACCTCAGCGTCCCAGACCGAGCCGTCGACGACCCCTGAGATGCAGGCGAGTCGGCCGCTCAGCGCCGAGGGCAGCAGGTGGCCCTCGTTGCGTTCGTCGAGGATCTCCACGGCCGTCTCGAAGGTCGCACCCGCCTCGTCGAAGCGCCCGGTCTCGAGCAGCAGAAGCCCGAGGTTGAGGCGGGCTACCATCAACTTCCGCGAGCCGATGGCGGTCCACTCCGCGAGCGCGAATCGATAACAGGTGGCCGCCTCGTCGAGCTGCCCCTCCGTGCGCGCTTGCTCGCCGAGGTCGTGCGTGCAGTGGGCGACGCCATCGCGACTCGACACCTGCTCGAAGAGCGCGCGCGCACGTCCGAGCGCCTCCCGGACGGCGTCGGTGTCGCCCCACCGGCGGTAGACCTGGTTGCGTCCCAGATGGCACCAACCCACTCGAAACAGGTCGCCCGTCGCGTCGAAGCGCGACTCGGCTCGGAGGAAGAGACGCTCGGCCTCCTCGAGGCTGCCGCGGAGCAAGTTGACGTGCGCCAACCCATGCAACGACAGGCCGACGTGCAGGTCGTCACCGATCTCCTCACCGGCGCGGGCCGCCTCTGAGTACGCCGCGGCGGCCTCGTCGGGCATTCCCTGCGCGATGGAGACATAGCCGAGCTCGCAGTGGGCGGCGACGGACACCTCGGCCCAGTCAAAGCGGGCAGCCGCGTCGACCGCGCGGCGCACCCACGGCTCAGCCTCCTTCGGTGCGCCTCGAAGACGAATCAACATCGAGCGGAAGGTCCAGCCCCCCGCTCGGCGGGGGTCCTCGGGGGCCAACGCCAGTCCTTCTACCGTCGCCTCGTAGCGGTCCAGGAGCTGCTCTGTGCGCGGGTAGTCCGCTGCGTCGAGGCGCGCTGCGATGGCAGAGCAGAGCGGCGCGAGCGCCTCCTCCTCGCGACCGGCGGCGATCAGATGCTCGGCTCTCCGGTCAAAGGCGGCGCCCGGGTACAGCTGCGCCAACACGTCGGCGCAGTTGCTGTGGTGACCGACCCACCGGCCGGCGGCCCACGCGCCACGACGGATGCTCTCGCGCAGCATGTTGTGGAAGAAAGACCAGCTCGTGCTGTCGCGGGTCGCCAGGCGCGCGCCGACGAGCTCGGTCACCATGTAGGGCGGCACGCGCGCCCCCGCCCACGTGCAGACCGCGGCCCACTCTGCCAGGTCGACGGAGGGGCCCATCGCAGCCGCGATCTCCAGCGGGTGTCGCGATGACGGCCACAAGCGGACGAAGCGGTCGACTCGGTCGGTCCACAGACCGTGGATCGCGTCGGGGATCACCGTCGATTCGTCGGCCAGCTCGAATCCGGCCGGGCCGGCGACCAACACGCCGCGCCCGACCCAGTCGCCGACGAGCTGGACCGCGAAGAGCGGGTTGCCCTCGGTCCGCCCGCGCACCTGGCGGGCGACATCCGACACGAGGCCGAGCAGACGGTCCACCAGCTCCGCATGGTGTCCGACCTCGAGGGGCTCCAGGGCGAGCAGCTCGACGTCGCGACACCGCCAGAGCTCCTCGAGCGCCGACCGCTCCAGCGACCTGTCGTGCAGGGCGTCATCTCGCAGCGTCATGACCACCAGGACGGCGAGCGGCGATGGCGTGCCAGAGAGCACGGACTCGGTGAATCGGATCGCGTCGAAGCCCCATTGGACGTCGTCGAGGCTGCCGAGGGACGCGCGTCGTCGGGTGCGACTCGAACTCGACAAACGCGACCGTCGATGCCGGCCTGCCCGGCGATGCGTTCGTCGCTGCGCCAGACGCCGCCGACGACGCGGCCATCGACGACGACGCGGACCCGGGTGACGCGGCCGTTCCCGACGCGGCGGCCATCGACGAGGCACCGAACCTCGCGGCGGCGTGCGCGGACGACTTCGACACCATCTACGCCGCGCAGGCTTCGGCGGACGATCCGAAGGGCGCCCTGGTCGCGTGCTCCCCCGCGGAGACGGCGACGGCCGATGAGGTCGCCGAGCGGCTCGCGGCCGCCGGGGTCGCCGGGGTCGAAGTGCGCGCCGGCTACCGCGCGTACCGCATCGCGTATCGCACCGAGCGCGTGCCCGGGGTCCACGGGACCGGCACCGCGCGGCTCTATCTGCCCGATCTCGCGGGACCCGCGCGCCCCGTCGTCGCCGTCACTCACGGGACCGCAGGCCTCGCAGACGAGTGCGCGCCCTCCCGCCACCCGCCGAACGCCAACGCCGACGGGCTCTTCCTCCCGTGGGTCGCCGCCGGCTTCGTCACCGTGACTCCGGACTACGCCGGTCTCGGCAACCCGGGCGTGCAGGGGTATGGCCACCCGGGCGACACCTCCAGCTCCGTGATCGACGCGGGCCGCGCGGCGATCGCCGTAGACGGGACGCGCGCGCAGATGGTCGTGATAGGTCACAGCCAGGGCGGAGGTGCTGCGCTCACCACCCAGGCGAACGCCCGCGTCTACGGTTCGCCCGACATCGAGCTAGTCGCCGCGATCAGCGTCGCGGGCAACCTCAGCGACAACGCGACGCTCACCGCGTTTCGTTTCCCGCGCGTGCCCATCGGCGGCGGCGGCGGGGTGACGCTCGCGGTCGTGATGCTCGCGCTCTACGCCGACTGGGCGAACCTCTTCGGCGAGGTGCGCGGCGGCGAGATCCAGGTGAAGGTCTACGAGCGCGACGGGAAGGACCGCGCGACGCGGCGGCTCGAGCGCATGGTGCTCACCCCTTTCCCGATTCGCGTTGAGACGGCGCTGACCAATAACGACATGACCAAGGTGGAGGTCATCGACTACCGGGACGACGGCGCGACGGTCTACTGGCGCGTCATGTACTCCGACAACGACTCGACCGAGACCGACGTCGGCAGCGTCGACTTCCGCCGCTTCGACGACAGCTCCACGGTGATCACCTTCCACTCGGCGCACCGGCTCAACGCCGCGGGCTTCCACATCCCGAACAAGCTCGTGAAGATCGCGCTGAAGTCGACCTTCCTCGGCTTCATCGAGCACTACCGGACGCTCGTCGAAGGCCGCTGAGCCCCGCGCCGGGAAGGCCGGATTGACACCTCTGGTCCTCGCCTGTACATTCCCGCGTCCTTTTCCGGCCCTGGCACACCCATGTCCGCTCCGCTCGAGCTCAAGTTCCGCATCGACGCCGTTCCCCCCGAGGGGCGTGCGTTCGTGGGTGAGCTGACGACGGAGCTCTTGACCGAGCCGCTCTCCGGCCTCGTCGGGAAGCTGGGCTACCGAATCGACGCGCCCGCCCGCGTCGACGGCAAGGTGTACAAGTCGGCCGGGGGCGAGCTGGTCATCGACGCGCGCATCCTGCTGTCCGTCGGGTTCGACTGCGTGCGCTGCCTCGAGGCGCGCACCCTCGACCTCGAGCTGCGACACGACCACGTCTTCAACAAGTCCGCGGCCGCCGAAGAGGGCGAGCAGGGCTTCGACGACGCGGCGCTCGGCGCCCCGGACGAGCACCGGCTGGACGGCGAAGAGGTCGACCTCGTGCCCATCCTGCGCGAGGACGTGGTCCTGGCGATGCCGATGAACCCTTCCTGCCGGACAGGAGGCGTCGAGACGGACGCGCCCTGCACCGAGCTGAACCAGAGCAAGCCGGACGAAGCCGCGAGTATCGACCCGCGTTGGGCGCCGCTGCTGAAGCTCAAGAACGAGTTGAACTGAGGAAACTGAGATGGCCGTCCCGAAGCGAAGGAAGTCCCGCTCAAAGCGCGACTCGCGCCGTGCGACCCACAAGATTGGCGCGTCGGTCTACAACGACTGCTCCAACTGCGGCGCCCCGAAAGAGCCCCACCGCATCTGCGGCGCGTGTGGCTGGTACAAGAACCGCTACGTCCTCGAGGTAGTCGAGGTCGAGGTCTAGCGGGTCCTGGACCTCGACCCCGCGGACACGCCGCCACCGGAAGGGCGGCTCGCCGAGCTGCCCGTCGCCGTCGACGCGATGGGGGGCGATCGTGCCCCTGCGGTCGTCATCGAAGGCGTCGTCCAGGCCTGCCAGAAGGGGCACGGCCCCATCATCCTCGCGGGTGATGAAGAGCGCATCCGCGCCGAGCTCGAGCGCGTCGGCGCCACCGACCTGCCCATCACGATCGAGCACGCCTCTGAGGTGATCGGCATGGCCGAGCACCCCGGACGCGCCGCCCGCACCAAGCGCGACAGCTCGATGCACGTAGGCTTCCGCGCCGTCCAGGAGCGGCGCGCCTGCGGCTTCGTCTCGGCCGGCAACAGCGGCGCGATGATGGCGACAGGCCTGCTCACGCTGCGGCGCATCCCGCGGTGCGACCGACCCGCCATCGCCAGCGCGCTCCCCACGAAGGGCGCCGGGACGGTCCTGCTCGACATGGGCGCCAACGTCGAGGTGCGCGCCGCCCACCTGGTGCAATTCGCGCTGATGGGTGCCGCGTACGCGGAGATCCTGCTCGACATCGAGCGCCCGACGGTCGGCCTCCTCTCCAACGGCGTCGAGCCCACGAAAGGCACCGAGACCCTGCGCGAGGCCCACCGCCTGCTCACCGTGACCGACCTGAAGTACGTCGGCTACGTCGAGGGCCGCACGGTCCCGTTCGGCGAGGTCGACGTGGTCGTCACCGACGGCTTCACCGGAAACGTCGCGCTCAAGCTCTCGGAGGGCATCGCGCTCGCGCTGCTCGACCGGCTGCGCGACAGCTTGAAGGGCGACTGGCTCGGCACGCTCGGGGCCGCGCTCATCAAGCGCACCATCCGCAAGCTGCGAAACGAGCTGGACTGGTCCAGCATCGGCGGCGCCCCCCTGCTCGGCCTCAACGGCATCGCGCTCGTCGCCCACGGCAGCTCGTCGCCGCGCGCCATCGCCAACGCCATCGCCCTCGCGCGCTCCCACGCCGCGGTCGGCCTCGTCCCGCGCCTCAAGAAGGTGCTCGAAGAGAGCGCGTCGCCAGACGAGACCACGAGCACCTCGGAGCTCCCGCTCACCCGCACCAGCGGCTCCCACAAGACCGTCTGATGGCTCCGTCGAGGACATCTGGAATGGGGATTGTCGGGACCGGACACGCGCTCCCGGAGACTGCGCTGACCAACGCCGAGGTCGCCGCACGTCTCGATCTCGAAGAGGGCTGGATCCTCGAGCGCACGGGCATCCATACGCGCCGCATCCTCGCGGATGGAGAGTCGCTGCTCGACCTGGCAGAGGCCGCCGCGCGCCGGGCGCTCGAGGCAGCGTCGCTCGACGCGGGCGCGCTCCAGAAGGTGGTCGTCGCCACCATCACCGACGACCTGCTCGCGCCGCGCCTCGCCGATCGACTGGGCCTCCGCTGCCCCGCCTTCGACCTGGCGGCGGCGTCCGCGGGGTTCGTCTACGCCCTCGACGCCGCGAAGGGCGGCGGTCCCACTCTGGTCGTCGGCGCCGAGCAGCTCAGCCGCGCCATCGACTGGAGCGACCGCGACACCGCCATCCTCTTCGGCGACGGCGCAGGCGCGGTGGTGCTCGACCCCTCTGCCGGGGCCCAGGTCGTCGCGACCCGATTCGGCAGTGACGGCTCGGCCCACGAAGCGGTGGGTATCGTCGACGGCGTGGTCCGCATGCGAGGGCGCGCCGTGTACCGCGCCTACGTCACGCACCTGCCCGCCGCGGTCTCCGCCGTCGCGGAGTCCGCCGGCTGGGCGGTCGCCGAGATCGACCACCTCGTGCCCCACCAGGCCAACGGCCGCGCCCTCGAAGCGGTGGCGAAGCGGCTGCAGCTACCCGCACACCGCGTGGTGCTCGATCTCGCCGAAATCGGGAACACCAGCGCCGCCAGCATCCCCATCGCGCTCGACCGCGCGGTGCGCTCGCGACGCATCAAGACAGGCGATCGTGTCGTGCTCGCAGCCCTCGGTGCGGGCCTCGTTTGGGGGGCCGCGGCCCTGCAATGGGATTGACACCCCGCGTCGCGCGCGTGTAGATGCCCGCAGCTTCGCCGGAGGGCGCGATGGCCAGCATGGAAGAACGGGTTCGAGCGATCATCGTCGAGCAGCTCGACGCTGCCGAAGAGGAGGTCGTACCCGAGGCCTCGTTCATCGATGATCTCGGCGCAGACTCTCTCGACCTCGTCGAGTTGGTGATGCGGATGGAAGAAGTCTTCAACGTCGAAATACCCGACGAAGACGCCGAGAACATCCGCACCGTCCAGGACGCGATCAACTACATCCAACAGCACATCGAGTAGCCCTCGTGCGCGCGCCTGCCAACCGACGGGTGGTCATCACCGGCATCGGGCTGGTCACGCCGGTTGGGGTCGGCACCCGCGAGACCTGGCAGGGTCTGCTCGAAGGCCGCAGCGGCATCGGGCCCATCACCCGTTTCGACGCCACCGACTACGCCTCCCGGATCGCCGGTGAGGTCGACGGCTTCGATCCGCTCGTCTGGCTGGGCCGCAAGGACTCGAAGAAGATGGATCGCTTCATCCATCTCGCCGTCGGCGCGTCGATGATGGCCCTCGAGGACGCGCGACTGCCGTCTCCTGTCCCGAACGCGGAGCGCACTGGCGTCCTCGTCGGCGCCGGGATGGGCGGCCTCGAGTCGCTCTACGACGCACAGCAGATCCTCACCAACCGCGGTCCGCGGCGCGTCAGCCCGTTCACGATCCCGCGGCTCATCCCGAACCTCGCGCCCGGCCAGATCTCGATCCTCACCGGCGCGCGCGGCCCCAACCTCTGCAGCGTCAGCGCGTGTGCGACCGGCGCCCACAGCATCGGCGACGCGGCGCGGCTGATCGCCCGGGGTGACGCCGACGTGATGATCGCCGGCGGCACCGAGGCGGCCGTCACCCACCTCGGCATCGCGGGCTTCGCGGCGATGAAGGCCCTCTCGACGCGCAACGACGAGCCGGAGCTGGCCTCGCGCCCCTTCGACGCCGAGCGCGACGGCTTCGTCTGCGCAGAAGGCGCTGCGACCGTGATCCTCGAGACGCTCGATCACGCCCGCGCCCGCGACGCTCGCATCTACGCCGAGGTGAAGGGCTACGGCCAATCCTCCGACGGGCACCACATGACGATGCCCGCGCCCGGCGGCGAAGGTGCGCGCCGGGCGATGCGCGCGGCCCTCGACGACGCCGAGCTGGGTCCCGAGGCCATCCGCTACGTCAACGCCCACGGCACCAGCACGCCGGGGGGCGACAAGGCGGAGGTCCAGGCCATCCGCGGCGTCTTCGGCGACCACGCAGACGCGCTGTGGGTGAGCAGCACCAAGTCGATGACCGGCCACACGCTCGGCGCGGCTGGCGCCATCGAGTCGGCGGTCTGCGCCCTCGCGGTCTACGAAGGACGGGTGCCACCGACCATCAACCTCACCGCGCCCGATCCGGATTGCGACCTGGACTTCGTCGCCGACGGGGCGCGCGAGGGCGACATCAACGTGGCGATGAACAACAGCTTCGGCTTCGGCGGCACCAACGTCTGCCTCGTCTTCACGAGCCCCGAGAGGACCGCCGCATGAGCGTCACGATCGCCATCGCCTCGGACCACGCCGGATTCAAGCTGAAGACCGCCGTCGGCGCCCATCTGCGGGCCGCCGGCCACGAGGTGCTCGACCTCGGTCCGGACACCGCCGACCGCGTCGACTACCCCGACTACGCCCACGCCGTCGCCCGCGCGGTCACCGGCGGTGAAGCGCGCTTCGGCGTGCTCTGCTGCGGATCCGGCATCGGGATGTCGATGGCCGCCAACCGCCACCCCGGCATTCGCGCCGTCCTCGCCCACGACGCCACGTCCGCGCGGCTGTCCCGCGAGCACAACGACGCCCAGGTGCTGTGCCTCGGCGAGCGCCTCCTCGGCGAGGTCGTCGCCCTCGACGCCCTCGACTCGTTCCTCGGTGGCGAATTCCTGGGCGGCCGCCACGTGGGCCGCGTCGCGAAGATCGACGAAGGCGCGCGGTGAACTGCCCGTCCTGCCAACACCCCGACTCGGCGGTGCTCGACTCGCGCGTCTCGAAGGATGGCGGCTCGATCCGTCGCCGGCGACGTTGCAAGGATTGCGACTTCCGCTTCACCACCTACGAGCGCGTCGAGCTCGTGCTCCCGGTGGTGATCAAGCGCGACGAGAGCCGCGAGAGCTTCAACCGCGACAAGGTGCGGGCCGGCGTGATGCACGCGTGCCGGAAGCGCTCGGTCACCGCAGCGCGGGTCGACGAGCTCGTCGGCATCGTCGAGCGCTACTTCGCCGACCAGAGCGAGCGCGAGGTGTCGTCGGCCCGGATCGGCGAGAAGGTCCTCGAACACCTCAGCGCCCTCGACGAGGTGGCCTACGTGCGCTTCGCGTCGGTCTACCGCGAGTTCCAGGACGTGCAGCAGTTCGTCGACGAGCTGGAAAAGCTCGGGACCCGGTCCGAGTAGCCACATGGACCCCCGTTTCATGCAGCGCGCGCTCGACCTCGCGCGCTCCGCCGCACACCGCGTGAGCCCCAACCCGATGGTCGGCTGCGTCGTCGTGAAGGACGGCCAGGTCGTCGGCCGCGGCGTGACGCAGCCGCCCGGCCAGGCGCACGCCGAGGCGATGGCGCTCGAGCAGGCCGGTGAGCACGCCCGCGGCGCCGACATGTACGTGACGCTCGAGCCCTGCTGCCATCACGGACGCACCCCGCCGTGCACCGACGCCGTCATTCGCGCCGGCATCGCGCGCGTCTTCGCGGGCGCCCTCGATCCGAACCCGGTGGTCCACGGCGTGGGCATGGAGCGCCTGCGCGAGGCCGGCATAGAGACCCACGCGGGCCTCGAGGGGCCCGATTGCGACCGCTTCGTGCGTCCCTTCGCGCGCTACATCCGCGACGGGCGTCCGTGGGTCCTGATGAAGGCCGCGACCAGCCTCGACGGGCGCATCGCCACCGACTCCGGCGACTCGAAGTGGATCACCGGCGAGGCCGCGCGGGCGGATGTCCATGCGCTGCGCGCGCGCTGCGACGCGGTGATGGTCGGCGCCGAGACCGCGCTCGCCGACGACCCACGCCTCACGGTCCGCCTCGCCGATGGCCTCGACCCTTTGCGGGTGGTGCTCGACTCCAGCCTGCGCACGCCGCCTGACGCGCGGCTGGTGGGCCCCGGCGCCCTCGTCTTCCACGCGCCCGACGCCGAAGGTGCGGCCGCGCTTGTTGCCCGCGGCGCCGAGACCATCCCGGTGGCCCACGACGAGACCGGCCTCGACTTGACCGCGGTCCTCGAAGCCCTGGCGGCGCGCGGCGTGGTCACGCTCCTCGTCGAAGGCGGCGGCCGCCTGCACGGCGCGATGGTGGCCGCCCGACTGGTCGACGAGGCCCGGCTCTACGTGGCGCCGAAGCTGCTCGGCGCCGGGCGCACCGTGCTCGACATCCCATCGGTTTCCGTGGTCGCGAGCGCCTACAGGCTCGACGACGTCGAGACCCTGCGCCTCGGTGACGACGTGCGCATCGGGGGTCTGTTCCGCTATCCTGCGCCGTCTTTGGAATCGAGCTGACCCGTGTTTACCGGCCTCATCGAAACGAGCGGCACGCTGCGCCGTGTCGCGCCCCGCGGACAGGGCGTCACGCTCACCATCGCCGCCGAGCGCGAGATGGTGGCCGAGCTGACGCTCGGCGAGTCAGTAGCCGTGGACGGCGCGTGCCTCACGGTCACCTCGGCCGGCGGCGACAACTTCACGGTCGACGCCAGCGTCGAGACCATGTCGAAGACCACCCTCGGTGACCGGCGGAGCGGCGACGCCCTGCACCTCGAGCGCGCGCTCAAGCTGGGCGACCGGCTCGGCGGGCACCTCGTCTCCGGCCACATCGACGGCACCGGCAGCGTGGTGAAGACGCGCCCGCTCGGCGAGGCGGTCGAGTTCACCTTCGAGGCGCCCGAGAACGTGGCGCGCTACCTCGTCGACAAAGGCTCGATCTGCGTCGACGGCATCAGCCTCACGGTCAACGAGACCGACGGGGCCCAATTCAGCGTCGTGCTCATCCCGCACACGCAATCCATCGTGCATCTGCACCTCAAGCGCGCGGGCGACCGGGTCAACCTCGAGGCGGACCTCGTCGGGAAGTACATCGAGCGCCTCATGCCGCCGCGCGGCGACGACCGCTCACCCATCGACCTCGAAACGCTCGCTCGGGCGGGGTTTGTGACATGAAACGCGAAGAGAGCCAGACGATCGCCCGCGTCGAGCACGCGATCGACGAGGTCAAGAACGGCCGCATGGTCATCCTCGTCGACGACGAGGACCGCGAGAACGAAGGCGACCTGGTGATGGCCGCCGAGCTCGTCACGCCGGACGCCATCAACTTCATGGCCACCCACGCGCGCGGGCTCATCTGCTTGCCCCTCACGCCGCAGCGCTGCGACCAGCTCGACCTGCCGCAGATGGTCAGCAACAACTCGAGCGGCTTCGGCACCGGGTTCACGGTCAGCATCGAGGCCGCGGCCGGTGTCACGACCGGCATCAGCGCCGCCGACCGGGCCGTCACCGTGCGGGCAGCAGTCGCGCCGGACGCCAAGCCGAGCGACCTGTCGCGCCCGGGCCACATCTTCCCGCTCCGTGCCAAAGAAGGCGGCGTGCTCGTGCGCACCGGTCAGACCGAAGGCGCGGTCGACCTCGCGCGCCTCGCTGGACTCGAGCCGGCGGGGGTCATCTGCGAGGTGATGAACGAGGACGGCACGATGGCCCGTCGCCCGCAGCTCGAGATCTTCGCCGAGAAGCACGGGCTGCAGATCCTCAGCGTCGCCGACCTCATCCGCTTCCGGCTGCTGCGCGAGCGCATGGTCGAGCGCATCTCCGAGCTCGAGATCCAGGTGGGCAAGATCGGCCGCTTCAAGGCGGTCAGCTACCGCACCTCCGTCGACGACCTCGAGCACCTCGCCCTCGTGAAAGGCCGCCCGGTGGAGGACGCGCCCGTGCTCGGCCGCGTCCACCAGGAGAGCGTGCTCGGCGACGTGTTCCGCGCCGGCGTCAGCGAGAGCCGCTGGCGCCTCGAATACGCCCTGCGCCAGATGGAGGCCGCTGGCTGCGGCGTCCTCGTCTACCTGCAGAAGCCCGCCCCACGGCTCGCCAGCGAGCTGCGCCTGATGGGTGCGACCGCGACGCTGCCGGACAAGCCGGTGGACAAGGGCGCGATCGGGCTGCCCCCCGAGATGCGTGAGTTCGGCATCGGCGCGCAGATCCTGCTCGACCAGGGCGTGCGCCAGCTCAAGGTCATCTCCGGGAGCCCCGCGCGCATCAAGGGCGTGGAGGCCTACGGCCTGACGATCGTCGACCACATCCCCATCCCGCCGCGCATCGAAGGCGGGGTGCCGTCCGGGTCCCTCGACATGCGCCCCATCCCCGAGGAGGTCTCATGACCGCCACCCGCGAGATCGAAGGTCACCTCACCGCCGCCGGACGCCGTTTCGGCCTGGTGGTCGCGCGCTTCAACAGCTTCATCGTCGAGCAGCTCGTCTTGGGCGCGGTCGACACGATCGTGCGCCACGGCGGCGCCCGCGACGACATCACCGTCTACCGGTGCCCGGGCGCCTTCGAGCTGCCGGTGCTCGCCCAACGGATCGCGCGGACCGGGAAGCACGACGCCCTCGTGATTCTCGCCGCCGTCATCCGCGGCGGGACCCCGCACTTCGAGTTCGTCGCCAACGAGGCGGTGAAGGGGATCGCGACCGTCTCCCTGGCCGAGGAGATGCCCGTCGGCTTCGGCATCCTCACCTGCGACACCATCGAGCAGGCCATCGAGCGCGCGGGCACGAAGGCCGGCAACAAAGGCGGCGAAGCGGCGCTCTCGGCCATCGAGATGGTCGATCTGCTCGCCCGCATCGACGCCGACACCCCGGTCGAGGCCTGACCGATGAGTCCCCGTCGAGCTGCGCGCGAGGCTGCGCTGTTGGTGATGTTCGCCATCGACGCTGCCCGCATGGAGGACGCCGAGGAGGCGATCGAGGCGTTCGAGGGCCACCTGCGTGACGACGAGGAGGTCGTCGCCGACTTGTTCGGCCCCGACGAGGGTGAGCCGTCACCCGGCTTCTACGCCCACGTCCGGCGCCAGCTCTCCGAGACCGGCCAGTGGCCCTTCGCGTGTCGCCTCGTGCGCGGCGCGATGAGCCACCTCGCCGCCATCGACGACCTGGTCGGGCGCTGCTCGCTCAACTGGAAGCTGTCCCGCATGGCCCGCGTCGACCGCAACATCCTGCGCCTGGCGGCCTACGAGCTGGCCTTCGAGCCCGACGTCCCCGGCCGCGCCACGCTCAACGAAGCCATCGAGCTCGCCAAGCGTTACGGCACCGAGGACAGCGGGAAGTTCGTCAACGGCATCCTCGACCGCATCGCCCAGGACCTCGGCCGGCTGGAAGAACGCGCCAACGATGAGGGCGGCCCGAGCGGCGCCTGATGAAAGACGCGGGCGACGCCACGCCGGACCTCGACGGCCTCCTCGCCGTACCGTGCGACCCGCTCATCCTCGCCGTGCGCATCGACGGCCGGCCGCTCGCCGGCCTGACCGCCCGGATTGACTGGCGCGTCGCCGGAGCCATCTCCGACCTCGTTCGCGACGGCGCCGTCCCCGAGGATCGCCCGCTGCTCTATCCCGCCCCAGCCATTCTCCCCGTTTCGCGCCTCGTGCTGTGGCGCGCTGGCGCGGTCACCCCGGCCGACCTGGCGAAGCTGGCGCGATCGATGGGGGTCGACACGCCGGGCCTGGCTCCGGCCGACTTCCACCTCGGCATCCGCGAGGTGCGCTCGGCGTTCGGCGGCCAGGTCGTGGTCTACGCGTGACGCAACATCGACTCGTGGTCGGCGGGGCGCCGCCGCGACAGACCCCCTCCAAGAAGGCGTGGAAGTGGTTGGCGTTTGCGGTCGTCGTGGCGCTGCTCCTCCTGCGCCTCCTCTTCGTCGAGCTGGTGGTGGTGCGGGGCAACACGATGGCCCCGTCCGTCCTGCACGGCGACGTGCTCCTGGTGGCGAGCCGCGGCGACGTCGAGCTCGGCAGCGTGGTGCTCGTCGAGCACGACGGGCGCACCACGCTGCGCCGCGTGCTGGCCGGCCCCGGGGCGCGCATCGCGTCCACCGACGGCGTGCTGACCCTCGGTGACATGCCCGCGGAGGTCCGGGTGGACGGCACCTTCGCCTACCGCGATCCGGGCGAGGAACAGCGGCGGCCGCGCCGTCAGCAGCGCTACGTCGAACACGCCGGCGAGATCCAAAACGTCATCCTGGGCGACCACATCGGCGCCGCGCGACCGTGGCTGCTGGATCTGCCAGAGCTCGAGGTGCCCGTCGGCCACGTCTTCGTGCTTTGCGACAACCGCCGCACATGCCCGCTCGACGAGCGGTCAGGCGTGGTGCCGCTGGAGTGGATCCAGGGCGTAGCGACGCACCTGCTGTGGACCGGAGACGCGCGCCTCGAAGAGGATCAGGGCAGCGGCGGCTTCCGTCCGCTCACCTCCACGGGCGAAGGCTCGGAGCCGCCGCGGAAGTAGAACGGCACGTGCAGCTTGGCGCTGCTCGGCATCATCTTCCACAGCGCGGCGTCGTCGAAGAGCGCCTGAACCAGGCATTGGCTCAGGGACTGGTTGACCAGGACGTCGATCGACACCCTGGGCAACCGCGGCTGGCGATCCTCGGGCAGCCTCAGCACCACCGTGAGCGAGCCCTGCACGGCGCGTGTGCCGTGCAGCGCGCGCTTCAGGCAGGAGTGGCCGTGCATCCGCGCGCGGGCGCCCATCTCTTCGGCCTCGGGGGGCGCCTGCCCGTCGTCGAGGCGCAGCCGGCCGACGCGCACGTACGCGTCGATGCGCGGGCGTGGCGGGAAGGCCTTGGTGACGTCGCGCTCGGCGAGCAGCATCTGACCCGCGGTGAGCCGCGCCACCACCGGCACGGCGCGATCACAGCACGCGTCGGCGTAGGGACCGAGCAGCGGCCGCTCGATGCAACGCACCGTGAGGTCGAGGCGCAGCGCGTCCTTCCGTCGCGCCTCCAGCGCAACCTCCAGATCGCTCGAGCTCATCGCCATCAGCAGCGGCCCGACCGACTTCAAGCCGAGCACCCGCCCGCTGCGGATGATGAACGGCGCGAGACGCAGGGTGACCACGCCCCGACCGGGGTCGTAGCCGGAGACCTCGAATTCGTAGGTCTCGAGCGGCACATGCCCGACGTCGGCGCCGTGGCACATGGCCTCGACGCCCTCGTCGTCCGCCCACGAAGAGGTGGGCGGCAGCGCAACCGTGGCGATAATCAGCAGTCGTATCATTCGTCGCGAGACATAGCGTTCCCGCTCGATGCAACCACCATCAGGCGGTGGGTATTTCGTAGCACGTTCGCGGATTGCCGGCGCAGTCCAGGGGTGTTACTCCGCAAACGTGCGTCTCCCCCTCTTCATTCTCGCGCTCCTGGCGTCGATCCCGGTCCTCGCAGCCGACGCTGGCGTGGACGCCGGAGCGACGAAAACCAAAGAGTCGAAGAAAGACGATAAAGAGAAGCCGAAGTATGTGCCAAAAACCCCGGCAGAGCTGCCCAAGCTGAGCGAAGACGGCGGCCGCGGACTGCGGGCCCTCGTCATTCCGATCAGCGGCACCATCGATCTCGGCCTGTCTCCATTCGTGAAGCGCGCTCTCGAGCAGGGTCAGGGCGCGGCGGTGCTCATCCTCGATGTCGACACCTTCGGCGGGCGCGTAGACGCGGCGGTGAAGATTCGCGACGCGGTGCTGGCGACCAACCTCCCGACCATCGCCTACGTGAACCGGCGCGCGATCAGCGCAGGCGCCCTCATCAGCCTCGCCGCCGACCACATTGTCTTCGCCCCCGGTGGCTCGATGGGGGCCGCCACGCCGATCCAGGTCTCCGGTGGAAAGGCCCAGGCCGTCGGCGAGAAGATGGTCAGCTACATGCGCGCCGAGATGCGCGCGACGGCTGAAGCGAACAACCGCGACGGTGACCTCGCCGAGGCGATGGTCGACGCCGACATCGAGATCCCCGGCTACCTCGAGAAGGGCAAGCTGCTCACGGCCAGCACCGACGTGGCGCTGGAGCTGGGGCTCGCGACCCGCAAAATCGACACGCTCAACAGCCTGCTGAAGGAAATCGGCCTCGAATACGCAGAGGTCGTCCGCCCGTCCACGAATTGGGCGGAGCGCGTGGCGCGCTTCCTCACCGACCCGGTCGTGAGCGGCCTGTTGATGTCGATCGGCATGCTCGGGCTCCTGCTCGAGCTGTACACGCCGGGCTTCGGCTTCGCGGGCGGCATCGGGCTGGTCTGCCTGCTCCTCTTCTTCGGCGGGCACGCCGTGGTCGACCTCGCCGGCTGGGAGGAGGTGGCGATCTTCATCGTCGGCGTCGTCTTGTTAGGGGTCGAGATCTTCATCATCCCGGGCTTCGGCGTCGCCGGCGTCTCCGGCATCGCGTTGGTCGTCGTCGCGTTATCCATGGCCCTGATGGGCCTGCCGATGGACGTCGCCTGGGACACGGGCGCGGTGAACTCCGCGCTCACCACGGTGATCCTGTCGCTCGTCGGATCGATGGTGGCGATGATGGTGCTGCTGAAGTTCCTGCCACAGGCGAAGGTCGGGCGCTGGCTGGTGCTCGAGACCACGCTGGGCTCGGACGACACCGCCACCAGCGACAACTCGTGGCAGTCGGCCCCGGAAGAGTGGCGCGACTACCTCGGCAAGACCGGCGTCGCGGCCACCGACCTGCGCCCATCCGGCAAGGTCCGTATCGACGGAGAGATCGTGGACGTGGTCTCGCAGGGAGAGGCCATCGACAAGGGCGACCCCGTGAAGGTCGTCGAAGTGGAGGGCGTGCGCGTGGTCGTCGTCCGGCACGAAGAAACGGAGAGCTGATCATGTTGGACGGAACGATGCCGCTCGTAATCGTGGGCGCGCTCTTCGTCGCGGCCGCCTTCTTCTTCTGGCTCGTCCCGATCCGACTGTGGATCGCGGCGCTGTTCTCCGGGGCCCGCGTCGGCCTCGGTGAGCTCATCGCGATGCGCCTGCGCCGCGTGCCGCCGGCGGTCATCGTCAACCCGCGCATCAGCGCTGTGAAGGCGGGCATGGACGTCCCGACCGACCAGCTCGAGGCGCACTTCCTCGCGGGCGGCAACGTCGACCGCGTCGTGATGGCGCTCATCTCGGCGCAGAAGGCGTCCATCGGGCTGACCTTCGCGCGCGCCGCCGCCATCGACCTCGCCGGGCGCGACGTGCTCGAGGCGGTCCACGTCAGCGTCAACCCGAAGGTCATTCAGACGCCGAAGGTCTCCGCGGTCGCCAAGGACGGCATCCAGCTCATCGCCATCGCCCGCATCACGCTGCGCGCCAACATCGACCGCCTGGTCGGCGGCGCCGGCGAGGACACCATCCTCGCCCGCGTCGGCGAAGGCATCGTCACCACCATCGGCTCGGCCAACAACCACAAGGCCGTGCTCGAGAACCCCGACCTCATCTCGCAGACGATCATGGAGAAGGGGCTCGACTCGGGCACCGCCTACGAGATCCTCTCGATCGACATCGCCGACGTCGACATCGGCACGAACATCGGAGCGAAGCTGCAGATCGACCAGGCGGAGGCCGACAAGAACATCGCCCAGGCCGAGGCCGAGTCCCGCCGCGCGATGGCCGTCGCCCACGAGCAGGAGATGAAGGCCCGCCTCCAAGAGATGCGGGCGAAGGTCGCCGAGGCCGAGGCCACCGTGCCGCTCGCCATCGCCCAGGCGCTGCGAGACGGGAACTTCGGCTACATGGACTACCTCCAGATGAAGAACCTCGAGGCCGACACCGAGATGCGCGACCACATCTCCAAGTTGGGCCCCGAGACGCCTGGCACGGAGTAGGACGCTGTCGGACGACGCCGCCCGCGCCGCCCTCGCGCATCGCATCCTGCCGCGTTCGCCCCGGCTGCTGCGCCAGATTGCGCTCGCCGAGCTGCTGGGCCCGCCGCCCGCCGTCGAGCGCCGACGCATGTTGCTGGCCCTCGCCCGCGGCGAGGTCGAAGAGGGCGAGCACCCCCACCGCCGCGGTCGGTTGGACTAGGAGCGTCGCAGCGATATGGACGACCTCTTCCAGAACATCCTCATCGTCGTCTTCGTGCTTCAGGCGCTTTGGAGCCTGTTCGGAAAGCTGCTCGGCAAGCGCGAGCCCGAGGGCGCAGAGGCTGCGGACCAGGGGCAGGTCGACCAACCGCCCGAAGACGTGCGCATGGCGGAGTGGCTGCTCCACGCCGGCACCCAGCTCGACAACGCGCTCGAGAGCGCCCGCGACCTGCTGACCCGGCTCGACGACCTCGACAAGACGCTGCGGCGCGCCGAGGGTTCGCTCGCCGTGCTCGTCGACGTCGTCGACCGTCCGGCTCGCCAGGACCTCGTGGAGGCCGTCGACCTCATGGAGCGTGCCGAGTCCGCCCGCCAGGACGGCCCGGACGCGTTCTTCCGCCGCGCCGAGGGTCTGCGTCACGCGTACGAGGGGCTCTCCCTCGCGCGGATCCGGGTCGAGGCGCTCGAGCTGATGGTGCGCTGGCGCTCGGACCGGGAGCTGGGCGGACACCTCGCCGACGCCGACGCGATGGCGGACGGCTTGCTCCAGCCGCTCCGCAACTTCAGCCGCGCCCACGGCCTCGACTTCCCGCCGCTGCGACCGGTGTGCGCCCCGGCGTTGCCCGGCCAGGAGGCCGTGATCTACGGCCTGTTCCCGGGTCACCCGGTCATCTTCGTGCCCGACGACTTTGGCGACGACATCATGCGCTGGCCGTCGCTGGCCCACGAGGTCGGGCACCTGATGTGGCGCTTCCTGCCGGGCTTCGCCTACGACCTGCGCGAGTTCATCGTCTCGGATGGTCCGGCGTTCCTGCCGATGGTCCAGGGCCAGCATGTCACCTTCGATGTGCACGCGTGCTTCGGGGCCTGGCTCCCGGAGATCGCCGCCGACCTGTTCTGCGCCATGCTGCTCGGCCCCGCCGCGCTACGCGGCCTGGTGGAGGTCTTCGCGACCGACGACCCGAACGACGCCGTCCGGGCTGTCGCGGCGCACGACGGCATCACCATCGAGGAGCACCCGCCCGCGCACCTGCGGGTGATGCTCGTCGCCCACCTGCTCGAGCGCGCCGACTTCCCGTCGACCGAGTGGGAAGGCTTCGTCCGCGCGTGGGATCTCGCGCACGGGGCCCCGGTCGTGTTGCGCTTCCCGACCCTCGCTGGCGGCGAGATCGAGCTCGGCCTCCCTCGGTTCATGGCCCTCGGCCGCGCGCTGGTCGACCGCTTCTACGCCAGCGACTACCCGTCGCTCGCGGGCTACGACTTCGAGGCCGTGCACGACCTCACGATGCCGCCCGGCCTCTGGGCGAGGGTCAAGCGGCGCGCGAAGGAGCTTCTCGCCGACACGCCCTTCAACGACAACCCGCGCGTCGTGTTGGCCGCAGCCATCGAAGCCGCGGGTCGCTCCGCGGGGTCAACGGTCCGCATCGCCAAGGGCGTGCGCCGCGCCGTCATCGGTCTCGATACAGGTGAGCGGAAGGTGCTCGACCCGGCCTACGCCCAGCGCGGACCGGTCCCGCTCGGGGCGCTGACCCACAACGACGTGGTCGACGCCATGCTGTTGCGGGCCATCTTGCACCGACCGCACCACGCGAGAGACCGGGCGCCGAAGCCGACGCACATGCTCTAGCTCTAGCGACAGAGGAAGCGGAAGCCGTTGTCCGCGTGGATGCAGAACGGCTCCTGGTTCGGGACCCGCGCGTCGCAGCACGCGAAACCGTCCGGACACGCGATGCCGTCGTTGCAGGGCAGCAGGCAGACCTGGGTGTTCTGGCCCGCGAAGCCGAGGCAATCCTCGTCCTCGGAGCACTCGTCGGCCTCCTCGCAGAAGGGTGGGTCGTTGCCGTCCTCGCCCCAACCGCTGGCGTCGCGCCCCGCGCCCTCGATGTCGACGCACTCGGCGTCGATGCACGCCTGGCCGGCGCCGCAGTTCCCGTTGCCGATGCACTCGACGCACTCGCCGTCCTCGGGGTTGCAGACGCCTTCGTCGCAGTCCACGTCGGCGCACGGACCCTCGACGTCCTCGCACTGGTCGGGGCGCACGCACGCGAACCGCTGCTGGCCGTTGCGGAAGATGCGCGTGCACTCGGACCCGTCAGGACACCCGCGGTCGCCCTCGCACGAGACGCCACACGACGGCCGGCGACCGTTGTCGTAGCGCAGGCAGAAGTAGTCCTCGCCGCAATCGGCTGCGTTCTCACAGGGCCGGCAGATGGCGGCGAACGGATCCTCGCACTCGCCGTTGTCACGGTTGCAGCGCTCGTCCCCCTCGCACTCGACGTCCGCACACGCGTCGTCGCATTCGCCCGTCTCGAAGTCGCACTCGGCGTCGGGGTGGCAGTTGCGCTCGGAGCAGACGCCCGCGTCGCAGTCGGCACATTCGCAATCGGTCCCGGCGTTGCCACCGCACTCCAGGCCGCGCAGCTCGTCGATGCCCTCGACCTCGCAGGTCTCGGGGTTGAAGCGCGCGACCTCCCACAAAGTCCGGTCGTTGCGCGAGGCGCTGCGATACGCGCGCGGCCCGAAGGAGACGGGCTCCTCGTCGCCGCAGTGGATGGTCACCTGCGCGCCGCCCTGGTTGGCGCCATCGCGGAAGAATAGGTCGATGCCCACCGTGTACCAGCCGGCCGGCGGATCACCGAGGCGCACCTGCTCCTCCATCTCGTTGGTGCCGTCGGGCGCCTGCTGCGGGGCGTCTCGGATGTAGCCGGGGTCGCACCAGGCCTCCTCGCGGTTGCCGGCCCAACAGTCCGTCTCGCGGCTGTAGTAGGTGCCGCGCGGGTGCAGCACGTGCAGGTCGAAGTCGATGCGCCGGTCACCCCATTCGAGGGTCACGTAGGCCCGCGGCGCCAGCTCGTCGCATGCGTCGCCACGGCCGTCGTTGTCGACGTCGGCCTGGTCGTTATTCGGCTCGCCCACGCAGTTGTCGCACGCGTCGCCGACACCGTCGTCGTCGCGGTCGCGCTGGTCCCGGTTCCCGTTATTCGGACAGTTGTCCTCGATGTCGGCGGTGCCGTCACCGTCGCGGTCGCCCTCGGGGCAGGCGTCACCCACGCCGTCGCCGTCTTCGTCGGCCTGGTCGTTATTCGGCTCGTCCGGGCAGTTGTCGCAGGCGTTGCCGACCCCGTCTTCGTCCTCGTCGACCTGACCGGGGTTGGGAACCATCGGGCAGTTGTCGTCCCCGTCGGCGATGCCGTCGAGGTCGGCGTCGTTCTCACCGAGATCGCACGCGTCGCCGATGCCGTTCTCGTCTTCGTCGGCCTGGTCGCCATTCGCTACGTCGGGGCAGTTGTCGCAGCGGTCGCCTGCCCCATCCTCGTCGGTGTCGGCCTGGCCCTCGTTGGGGTTTTCGGGGCAGTTGTCGTCCGCGTCGGGCACGCCGTCGTCGTCCGCGTCCGCGCAGACATCGCCCTCGCCGTCGTCGTTCGCGTCTTCCTGGTTGGGGTTGGCGACCGTCGGGCAGTTGTCACACGCGTCGCCGAGGCTGTCCCCGTCCGAGTTCGTCTGTCCCTCGTTCGCCACCTCGGGGCAGTTGTCGACGTCGTTTTCGGCACCGTCCCCGTCCACGTCGAGATCGCACGGGTCACCCTCGTTGTCGTCGTCGAG
>PVBE012928223.1_pt1 | contig 36069 bp, 30 predicted proteins | sample 1631181 | NCBI WGS metagenome assembly PVBE01 (sample SAMN08397723, study PRJNA350692) | Marine metagenome, whole genome shotgun sequencing project. | isolation source: water | place: Pacific Ocean | collected 2012-04
CAATACGTGCGCCCCCTTGATGGGGATGAAGGAACCGAGGAACAACACCTCGAAGGCACCTTCGGATGCTGGAGCGGATACAGCTCCCTCGCCGAGCGGGTCCAAGCCCGTTGGCGTGTAGTGAATGGACTCGGGGTCAAGCCCCCACCGGACGAACCGCTCGCGCAGGAAACGGCTGGGCGCCAGAAAGCGTTGCACAGCGGCGACCGTGCGCTGGCGCAGGGCATCGGTACGCCTGGAGGCGAAGGCGGCAAAGCTCTCGCGGGTCTCTGGATCCACGTCCGCGTGCGATTCAGGAGGACGGGAGATCTTCTTGTGGATCTTGCGCGCCAGGGGAGAGAAGTCCAGCCCCGTCACGCGCCGCAGGCCGGCCAAGGACTGGCCCGCGCGCCGCGCCGTCGCGCTCTGGGTCCAGGTGAAGGACGGTAGACAGGTACCGCAGCGTTCAAACTCCACCGTGTCACACAGCTCGCCATCAGCGTGTACCAACTGCCCCATGCGAGGGCACTCCAGCCAGAAGTCGTGCAGGGTCATGAGCACGGCCGCGCCCGACTCGCGCGCGATCTCCAAGCAGCCGACCGACAGGTACATCAGGTGCTGGAAGTGGATCACCTCCGGGTCGATACGTTGCACCTCTTCGCGAAACACCGCGTCGACTCCGGGGTGCTGCCAGGTCTGCTCGAAGGACTCGTGGTAGAGGTTGTTGATGACCTCGGTCACGGGCACGCCTGCGTGGCTGCGACGCTCCAGGGTCAGGTCGTCCCGGCCCGTGTCCTTGTGGCTGCTGAAGACGTGGACCTCGTGACCGCGGGCCTGAAGGCGCCGCGCCAGCTCAGCCGTGTAGACCTCCGTACCCGCCGCGGAGTGGGGCGGGAAGCGGTGGCTGACGAGAAGCACGCGCATGGGCGGCGAGCATAACCACCCAGCCGGGGCAGCCGTCAGGACCAAATCCCCCTGAATCGTGGGCGGTTCCGCCACCACGGGGACCCAGGCCCCATCCTGGCCCGGGGAGGCTCCGACTGAGTAGGCTCGAGACCATGTACCGGCTTGGGGACCTATTCAGCTTGCGGGGAACCGTTGGGCGCTCGCAATACCTGGCCACCGGGCTGGGACTGGCCATGGTCAAGTACAGCGTGGACGCGGGCTCCTGCCTTGTACTGACCGGCACGTACTGGGATCCGAAGACCTATCTCGATCCCACCTTCGCCGCACGCATGCAGGGGATCGACCACCTGCCCGCCGGCTACCTGGCCTTCCTCGTGGTATGGGCCCTGCCCTTCCTGTGGATCGGAGTGGCCATGAGCGCCCGACGGGCGAGGGATGCGGGGCTCTCCCAGTGGATGGGCCTGGGCTTCCTGCTGCCCTTCGTCTCCTACCTCACCATCCTGCTCCTGGTGCTGCGCGCCCCGCGGGTGCCGCGCGCTCCCGTCCACGGTTCCCAGGAGTTCACCTTTCGCACGGCCCTCTTCGGCCTGGGGTTCACGGTGCTTGTGGGGACGGGACTCATCGCCCTGCTCACGGAAGGCCTGCACTACTACGGCACGGTCCTGTTCCTCGGGATCCCGTTCCTCTCGGGCGCGGTCACGGGCTACCTGTTCAACGCGCCAGCGGAACGGAGCGCGGCCGCTACCGTGGGCACCGCAACGCTGACTCTCCTGGTCGGGTTCCTGGCCATGCTCGCCTTCGCCCTGGAGGGACTCGTGTGCCTGACCATGGCCTTCCCGGTCATGTGGGCCGCGGTGGCACCGGGAGCCCTCTTCGGTCGACTGCTGGCGCGCATGTCCGTACCACCCGACCGCACCCTGGGTCTCGTGATCCTGGGTCTACCCCTGAGCGCCCTGGCCCAGCAGCACTGGACCCGTCCTGCTGAACGGGAGGTGATGACTGCCATCGTGATCGACGCCCCGCCGGAGGTGGTCTGGGAGAACGTGGTCTCCTTCTCCGAGTTGCCCCCGCCGGACGACTGGCTGCTACGCACCGGCATCGCCTATCCCCTGCGGGCGCGCATAGAGGGCCAGGGGGTGGGCGCCGTGCGCTACTGCGAATTCACGACCGGCGCGTTCGTGGAGCCCATCACCCACTGGGAGGCGCCGCGGCGTCTGTCCTTCGACGTGCTGGAGCAGCCCGACCCCATGCAGGAGTGGAGCTTTTACGCCCATGTCAACGCACCACACCTGGAGCAGTCCTTCCGCAGTGTGCGGGGCGAGTTCCGCCTGACGGCCTTGCCCAGCGGACGCACGCGCCTGGAGGGCAGCACCTGGTATCGGGTGGAGATGGGCCCGGAGCGCTACTGGAAGCTGTGGGGCGATGGCATCGTGCACCGCATCCACGGGCGAGTGCTGCGCCACATCAAGAGGCTCTCCGAGTTCGCAGGCCGCCCGGCCCAAGACTAGCGCACCAGGGGCCGAACGAGCGCCCAGAGACCCTGCAAGAGGGCGTCCACGGCACTTACCAACCAGCCGCCCACCCCGTCCTGTTTGAGTGCGGGGGTCACCGTGAGGGGCCCACCCACCATCAGGGCCCGGTCGCCTACCTGCCGACGCGCCTGGACCTCACGTCGCATGCGCAGGGTCTCGGGGAGGGTGCTCAAGACGGCCCACTTGCCCTTCAGCCACGAACCCAGCCCACCCTTGAGCAGGGCAAACCCGAACCAGACAACCTCGTACACGGCGAGCCCCGGGAGGCACACGAAGAGGGTCCACCAGCGATAGGTCTTGAGTATGAACAGCCAGCGGTTGCGCGAGTGGTAGAAGACACGCCGCGCGGGATAGTCGGCTCCCTCGCGGAAGCTCACCCCGGGAGTACCCGCGTCGTGGCGCACGATGGCGTCCTCCACGGCCAGCAGGGTGTGTCCTGCCTGACGCAGTCGCAGGGACAGGTCCAGATCCTCGAAGAGAATGAAGTAGCGCTCGTCGTACCCACCCATCTCCAGCAGCGTCTCCCGATCGCAGAGCACGCACACCGAGACGAAGACGTCCACCTCCTCGACATCGCTGCCGAGCGCCTGGTCTTGGGGGCGGTAGAAGTTGCGCAGGGAGATGAGGCCCGCGTAGTGCACGGACCCGCCGTCGTAGTGCACCCGGTCGGGCTCGGCATGAAAGACGCTGCGCGGGGCCAACACCTTGGCCTCGGGCCGGGAGCGGGCCACCTCACACAGGCGCTCGAGCATCCCCGGTGTGACGATGGCGTCGTTGTCCAAGCTAAGCACCCACGGGGTCTGCGCGGCGCGAAAGCCCGCATTGCGCGCACGGGCGGGGCCGGCATTCTCCCCCATCTCCAGGATGCGTACCTCGGGATGGTGCTCCCGCAGCCACTCGAGGGAGCCATCCGTGGACGCGTTGTCCACCACGATCACCTCGGCCAGGTCGCAAGCCCCAAGCGCATCCAGGCACGCGGGCAGGTACTCGCGCCCCTGGTAGTTGCAGATCACGGCGCTGACCGCGCCCGGTCGATCTTCGGGAGGAGCGCTCATCTAGTGCAGGGGCAGTTCAAAGTCGGGCGCACGCACGGGCTGCCGGCGGCGCAGGCAATAGGGCAGGTTCCAGAGCACACTACAGCTGGCGCGTACCAGAACCCACCAGGCTCCCGGGGTCTCGCGTACAGCGCGACCAATACCGATGGTGCCGGTGGCATCGTGCACCGCACCCTCGGCTTCGCTCTTGCCCGAGCGCAGCAGGACGCGCGTGAAGACCAGGAAGGGCATGCGCAAGAGGTCCGACAGGGGGGCGTACTTGATCATGCCCAGCCAGGCGTTGCGCGCGTGGTAGTACAGGCTGCGCTTGCCCATCTGCACGCCAAAGGGCGTCTTGTGGAAGGCCTCCACCCCCGGGAACTGCAGCACGCGGTAGCCGAGGTTGAGGATGCGGCAGGTGAGATCGCGCTCGTTGCCATAGATGAACAGGCGCTCGTCGTAGTAGCCCGCTTCGCGCAGCACATGGCTCCTGGCCAGGCTCGCACAGCCGCGGAAGGTGCTCATGTAGCGCTCTTCATTGACGGCCGGTGAGTTGCGATAGGCCTCGGGCATGCCGGGCTCGATGATCTTGGTGGAGACCACGGCCGTGGTCTCGGGCTCTTGCTTCAGTCGTGCCCGGGCACCCTCAAGCCAATTGGGAGGCAGGACCACGTCGTCGTCCAGGATGGCGGTGAGCTCGGTCTGCACCGCGGCGAAGCCGATATTGAACGTCTCGCAGGCCCCGTACTCTGAGTGCGGCATCACGATCAGATGCACCTCGGGGAACTCGGCGCTGATCATGGCCGCCGTTCCGTCGTGGCTCGCATTGTCCACAACGATGATCTGCTCGAAGGGGTGGGTCTGAGCCCGCAAGCCCTCCAGGTTGGCGCGCACGTCCTCCATCTTGTTCCAGGTGGAGATGACAGCACTGGCTCCGGAGCCGACCGCACCGGCTTCGTCGTCCTCGCCGTCGTCGTCCAGCAGGCTACGCACGACCTGCGCCCGATAGTCCTGCACAGCGTGACCATCCAGAGCCATGAAACCCTCTACGCGCTCCACCGCCGGATCCTCCACGTTGACGGTGTAGGCGCGATCAAAAGCCTCGGCCTTGCCCGCAAGATCAATCTGTGCCTGCTGGGACTCAAAGGCAGCCAAGGCGCGGTCCTTCTGCTCCGCCGCGGACGTGGTATCCAGGAGGAAGTTCGCGGGTACCTGCCGGTTCACCCCGTAGAGGTGGACGCGGCATGGATCGCCAGCCTGAAGCGCCGCCGCCAGGGCGGCACACAAGGCACGGTGGTCGGAGTGCAATTCAAATGGCGAGGGTCCATACACCAGATCGGGCTTGTGCTCGGCAAGCTCGCGCTGCAAGAGATCCACCAGGGTGGGATCGCGCTCAAGAGCCCCATCCTCCAGCCCAAGCTGTGTCCACTCGCTAACACCCAAGACCTCTGCTGCAGCCTGCGCTTCGACGGCACGCACCACTGGATCCCCGCCGGCGCCACCATCGCTCACGACCACCACGCGCACGTGATCTCCACGGCGGGCGTGCAACGCCAAGGCCCCCCCACAACCCAGGACCTCGTCGTCGGGGTGGGGTGCAAAGACGAGCACCCGGCTAGGCAAGCCGGCGATGGTCGTTAGAGGCGGATATCGGTTGGTCACGGAACTGGCGGACGAGCTCTTGGCCCCAGCGCTCCAGGGTCTCGCTCGATCGCTGACAGGTGGGAATGTTCTCGGGCAGGTCCAACATATGGGCCTGAACTTGGGCCGGGTTACGGATCAACTCTGTGAATGCGGCCGCCCAGACATCGGGTTCGCCCGCGGGGAGGATGTGCAGGCCCAGTGCGCCGTAACGCTCCCGCGCCGCCTCCGCTCCGGACGCCCAAACGGGCAGCCCCAAGGCCAGGGCTTCGTCCACGCACAGAGAGTAGCTCTCCGAGAGGCGAGAAGGGAGCGCCACCACGTGGCAGGTTGCCGCAATGGCCGCCAACTGCGCGGGATCGTAGGTCCCGTGCCACTCCACCTCGTTCACGCCAGCTGCCTCCTTGAGGACGGTATCGAGGCCTTTCTCGCTGCCTCCGGCAAAGACCAGTTGGACACGACCGGCGGGCATCCTGCCCACGGCCTGGGCCAGATCGAGGCTGCCTTTTTCCACGGATCGGCGACCCAGATGGAGGATCCGCAGCGGGCCATCGCCCTTCCACAGTCGTGGCTTGCGACGTACGTCGGGAAGCTCCATGCACAGGCCGGGCTCCAGGATCTTGACCTGACCGGGTCCGAAATCCAGGAACTGTGAGAGGCGCACCAGATGCGTGCGGCTGGGAACAAGGACCCTGGTGGCGGCATCCACCTCGGCTTGGAAGGCCCGCTGACGTGCAGCCACGGCCAGGGCCATGCGGTAGGGATCGGAGTCGGCCTTCAAGGGTGCCAGACAATCCGCACAGGCCTTGTGCCCGATGCGTGCCACATCCTCGCGGCTGGGGCACGTGATCGAAGGAGAGGGCGCCTGCCGAAAGCTTCGTGGACAGGTGGCGTGGTGGTCATGCAACCACAGCATCACGGGCGCAGATGCTCGCAGACGGCGCACCAGTCCCGACCCGAGGGTGGCCTGGTGGTGCACGATGATGAGGTCGGCTCCTTGCACCTCCCGCTCGGCGAGATCCAAGACGCGCGGCCAGGATTGGGCGAGGTCCATGGGTTCGGAGTGCAACCGCGGAACAAAGGCGACGTCCAACCCCTGCACTTTCGTTCGCACAACGTCACGGCCGTCATGGACCTCATCGCTACCGGAGACTATGTGGACCTGATGACCACGCCGGGTCAAGGCCAAGGCCTGAGCCAGGGCAACCTGCTCGGTTCCCCCGGTGAACTGGGGAGGGAAATGGGATGTGAACAGGGCGATCTTCACGCGCGTTGCTCCGGGGGGAAAGCGGTGGCCGGGTTGAGCTCGGATGAGCTCGCGGGGGGAAAGGGGCACAGGGCCTCGGCGTAGCGTTGATCCTGATCCAGGTGGGCCGATCTCCAGGCAGCCAGGCCCAGGGCGCGGCGGGTCAGCTTGGTCGTGCTCTGGCTCGCGTGGCACTCGAGGGCGGCACGCTTCATGTCCATCACCGGGGTGACGTCCAGCAGGACGCTCGCCTCCAGGGTGGACCAGACCTCGAAGCCCCAGACGTACTTGGGACGTTGGTGCACCGGGAGCTGCTCCAGGGCCAGGGCCAGGGCCGAGGCCAGGACGCGATGATCCTGGTGAGCGTCTCCGGGCCAGGGTGCGTAGACGCTGGTCGGGCGACGCTCGATCAGGATGCGGGCCAGCAGAGCCGCGCCCCGCTGGAGTTCGGCGTCGGTGGGCTCGTGGCCCTCGGGGAACTCCAGGAATTGGTGGGTGAGGGCGGACGTTACGGAGGAGAGGGCTCGACCACCGGCCAGAGCCTCACGGCACCGCAGGTCGCGTGCCTGCCCTGGGTCCATGGTCGGCAAGCCGGCCGCGCCGTCAAAGGCCACGACAACGTGGACGCGGTCGCCTTGGCGCGCGTGCAAGGCCAGGGTCCCCCCCACTCCGATGATCTCGTCATCGGGATGGGGCGCCAAGACGAGCACCGACCCGCGGGCGGGAGCGCTCAGGCAGCGAGGAGAATCAAGCGGACTCATGCCGTGAGTCCCCCTTGGGAAGCTGGTTGGAAGGGCTCGCTCGGCAGGGCCTGACTGCGGGCAGGAGCAACCTTGTTGAAGGTCCAGGTGGCATGCACCGCTCCACTCTCGGAGTCCACCGCGCGCATGTAGTAGGTCCCCGGGAACAGCCAGTCCCAGGCGCTGGCCGGGAACGACCAGCTCTCGCCAGGCTCCGCGCCGCGAATGGCGAGCCCCGCGCACAGGGTGAAGTGCGGGGTCATGGAGAGCTCCATGTACAGATCCCCCCCGGCGGGCAGGGTGAGCTCCACGCGCTCACCTTCTTGTTCCTGCGATCCCAGACTTTCGATCCCGCGCGGGATGCGATCCAGGAGGGCCGCGGGCATACGTGCGATCAGGCGTTCGCACCAGGACAAGGTCCAACGCATCGAGGCGCTGGCCCAGCGCTCCATGTAGACCTGACGCGAGCGATTCCAGAACTCGCGGGGTTGGCCCTCAAAGGCCGAGCCGGCTCCAGCGGAGCGCGACCAGTGGTGGACCACGCGAGCGGCGGGCACCCAGTCCATGTGCATGGTGCGCTCAGCCAGGCGTTGGCACAGGTCCGCATCCTCGTAGTAGAGGGGGTAGGCGGCGTCCAGCAGGGGCTCGTCACCCCGGGCCATCTCCGCAGACACCAGCACGCACGCTCCGGAGAGCATGTCGGCGGGCTGGGGTCGCCAGGCGCTCCAGTGGTCACGGGCCAGACGACTCTGACGCCGGGCCAGGAGGCGTGAGAGGGATGGCACGACGCGACCGAGAGTGCCCAGGCACTCTTCCCACGCCGTGGGCAGGGTGATGGGTGGCAGGTGCAGGTGAGCGTCCTCGTCCACAAACGTCCGGGGAGCGACCGCACCCAGGGCCGGATCGCTGGCCAGGTGGCAGAGCAGGCTCTGCAGAGAGCCGGGCAGGAAGAACAGATCGGGATTCAGGAACATCACCGGACCCTCCTGCTGGCTGTGCTCCAGCCCCCACTCGACGGCTCCGGCGTAGCCCAGGTTGGTCCCTGAACGCAGGACCCGCACGCCCTCGCGCTCGATGGTGTCCAGCCAACGGTCGGAATCGTCGTTGGAGGCGTTGTCCACGAGGATCATCTCGAGATCCCGGGGTTCGCCTCCACAGCGTGCCCACTCCATCTGCAGCGAGCGCAGGCACGAGAGGGCGAAGCCGCCGCTCTTGTAGTTCACAACGATGGCGGTCAGCGGTTGCAGCCAGGGACGGAGCAGATGCGGTACAGGATTCATCAGGCAGACTCCTCTTGGACGACTTGGGGACTGTCCGGGATGAGGGAAGCTGGCACGTCGATCCCGTGCCAGCGATGGGCGAGACGCACCAGACCCAGGTCGTGACCGGAGTGGGTCACGGTCAGGGGTGAGCCCAGAGCGCGCTCGTGGTAGCGATGCACGCCGTGTTCGTCGAGGAGATGCGCCACGACGCTGAAGCGACCGGCGAGCAGGGAGAGATCAGGCAACTCCAATTCCAGCTGCCCGCCCGGGCCCAGAAGGCTCAGGCCGTCGTGGTGGGTGGCGACGCCCGCTTGCAAGGTGGCCCCCTGGCGGGTGAAGGTCACACCCAGGCTGAGGGGGCGGCGCTCGGCACGCGGGTCCTCCCAGCCGATACGCAGGCGCAGGGCCTGACCACTGGCCACCCGCTGCGAGGAGCCCGCGGTGGTCCCCTCCACAAGCTCGAACCGGCTGAGGTACGGGGCCTCCGGAGTGGGCTCGGATGGGGCCGACGGATCGCTTGCAGAGGGGGCTCCCACACAGTGGGCTGCGTAGTCGTGTGTCAGATCCGTGGCCGGTCCGAAGCCGCGCATGCAGCCGTGGTCGAGCCACAGCGCCTCGTCGCACAGCTGGCGCAGGTCGTACAGGCTGTGGCTGGAGACGATCAGGGTCCCACCAGCGGCGCGGTAGTCAAACAGGCGATCCACGCAGCGTTTCTGGAAGGCCATGTCCCCCACCGCAAGGACCTCGTCCAGGAGCAGGATCTCGGGCTGCATACCCATGGCGCTGGCAAAGGCCAAGCGCATGGCCATGCCGCTGGAGTAGGTGCGGACGGGGGCGTCGGCCACGTCCTGTAGCTCGGCGAACTCGAAGATCTCGCCCATGCGGGCCTTCACCTCACGCCGGCTCGCTCCCAGGAGCACACCATTCATGAGCACGTTCTCGCGACCCGTGTAGTCGGGATGGAATCCGGATCCCAGCTCGAGCAGCGCGGCCACGCGTCCGCTCGTTCGAAAGCGGCCTGAGGTCGGCGGTGTGTTACCGCTGAGCAGCTTGAGCAGGGTGGACTTGCCCGCACCGTTGTCGCCCACCAGAGCGAGGCAGGCGCCCCGCTTCAGCTCAAAGGAGACGTCTTCGAGAGCCTGCACCTTTCGGGCCCGGTTGAGGCGACCAAAGCTCAGAGCGGCTTGCCAGCGTGAGCTGTCATTCGGCCACACCGAGTAGCACTTGCCGAGACCTTCGGCTTGTAGGGCGAGGGGAGACTTCATCGCTCAGACCTCATCCGCAAAGCCCCGTTGCAGGGCGGCAAAGACAGCACGGCCGAGGAAAGCGCTGGCCACGGACCAGGGAGCGAGCCTCGCGCAACACTCCGCGACGCCCATTCCAAGGGCCTCCGTCGGTTGCCCTCCCATGAGCACCCCGCGCCAACCCGTGATCCACAGGTACAGGGGGGAGGCCTGGATCCAATCCAGCCAGGGACCGATGGAGGGCATGACCTCCGCCGAGGGAACCCAGAAGATGGGCGTGGCGAACATCAGCACCGTGAGCAGGCAGGCCATCACCTCGCGCGTGTCGCGCAGGTGGATGTGGGCCGCGGCACACAGCAGCGCCAGACCGTAGGTGAACAGACCACCCAGGGCGAAGAGTACGGGCACCCAGGCCAGCTCGGCCCCGGGCAGCGGGTGCAGGCCCGTGGCAGCCGTCACCGCCAAGGTCACGGTAGCCCCGAAGGCCAAGGTCACCATCCCCCCCAGAACGGGTGTCAGGGGCAGAACCTCGGCCGGGAAGGTGAGCTTGCCGATCAGATGCCGCCCATCCACCAGGGAGGTGGTGGCGCGCGTCAGGGACTCGGCGAATGCGCTCCAGACCAGTGCGCCGCTGAACAGGTAGAGGCCATAGCTCGCCTGCAGTTGCGCTGCCGCCCCGGGCATCCGCACGCCAAGAAGCTCGGCGAAGACGAAGCCGTAGACGACCAGCAAGAGGCCGGGTTGGACCAGGGGCCAAAGCCAGCCGAGCATCGTGCCCCGAAAGCGACCCGAGAGGTCCCGGCCCAGGCAGGTACCCACCAGATCGCGACTACGCCAGAGGTTTCCCGGCGTGCGCAGGACCTGCCACAACACTCGCGCGAAGGACGGGCGGGCGGGTTCGGTCCACGGACCGAGGGCGACGTCAACAGAGGGGACGTGACCCGGCCGGGCGGCGGGAATGTGCGTGGGGACAGCCATGGAAGGGGGACTCTCCCCTCCCATCGACCCCCGCTACGCCGAGGATGGAGGCGCGCACAGGGTTTTGGGCATGCCCATCCCGATGTGAGACGTGGCTCATGGGAGCACCCGTCTCAAACTGGGCCGTCCAGTCAAAGTGGTGCCGCAAGCTGGCCCTACTGGGCCACAGGCACCTATTCGCCGCCGGATTACTGGAAGCGCTTCGCGCCCTTGGGGCCAACCTTGAAGTTGCCATCGGCGAGAAATGAGCGGATGTACTGCAGCACGCGCTCGCCTTCCTGGGGGTTGTCCTCGGCCTCTTTCCAGTCCGCATAGCGCGGATCCAGGGGCCGAAAGCTCTCGTTGATCTCACGCTGGACGCGCACGCGGATGGAGAACTCGCCGCGGGTCTCGGCGTTCGCCACGGGGGTGTACTCGACGGTGGCCCGTTGGCGGTAGCCCTTGCCCTTGAAGGGAGCCCCCGAACGGAACCAGCCCGAGACGATCTGGCGGGCACCGCTGTCCGCCCCCATGCCCACGGGATAGCTGGCATTCTCCAAGGAGAGGTGGATGACGTCGTACAGCACGGACTCCGAGTTGCACTTCACCGTGCCCTCGGTCCAGCGCGGGTGGATCTGGCGCTGAAAGAGGGCACATGAGGAGAGCCCCAGCAGCAGAAGTGGGGCTACGTACAGCCAGGTGCGTCGATTCATCGGACAGAGTCTCCTTCGGGGTCAGAGCGGCCATCGCGCAGGACGATGCGCATGGGCACCTCATCAAAAGGTAGGTCCTTGCGGATCTGGTTCTGCAGGTAGCGCAGGTAGTCCTTGCTGATGCGTTTCTTGTCGTTCACGAAGATCACAAAGGTGGGCGGAGCCACATCGGTCTGCGTAGCGTAACGGATGCGGACGCTATGGCCGGCTTTACTTGGCCCACGGCTCTCAAGGGCCCGTTTCAGGACCCGGTTCAGTTCCCCGGTGGTGACCCTCTCGCGGGCCTGGGAGTACAGATCCCGGCAGAGGCTCAGGGTCTCCTCAACGTTCCAGCCCTGGTTAGCCGTCAGGAAGACGATGGGCGCGAAGGACAGGCCGGGCATCTGGGCGTCCAGGTATTTCCGGAAGTCCTCGGGGTCACGGCCCTGTACCAGATCCCACTTGTTGGCGGCCAGGATCACGGGCTTGTGGTGGTCGTAGGCGTAGGTGGCCAGGGATTTCTCGATGGCGGAGATGGTGCGCGACACGTCGAACATGAGGACCACGACATCAGCGCGTCGAATGGTCTTCTTGCTGCGCGCCTCGGAGAAGAACTCGATGGCGTCGTCCTGTTTGCCGCGCTTGCGCAGACCAGCGGTATCAATGGCCACGAAGTTCTCACCGTCGCGCTCAAAGAGGACATCCACCGCATCGCGCGTGGTTCCGGGAACCTCCGAGACGATCACACGCTTCTCTTGGGCCAGATGGTTGACCAGCGTGGACTTGCCCGCATTCCGACGACCGATGATCGCGATCTTCATGGCATCGGCCCCGGGCGGGCGCGAGCTGGGAGCCTCGGGACATGCGGCGTGAATCTGTGCGTAGAGATCGGTCAGGCCCTCCCCGTTCTGCGCGCTGATGGGAATGGGCTCACCGTGGATCCCCAGGCGGCGGAAGACGTCCACATCCCAGTGCAGCTTCTCCCCCTCTGTCTTGTTCACCACGAGCAGAGTGGGTACGTCCAAGGCGCGCATGGTCTTCGCCACGGCTTTGTCCAGGTGCATGATCCCACTACGCACGTCCACCATGAACAGCACCAAGTGGGCCTTGTCCAAGGCCAGCTGGACCTGGCCCTCGACGTGCGGCCCCAGGTCGTCGCGGTCCACGATTCCGATCCCCCCGGTATCCACCACCTCGAACCAGCGGTCCCCAGCGGGTGTATCCAAGCGTGCCGGTACCGCGATGCGATCGCGCGTCACCCCCGCTGTGGGTTCAACAATCGCGATTCTGCTACCGCACATGCGGTTGAGCAGGGTCGACTTGCCCACGTTGGGTCGCCCAACAATCACAACGCGCGGCAGAGCCGCGGCGGAGTCAGCTTGGGTCTCGGAGGCATCCATGGAAGAGTGGGCCGGGGAGTTCAACGGGTTCGCAGAGGGCTGGGCGCTTAGGGAATGGAGAGCACCCGGTGCAATTGGGGCATGACGCGCACGTCCAGGTGAAGATCACGGGCCTCCTCCACCAGCTCCTCAAGGAACTTGGGTTCGGGGGCCGCGACCCCGCCCATGGGGCTGACGGGGGTCAGATAGAGAGGGACGTCGGGTGCCAACCGCTCGAGATCCTCGAGCAGGGGCAGGTAGGCGGAAATGGGGCGACCCGACCGGACGACGATCTTGGCGCAGGCATGGTGTTCGGCAGCAATCGCCAGAACCTCACGGCGGACGCGGGTCCAATCTTCAGACGTGTGTGGGTTGGCCTCGCCGTGAACGCCTTCAACATCAAGTGGCACGACCTCCCCCATGTCCTCGGGCAACTTCAGGTCCAGGCTCAAGTGGTCGAATGCCGGAGCGACGCGTCGCAAGGCCTCGGGGTGAGCACCAGCCGTCTCGAGATGCAGGCGTCGACCCGCAAGCATATCCGGCAGCCCCAGCAGAAACTCGGGCCACATGAGAGGCTCGCCGCCCGTGACGCTTACGGTGCGCGCTTCTCGGGGTTCACAGGCGGCCACCCAGGTGGCCACCTGAAACGGATTGGCCCAAGCCGTGTGGCGCTTGGGGCCCTCGGGGGTGACGACCCGAGCCGGGCGCTCATCGTCAACACTCCAGGAGTGCGGCGTATCGCACCAGTCGCATCGCAGGGGACAGCCCGCCAGCCGGAGAAAGACCTGTGCCTCGCCAGCGTAGGCCCCCTCGCCCTGGATGGAGGCAAAGACCTCCATGATGGGCGCGCGGGTGGAGGTACTCGTGGAAGCCATGGCAACAATGCAGACAGGACGATTCGACGGAGCTTCGGGCCCCGATCAGCGCACAGTCCGTTCCCGGAGGAACGCAGCCTCCGCAGGAGGACTACTCCTCGCTGGCCTCGGCCTCGGACGCCTCGGCACCTTCCTCGGTACCGTCCCCGGCTTCCTCCTCGGGTGCCTTCTTCTTGACCTTGACCTTGACGAAGGCTCGCACCTTCGGCAGACCGTAGGGGGAGTCCTCTTCACTGATCTTCCCATCGCGCATCAGCTTCTGGAGGCGCTCAACACGGGTGTACACGCTGCGCTGACCCACGAGGTTGTCGCCGCCGCGAAGACTGGGATGGATAGACATGGGAGTGGCCCGACGAGGGCTGCAGAGTGTGCGCGGAAGGGGTTGAAGTGCTCGTCCCGGGGGAACAAGGGGCAAGAATCCTAGGGCTCTCCCCCTCCCCTGGAAAGACCCCCGCGCCGAAAAGGACCGGGCTCAGCACCCAAAGAGGGTCACGAGAAGGTCACGAGAGGGGCGAAACCGGAAAAACGGCGCGGGTCAGCGGGGGATGTTGACCACATAGGCCCCTGCGTAGGGCGTCTGCTTGCCGTCCGGACCCGGCGCATCGGCGACCTTGGTTCGGACCTGCTCCGCCGCTGCGAAGCTGCCAAAGGCTCCCACGTGCAGCAGCACCTTGCCGCCCTGCTCACGCGGTTCAATCACCGCGAAGCCCTGGGCGCTGAGGTTGGCGTGGTTGACCTTGGCCATCTCCCAGCCGAAGTCGGTACCGTCCGCCGTGAAGACCAGCAGGGTGAATCGATTGGCGGGATCGGCGAAGGCCGCATCCGCAGGACTGCCGGCCTTGGTCGCCGATGCCCCCCCGGGCTGCTGCCCTGAGGCTCCGCCGGGCCCCGCTGCCGGTCGGCGCGAACCACGATCGGGTCGGGTTGAGAGGACCTCGCCGTCCTGCGCTGTGGTCCTCTGCTGCGGGGCCCGCCGCGAGTTCTGCTGCGAGTTCTGCTGCGAGTCCTGCCGCGGGGCCTGCGCCTGAGCCGCATCACGGCCTGCTGTTGCACCACCAAACGGCTCTGCCGCGGAACCCGGCCCCTCCAGCATCACGGTCGAAGGCCCTTCATCCAGTCCTTGGGCCTGAACCACTCCCAGGTCGCCGGAAGCCTGCCCCGCGAGGAACGCCAGCACGAGCAAGACCCCCTGCAATAGCAGGAAGGTCCCGGGCCCCATGGGCAGGATCAGGCCAGCCGAGCCGCCACCCGGCGTCCGTCCGGGAGTAGGCCCACCCCCTCCCACGGAGGAGTCGCCGTCGCCTTGGTTGTCGGTCGCGGACGAGGCCTGAAAAGCCTCCAACATGTTGTCTCTGCGTTTGGCCATGATGAATGGTCCGAGCCTGATCGGGATCCCCCCCGGGCCCGGCGGCTTGAGCCTACGCCCGGGAAACAGGGCTTTCAACGAGATTCCGCACCCGCCTTGGGGGGCAAGCCCCCCCCCTGTGGATGGCCTGGAACAGACCCCGGGCCCTGCCAGCCAGATTCCTTCAAACTCTGGAGGCCACACAACGTTAAGCTGGGCACGCAGCGTCGTCTTCGGGAACCTTCCCCACCACCGAAGAGCCACGTCCATCCAAGGAGACAGCTATGATCCGCACCCTTCTGTCCGTAGGCGCATTGACCCTGACGGGGCTCCAGCCGGCTCCCGCCCACGCCCCACTCCCCCAGGATTCCAGCACCGTCAAGAACGAGCGCTTCGGGTTCTCTTTCCGGGCCCCCAAGAGTTGGGCCTCCGTGGCCATGAAGACCGACGAGGGGTGGCTGGCGAGTAAGCACCTATCCAACAAGGAGTACTTCGGGACGGACAAGACCACGGGCTACACCTATAGCCACGTCCCCGAGATGCTCTGCATCGCCTTCGTCCACGCGAACCAGGAGCGCAAGAAGGTGGTGGAAGAGGAGTCCGAGGATGGGGTGACCACCAAGACAACCACGATCTCGAACCCCTACAAGGACTACGAGGATTTCCTCGAGAGGACCTACGCGGGCGGAGGCTGGTATGTGGACTCCAAGGAGAAGGGCAAGCACGGCAAGATCGAGGTGACACGCTACTCCGTCAAGGTTGAAAAGCTCGCCAGATCGGGGCCCAAGCGCATCATCACCTGGATCTACCACGCCCCCGACATCGACTTTGTCCTGCAAACCGAAGTTCTCGAAGGTGAGTACAAGAAACTGCGCAGCACCATCGAGAAGAGTCTGAAGTCCTTCAAGCTCATCGAACGCTCAGGAGAGCTGCTGCCCACAGGGGCGAGCACTCCAGGTGGCATCCGCATCACCCGACGGGAGCTGACCGAAGGCACGCCCAAGGAGCGGCGCTCCAAGCGCGTCGAGTCCCAGAAGATCAAGCACGAGAAGGCCATCAAGGCCCTGCCCAAGGACTGGGATCACCAGTACCGCGGCAAGGTGCTTGTGCTTGACCACGACCAGGACAAGTGGGCCAAGAAACTGGGTGATCACGCCGATCTCCTGATCGAGTGGATGAACAAGGAACTCTCCTACTTCGGCGAGGGTGAGTACATGCGAGCCCCGATCCTGCGCGTCTGCAACGACTCGGAGGAAGAGGGCGCATTCACCCGCGGAACCCGCACCGGCACGACGGGCTCCTATACCTACGTGGCTCCGGGCTCCGAAATAGTCACCCACAAACCGGACACCGGCTGGATTGGTGGCGAGGTCGACTGGGTCAACGGAAAACTACTGGAGCAGTGGTTGCTCGACCGCAACGAAGATGCCGCCCGAGCCATGCCCGAGTGGCTCAGGATCGGCATAGTCATCCACGTGCGCGGCGCACGGCGCGATGGGCGCAAGCTGGAGTTCCGGGTAAACGAGTACGCCCGGGAAGGGGCGCGCCTGGCCGTTTCCCAGGGCAGAGCCACGGCCCCGCGCACCATCATGAGCCAGACCCGCGAGGAGTTCTCATCCGGCGCGGGTGGAGCGGGCACTTTTTCCAAGAGCGCCGAAGCCGCTCAACTCGTGCGCTTCCTGCTGTCCAAGGAGGGCGCCCGCTGCAAGCAGGCCAAGAAGCTGCTTGAGACCTACGTGACGACGCTCACGGAGGTGGTGGATGAAATCAAAGAGAAGGACAAGGGGTCCGTGAATGTCGGCGACGCCCCCAAGACCGAGGAGGAAGAGGACGCACGCGGCAAGGAACGCGCCGAGCGTTGGCGCCAAAAGGAGCAGGACATGGTGCGCGAGGTATTCGAACGCACCTTCGCGGATTGGTCCGAGAAGGACTGGGAATCGTTCACCAAGGCCTACTTCAAGTTCATCTCCTGACCCCGTACGAAACATGGTTGGAAAGTTCATCCTCCGGGCCTCGCTCCCTGTCGCGTACCTGACGTTTCTTACAGCACCACTGCAGGCTGACATCCTGTTACTCAAGGACGGCCGCGTCATCGACGGACCGACCATGGAGCGCGGAGAGGAGTCTTGCACGATCCACTTCGAGAACGGTGACATCCTTGTACCCAACGACTGGGTAGAGGATCTGTTCCTGGCCGCCGACCTGGAGAACTTGCCCAAGAACCGCAGGCGATCTCTTGAGAAGCAGGGAGAGGAGCGACTCGAACAGATCGAGGAGGCCTTGGCCCACGCGGAGTGGGGCAATGCCTACGAGGAGGAGACCTCGAATTTCCGCTGGAAGTACACGCTGCCCAAGCGCGTGGCCGAGCTGTTCCAGGATCGTCTCGAGTCCTACTACAAGATCTTCGCCAAGGAGTGGCGCGTGAAGCGCGACAAGCGCAAGAAGAAGATGATGATCAACTTCTTCGCCAACCGCAAAGAGTTCATGCGCACCTCCGGAGCGGGGGGTGGAGCCCTGGCCTACTTCATGTTCCTCGGGGACTACGACCTGTGCTGCTTCTACGACCGACTCGACATGACCTCCACCGAGATGGTCCTGTATCACGAGGCCAGCCACTACCTGCAGAAGCTGCTGAACGAGGACTTCAAGATGCCCCACTGGCCGGGTGAGGGCATCGCGGAGTACTACGGGGGCGCCCTCTGGGACCCCAAGAAGAAGGTGCTCAACGTGGGGCTTGTGCAGGAGGGCCGCCTGACCGAGGTCCAGAACGATATCTCCTCAGGAGAGCTGCTGACCGTCGAGCAGATCGTCCTCAAGGATGCCTACACGGACTACACCTGGGGCTGGGCGTTGATCCACTTCTTCATGAACGACAAGACCCTGAAGAAGGGATTCCTCAAGTACGCCAACGGACTGGCCAACGACAAGAAGGTCAAGCGCCAGCGGGGATCGTTCAACCTGCAGATGGTCACGCCGGAAGAGTCGCTGCGGTATCTGCGCGAGTGCCTGAAGCTCACTGAGGACAGCGACATGGAGGAGCTGACCAAGCGCTTCCATACCTACATCGAAGAGGACCTGGTGATCGAGGGCGCGGCCGGCCTGGAGAAGGCCGGCATGGGCGCGGTGCAGGCGGGCAAGCGCATCCGGGCGAAGCGTCTCTTCTCGGAGGCCAACGCCGCGGGTGGACTGAGCGCCGTGGGCTGCTATCAGTACGCCAAGCTCGTCCGCTCCTCGGACAAGAATCTGGCACGCGATCTCTACCGTCAGGCGACCAAGCTCGCCCCCCTCACCGGCACCTACTGGTATGAGTACGGGCGTCTCCATGCTGACGAGGATGAAGGCAAGCGCCTCAAGGCGCTGGGCAAGGAGCTGGACCCCGAAGTGGGTGCCTACGACATCGACTTCGAAGACTTCTAGTCGTCCAGCTGCTCCGCTCTCCCGGAGGGCGAGACCGATCAGCCCCTGAGTGCCGCGACCACCCCAGAGCAGACGGCGTCCGAAATCCGCGCGCGCCAGTCGGGGTCATTGAGGTTTGCGGCATCCGTCGAGTTGGTCAGGAAGCCGCACTCCAGAAGCAGTGAGGGTCGGCTGTGGCCCATGAGCACACGGAAGCCCGCCTCGCGCAGGCCGCGATGGTCGAACCCCGCTTGGTGGAGGGCGCCCAGGAGCTCCCTCCCACAGTTGCTGCTTGCCGCCAGAGCCCCACGCGCGCGATAGACCGTCGCGCCACGGGCGCTGGGGTTGCTGGCCGCGTCGGCGTGGATGGAGAGAAACAGGTCGCAGTGGTGCCGATCAGCCATCTCGGCACGCTCATCCAGGGAGATGAACTTGTCGCTGGAGCGCGTCATGAACACCTCGGCTCCGGCGTCTCTCAGCTGCTGCGCCACAAGGCGTGCGATGGTCAGATTGTGGTCTTTCTCCCGGCTTCCATCCACGGCGCACGCGCCGGGGTCCTTACCGCCGTGACCGGGATCGACGACGATGCACTTGCCGCGCAGAGGTTGCGCCAGCCACTTCTGGGCAGTCGATGCGGAGACCCCTGCCGGCGACATCGCGGTTTGGGTCTTGTTGTGCATGCGCGGCCCTGCGCAGGCGGCGAGGCTGGCGACCAGGGCCAGACTCAGGATTCTGGAAATACTCATGGTTGATTGATACGTGACGAGAGCAGGCGAATTGAGGATTAGGATCGGTCGCCAGCCCCCGGGAGACTTAGCCAATCGGCGAGATCCCCGTGCTCATCGACGGATGGGTCTCATTTCAGGAGCCCGGATCGGAGTATCTCGGGCTTGAATCCTCCCCGCCTCTAGTCGTCCTCGCCCACCAAGGTGATCTGCGGGCCATCGTCCTCGATACGGCGATGTTCCAACACCTCCCAGCTGGAGATTTTCCAGGCCTCCCCGTCGTAGCCCACGCTGTAGAGGGCACGGTACCCGTTGATGCGCTCGTGCTGGTGCGCGTGGTGGATCACCGAGCCCCGTACGCGCCAGGTCCAGTCGATCTCGAACAGGAGGTCCTCCTCGCCCTGGACGTCGCTGGGCATGTGCAGCTCGTGGCCCAGGGGCTGGACCTCCTCGATGGTGCAGAAGGCCCCTCCATCCTCCCGCAGCACAAGGCTCTCGTAGACCTCCGCGTACAGGTCGTCCAGCTGGTCCTCATCCACAGAGGAGGCCAGGACCCGATACACCTCATCGGGACTCTGGGCCCCCATGGCGCGGTAGATGTTCCCGTGCAGCTCGCGGAACATGGCCACGGCCTGGTCGGGCGAGGGCAGCAGGACCCGGCCGCCCCACGGGGGTTCGGTCCCCACGCCCCACAAGCCCATGGCGCCCAGAAGAGCCACACACCAGGTCCCCACCAGTGGAGCACGGCGTGCCCCGCGCCAGAGCAGGGGTGTGGCCAGGGCCGCCAGGACCAGGAGCCCCATGGACCAGAGGGGGTAGGTGACCCGCCGGGGCGGAGCGGCCGGCACGGGACGCTGGGAGGATTCTGGCCGCTCCAGGGTCTGCTCCCGACCATGCCACGTGAAGGTCGGCTCCTCACGCAGGATGGCAGTGAACTCGAAGAACCCATCGACCTGGCGGAACAGGGTGGGCACACCGTTGTCGGTGTCCTTCTCGAAGATGCTCCACGTGACCTCCACGGTCCCGGGCATGCCCGAGCAGGGATAGCGCAGGTCGAACTGCAGGGAAGGCTCGGCATTGCCTGGCCCCGAGGTGTCGAAGGCCTGGACTGCGTCCAGGATCGGAGCGACGACCTGCCCGTCGATACGCAGGCAGGCCTCGCGGGCGAACAGGGTCCGGGCGCGCTCCATCAACAGAGCCTCGTCCTCCAGGGACAAGGGCGCGGCAAAGGGCTCCTCGAAGCCCAGGTAGGGACCGAGGGGGCGCTGCTCTCCGCTGAACATGAGTCGCACCACGTCCGTGTCGACCTCGTACTGCAGATAGAACGGCGGGCCGGGGTGGGTCGGGCCCATGGAGGCCACGCCCAGCAGACCGGCGGCGATCAGGGCGATCACGGGCGCCCGTCCCCTTCTTCCCCCAAGCCCTCTTGCACGGACTCCGACTCCCGGGTTTCAGGAAGGTCGGCGATCAGCTTGCGCGTCTGGTCCACCCACCGACCGGTCGGCTCCAGTACCAGGTAGGCCTCCAGGGTCTCGCGGGCCCGTTCAAAGTCACCCAGGCCCAGCCCCTGTGCCTGGGCCAGCTTGATGTGCACGGCTTCGGGAAGCTCGAGCCCCTCGGTGCGCGCCAGATCCACCACGCGGTTCCAGCAGGCAACAGCCCCCTCGAAGTTCCCCGAGCCGTTGTGCAGGTTGCCCAGGAAGTTGTTCGCCAGCAGGGACTCCGGGTCACAGACGAGTGCGCGGTCGAAGAGCTCGCGAGCCGCGCTCTCCTCACCCGCACCAAGGAACTCGGCTCCCCGGGCCGCCAGGGTCTCGGCCTCTGCGCGCAGAACACTGAGGCCATGGCCCAACTCCGCCCGCGGGAAGCCCAACTGCAGCGCGCGCAGATAGTGCTGCACACCCAGCTCCCTCTGCTCGTGGGTCACCGCCCAGAAGGCCGCGTTCTTGTAGTAGCCCGCCAGCTCGGCTTCGAGAGGCAGGCCCTCGAGCAACAGAGCTTCCATGTTCGCAATACCCTCGCCCCATTCACCCAGGCCCATGAGGACCTCGACCTCCAGTCGACGGGCGTCCAGCTCTTCGGGGTCGTGGGCCAGGGACTGACGCACGGAGGTCAGGGCCGCGGCCAGATCCCCCGCACCGATCTTCTCCTTGGCGACAAGCATGTGCGCCTGGCCCAAGGGTCGGTCCAGGTAGGGCAGGTCGGCGTCCAACTCGCGCGCACGCAACAAGAGGGTCAATCCGTGCCGCGCCTGACCGGGACTGCAGATCAGCTGCACTCCCCGGGCGCGGGCCAGCTCGGGAGCGGTGGCCCCACCGGCCTCGACGCCGCGCTTGATCTCTGTATCCGCCTCCGCCAGGTTGCCCTTGGCGGCGTGGATCTCCGCGGCCGTGGCATACACGCGCGGATCTTCGGGCGCTTCGCGACGAGCACGCTCCAGGTGGGCCAGCGCGGCCAGATGATCCCCGCTCAGAGCAGCCAGTCGCGCTTCGAGTAGAGGACCTTCGCTACCTGCCACCGCCACCGCCTGGGGTACCAGGGCGCGCGCCAGATCCGCACGGCCCAGGTCCAGGGCCTTGCGGGCCTGCACAACGCGCGGATCGTCGTTGCGCGTAGGCGCTGCGGCAGCGGCGGGTTCGATGCTGGCTGCTTCCGGCCCTCCCTGGGGTTCGCCGGACTGAGCTCCACAGGCCGCCAGGACCAACAGCCCCAGAGCCCGGTGGGTGCGAGCAGGATGGCGAGGCCGTGGCAGAAGGGAGGCAGACATGTTCGCAAGAGGGTGGCAGCCCGACCGCAGGTCGGCAAGGGGCCCTGGGCCCTGGGCGCAGAGAATGGGAAGGGAATCACGGGACCGGGTCGCACGGACCTCTCTGGAGCCCCTATGGTCTGCGAACCGTGAAGTCACTGCGCATGGTCACCTTCGGCTGCAAGGCCAACCAATACGACACCCAGCTCCTGCGGGAGGCCCTGGGGCGGCGCGGGATGGAGGAGGCCGGCGAAGGCGCGGAACTGGTCGTGATCAACACCTGCACGGTCACCGCCGACGCGGGCAGAAAGGCTCGCAAGCTCATCCGCCGCATCCATCGGAAGAACCCCGACTCCAAGGTGGCGGTCACCGGATGCCTGGCCGAGTCGGAACCCGAGGTGCTGCGCTCCATGCCCGGGGTGGAGTGGGTGCTGGGCAACGGCGAGGCCAAGCGCCCCGCCAACTTCCTGCGCCACCTGGGATTCGAGCGCGACCCCGAAGAGCTGGGCGTGCCCGCCGGGATCACCGAGTTCGCCGGACACACGCGCGCCTTCGTCAAGATCCAGGACGGCTGCGACCATGCATGCTCGTTCTGCATCATCCCATCCGTTCGCGGTGCGAGTCGTAGTCGAACCAGCCCGGAGTTGTGTGCCGAGGTGCGCGAGCTCGTTCAGGCCGGTCACGCCGAGGTGGTCCTGTGCGGCATCCACATCGGACACTGGGGCAGGGAATGGGGCCTCTCGCTGGGCGATCTGCTGGCCGATCTGGTGGCGCTCGACCCGCGCGACGATGAAGACAAGCCGCTCGACTATCGTCTGCGCCTGAGCTCCATCGAGGCCACCGAAGTGGATGAGACCCTGCTCGCGGTCATGGTCGCCCATCCACAGCGCGTGGCCCCTCACCTGCACATGCCCCTGCAGTCGGGCTCTGCAACCGTGCTCCAGCGCATGAACCGCTGGTACGACCCGAGCGAATACGTGGCCGCTTGTGATCGGATCCGTTCCAGCCTGGATCGACCCGCCTTCACCGCGGACGTACTCGTGGGCTTCCCGGCCGAGACCGATTCGGAGTTCGAGGAGACCCTGGCGCTGGCCGCAGAGGTGGAATTCGCGCGGCTGCACGTGTTCCCCTTCTCGGCCCGGCCCGGTACCCCTGCCTGGGACCTCGCCCACGAGCAGGGTGCCGCCGTCCCCCCGCCCGTCGTCCGCGAACGCCGGGCGCAGCTCTCCGAACAGGCCCACACCCTGGGCGAGGACTTCCGGCGCAGCTTGGATGGAGCCCGGGAGCGGGTGATCCTGGAGGGCTTTTCAGGCCTATCCGGCCGCTACCAGCGCGTGCGGGTGGAATCCCGACTCCTCCCCGATGGCCCTCTCCCGTCCAGCGTGGACGTCATCCTGCAAGCTCGCGAGCGCAACTCAGGGGACCCCCAGACCCTGAGTGCAGTGGAACTGCTCGGGATCCCCATCTGTGGCTCCACGCCCGGGAAGTAAGGCGCAAAGGCCCCCCGGCCTCCCAGCGTGGGACACCTGCATGGCAGGAAAGACCATTCCCAACAGGGATCGAGCGGGTTGCAAAGGATGGCAGGGACGGAGTTCTGCACGACCCTCCACAGGGGCTAGAGTGCGTAGGCACACCCACCCAGACCATGCTCCAGACCATCCTGCTTCCACTCTTGGCCCTGTCTCCCGGTCCCGGGATCACCATGCCGTCGGCCGAGGGGCACGCGTGCCATGAGGATCCCGCCGAGCGACCGCCGTCCGTCGCCTGGATGGGCTCCTGGGAGCAGGCCAAGGCCGAAGCGGCAAGGACCAAGCGACCCATCATGGTCATGTCAGCTGCCCCCCACTGCCGTGCGGTGCCGGGCAAGTGGTGACCCGGCTACCAGGAGGCGGACGCCACGTTCCTCTCCGACCCGGCGGTGGTCACCGCCTCAAGAGCCTTCGTCTGCGTCCGGCCAGCAACATACGAATCCGCCGCCGAGGGCAAGCTGTTGCTGTCCCTGTTCCGTGGCCGGCTCGGCAACCTGGAGAACTCGGTGTTTGCCCTGCTGGGTCCGGACGGGAAAGAGCGACTGACCCAGACGGGCCGCTCCCCCTTCATGGTCTTCAAGACCTCCTCGCAGATGGCCGAGCGCCTGACGAAGCTCACAAGAGAAGAGGGCTCCGAACAAATCCGGGCCTTCCGCTCGCTGCACCTCCCCGCCTATCCGACCCTGCGCCTTGCCTTGAACGTAGCCGCCTGCGACGACCGGCCCCTGATCATCCGGTTGATCCCGAGCACTCCCTCGAAGGCAGAAAAGGAGGTGGAAGCCCCCCTGACCGAGATCGCCTGGAGCGACGAGTGGGTCGGCCGGGTCCACTACGCGCACGCCACCGCGGCCGACGTCCGTGCGCTGAAAGGAGTGAAGGAGGATACAGCCATCCCGGAGTCGGGCTACGTCTCGCTTTCGCCTGCTCCCATGGGTCAAGGCGCTGAGCTCCTGGGAACAGCGGCCGAGCCAGCGTCCAAGGCTCAACTGAAGAGCCTGCTCCAGGAAGCCGTCGAAGGACACAAGGTGAGCGCAGTGCTCAGCAGCCGAGATCACGTGCGCGCAGGCAAGCGGGCCGGCGTGAGCTGGGAGACCGTCATCCCCGTGACCGACCCCGGACGACTGGACAAGGAACGGGCCCGCCGCCGGCTGGACAGGGACGGGAAGTGACGGCCCTGGAACCTCGCAAGAACATCTGCAGTACACGGCGCAAGCAGGGAATCCCCTGCCGGCTCCTGCTTGTACTGGGCGCCCTGGTGGCGAGCTGCTCGGGCGAGAGGCAGCCGGGGATCTACCAGGATGGGCAGCCGGTGCGGCCCTTCACCTCCACCGAGAACTACTACTACCAGGTGCGCTGGGCCTCGCAACCCCACCCGATTCCGATCAACAAGCCCTTCGAGATCGTCCTGGACGTGTTGGGCCCAGGGACTGCTGGCAGGGAGGAACCCCGTCAGGTCGCTGAAACATGGGGAGGCTCCTGCCCGGAGAGTCCCTCGGAACCCGGGCCGTTCCTGTTACCGTGTGAGCATGCATGCTCCGACCCCCGACTCGCGCCATGAGCTGGCCGCCCTCACCAGGGGACTGAAACATGCGGTGCAGCGTGCCGGTAACCGGGGCCAACGTCGGGCCCGTACGGGAGTGACTTCGACACCGTCGGACCCGGGCGTCACGCCGGAGGCCCCAACACCTGAGAACACTCCCGGACCCCAGGCCAGCTCACCCCCGGAGCAAGTGGCGAGCCCCCTCCCCACCAGCGCCTCGGAGTTCCCGGACCTGCCGAGCCTGCGCGAGGCCGTCGCCCGGTGCCGGGCCTGCGACCTCTGCCAGACCCGCAACCAGACCGTGTTCCTCGATGGGAAGGGTACAGCAGGGGTCCTATTCATCGGCGAGGCCCCCGGTCAGAACGAGGACGAACAGGGGGTGCCCTTCGTTGGACGGGCGGGCAGCCTCCTGACGGACATCATCGAAAAGGGCATGGGCCTGAAGCGCTCAGAGGTGGCCATCGCCAACGTGCTGAAGTGCCGCCCGCCCGGCAATCGCGACCCAGAGGTCGTGGAAAAGGCCGCCTGTACCCCCTGGCTGGAGCGCCAGATCGAACTGCTGGACCCCAAGGTGGTGGTCGCCCTGGGGCGACATGCCGCGGGATACCTGCTGGACAGCGACGCCTCCCTGGGGCAGATGCGCGGACGGGTCCGGGATTGGAAGGACCGCAAGCTGGTCGTCACCTACCACCCGGCCTTCCTCCTGCGAAGCCCGAGCTTCAAGCGGGACTGCTGGCAGGACATCCAGCTGGCCATGGGAGTCCTGCAGCAGGGGGAATGAGCCCCTGGGACCCTCCACGGCGGTAGAGGGCACCCATATATATAGTGTCAGGAGATCGCCCACCTGGGCCCCTCTGCCGGGGTTACTCCAGGAGCGCCCGGTGGTAGGCCCCACCCTGAAGGGCCCCCAGGCCCTCCTTGTGTGATGGGCGGATCGCCTTCGGCACCGCCCCCCGCAACGGCCCACCATTGACCCCCCCCGTACCCAGGGGTAGGCTACCCGCTCTTTCAATAGCTCCACACGGCACCTGAGGCCAGTTCGAACCCGTTCTGACCCCCGTGCTGAAGGTGGAGGTCCTCAACTGTTCCGAATGCAACGCTGCCCCATTCGGGTCGGTTTCCCCTGCGGGATGCCCGGCCCGGGTGATCTTGTATGGGTAGTGAGACGTCGGAATCGGACCTCCTCCGAACCGAGCAACATCTCCTCTCTCCGCTTCTCCCCCCACTCGGACCACCAGCCAACGTTCCATGGCATCTTCATCCCTGCGGTTGACCCTGCACCCGCTGCTTCTTGCAGCCCTCGTGTCTTGCCAGACCACCTCGCCGACCTCGCTCCCCAATGAGCAGGGCCCGACCGTAGCGAGCACGGCAAGTTCTGCCTCCCACGATGCCCAGCCCACGCAGGGTGCCAAGGCAAGTACAAGCCAGGGCGAGTCCATCGCTTGGGCCACCCGACCTGCGAGTGACCCCAAGGTCATGCCCACGGCGGCCGTGACCGGTGGCCAGGACGACGACCTGCAAGATGCAGCGGAGTTGATCAAGGCTCGTCGCGAACGTCAGGCCTACCTCTCCAATCAGTATGTGGAACGGGGCCTGTCCGAACTGGATCGTGCCGACCTGCAAGCAGCCTTGGAGAGCTTCTCCGCTGCCGTGGAGGTCTCACCCTCTTCCCAGGCAGCCCGGGACGGTCTACGCCGCGTCCGCGCGCTCATGGGAGACAGCTACGCCGATGCAGGCGAGGCTTTTGAAGACGAGAGTCAACGCGTCATGGTCAAGCGCGCCCAGGCCCTCATGGAAGTGGAAGAGCACGTGAATGCCGGCGACCTCGCCCTTCGCGAAGCACGCTACGACGACGCCGTCCAGGCCTACCGCCAGGCGGAAATGGTGCTCATGGCCAGCCCCCTGATCTCCTCAAATAACCTGAACCTGGATCTGGTGCGCGGCAAGGGCCGCGAAGCCGTCAACCTGCGCACAGAGGCCGAGAACGCCGCTGATGCCGCCCAACGAGCCGCGGCACAGGCGTCCAAGGACCGCGCCGAAGCCGCCGAGAGCCAGCGCCGCGAGAACCGCCTGAGTGAGTTCTACGAGCTGGCCAACAAGTCCTTCGTGGCCGATCGCTTCGCCGAGGCTGAGAGTTGGTGCCGCCAGATCCTCCTGGAAGATCCGGGTAACGAGGGTGCCATCTCCCTGCAGCGCATCGCTCGCCAGTCCCGGCATCACCGGGCTGACGAAGAGAACCGCAAGAACTACCGGGAACAGTGGCTCAAGACCTTCGAAGAGCTGGACACGATGAATGTGCCGCAGACGGACCCCCTCAAGTTCCAGCTCGAACGCTGGCGCGAGGTGAGCCAGCGCGAGACGCACTCAACGCGCCAGCTCAACCCGGCCCTCGACCCCCAGCACGATGCCGTCATGACACGTCTGGAGGCCGTGCGCTTCGCGCCCAACTTCGGCGGCCCCGATGACGAGGGCACCGAACTCGAGAGTGTGGCCGCGTACATGCAGCAGTTGACCGGCGTGAACTTCTGGATCTCGAACGCCGTGCGCGACGAACTCGGCGTGGAAGAGACCAGCATCATCCTTCACCTGCCTGAGCGCAGCGTGAAGAAGGTCCTGCAGATCATCGCCGAGACCAGCGAGAGTCTGCGCTGGAAGATCGAAGATGGCGTCGTGATGTTCGTCACCGTGGATGAGATGATTGGCGGTCAGGTGCTGGTGACCTACGGAATCCAAGACCTGATCCACCCCATCCCCGACTACGCGGGCAGCGACATCAACGTCTCGCCCTCTGACGGGATCGTGCCCCCGGATGAGGACATTCCCGAGCGCGAATACAACGTGGTGGACACGGCCCTGCTTGAGGACCTCATCCGCAACAACATCGCTGTCGAGTCCTGGGAGGCAGACATGGCCAACCAGATCCGCATCAACGACAACGGCATCATGGTGGTCAACCAGACCCCCGAGGTGCACGCCATGATCAACGCCCTCCTTGAGGACTTGCGCGAGGCCACCGGCATCATGGTGGACATCCACGCTCGCTTCATGAAGGTCGAGGACAACTTCCTTGAGGACATCGGTATCGACTTCCGCGGCCTGGGTGCTCCGGGTGCTGGAACGGCCAGCAACTTCAACGACTTCGGTGACAGCGCCAGCGTGAACGATTTGGGAGATGCTCCCGGCCGTGACAACACCCTGGGTGCCTTCCTTGACGAGGGAGCTGACGGGGACGTAAAAGCCCGCGTCGAGGACCTCTATGACACTCAGCTGGGCAGCGACACATTCCAGGCCGCTGGTGGCCTGTCGTTCCAGTGGACCCTCCTCAGCGACATGCAGCTGGAGTTGGTCCTGCGCGCCATCTCCAAGTCGGAGCGCATCGAGCTCGTGACCGCCCCGCGGATCACGGTGCACAACACCTCGCGCGCCAACCTGTCGGTGCTCAACCAGGTGGCCTACATCAAGGATTTCGACGTGGAGATCGCCCAGGCGGCCTCCATCGCCGATCCGATCGTAGAGGTCATCCAGGACGGAGTCATCCTCGACGTCCGCCCGGTGGTCTCGGCTGACCGGCGCTTCGTCACCCTCGAACTGCGTCCCACGATTGCACAGTTGAAGCGCCCTATTGAGGAACGCGTAACCACCCTCGGCTCCCAGAACTCGGTCACGATCATGTTGCCCGAGGTCGAAATCCAGCGCGTGCGCACCTCGGTGCCCCTGCCGGATGGTGGAACCGTACTGCTGGGTGGCATGAAGGAATCCGAGAAGCAGGACCAGCAGTCTGGTGTGCCGATCCTGAACAAGATTCCGATCCTCTCGGTCTTCTTCGAGCGCAAGGGCACGTTCATCTCGAACCGCAAGCTCCTCATCCTGCTCCGAGCCAACATCCTCATTCCCACCGAGCTCGCGCCCACCACGGCCGAGATGGGTCTGAGCGACTAGGCCCCCCACCACCGAGGAGGGTGCCCCGGGACTTCCCGACGGCAGTCTTCCTACCGGCCACCGGCCCCGGGCTCCCATCCCCACGATGATGCCTGACATGGTTGCCAACGCCCGAGCGGGGGGCCCTACGCCCCCCGTCTTCATATCTCCAGCCTGCTCTCCCCCCTCAACCTCTACGGCAAGCTCCAAGTAAAACAGTCCGTAGCCACCCCCGACACACGGGGGTAGGCACCGCACTGCCACCTTGTAGTGGGTCCTGAACTCCCTCCCGGAGTTCGCCTGGACCTGAGCCTTCATCAGCGCCCTGCCCGGTGCGAGATGAGCCCATGATTGCTGCCCCTACCCAACCAAGCCCCTTGTCCTCCCACCGCAACCAGCCCAAGGCCGCGGCCTTGGCGGGCTGCGGATGGCGTTCCCTTCTCGCGGCTCCGCTCCTGGCCCTGATCCTGACAGACCCGGTCCAGGCCCAGATGAGCACCTCCGAGGTCAAGGCGGAGATCGCCTTTGCCCGCGGGCTGGCAGCCGACTGGACCTTCGTAGACCTGGCGCAATCGGTGCTCGCCACCGTCGAACAGCAGGGAATTGCGGGCAAGGCGCGCGAAGAGCTCGAATTGGTGAAGTGCGAGGTGTTCGTCTCCGGTGCCCGCAGCGAGCCGGATGCCATTGCACGCCTCACGCTCTTCGAGAGCGCCTTTGAAGCCTACGAGCTGTTCATCAGCGGCTATCCCAACTCGGACTTCAAGAGTCAGGCCGAGACGGGCCTGGTGAACACGGCGTCCATCTACGGGCGCGCCATCGATCTCGCTCTGGAAGAATCCGTGGGTGAGAAGGCGACGGAGCTGAACACCAAGAAGTCGGATGTCCTGACGGAAACCGTGCGACTGACCCAGAACCTGATCGAGGCTCTGGCCTCCATCCCTGAAGAAGAACGCAGCGAGGCCAATCGACGTGAACTGGCTGGCCTGATGCTCAACCGCGGCCAGATGCTTGGGGAGATCGGGCGTATCGAGGAGGAGGGAGAGTTCCACTTCAACGAAGCCCTCAAGGCCCTCGAAGACATGATCTGGGAGTTCGGTGAAGAGTCCGTTCCGGGCATCCGCGGCTTCAAGGCCATGGCCGACATCCACTCGTACCGCGGCAACTTCCCGGACGCCTCGCGCTACTACAAGGCCATCATCTCCAACGTCCTGCCCCTGGACCCCAAGCGCTGGGATCGCCTGATCGAAGCCAACGGTGGCGTGTTCACCAGTGAGGAGGTCGCCTTCCGCTTCACGTTCCTGGAACTGGGCACCCCGGGCATCGTCCGGACCTACCAGGAGATGGGCGAGGCAAAGCTGGCCGCAGACTACGCCCTGCACATGTACAACTGGCAGCGCAAAGAGGGACTGCAGTACACCCGGGATGGCTACCAGGCACTCCTGGACGTGGCCGGGGCGCTACTGGATATCGGCGGCTACATCGGCGGTAACCAGACTACCGGCGACGCCCGCTGGTTTGAGTCCGAAGAGGAAATGAAGTCGGCCGTCCGCTCCAAGCGCCAGCACGATGACACGACCTCCTTCGCCCTCAAGATTGCCAACCTGGTCAACCAGGAGAACAAGGGGAACATCCTGCAGGTTCGGGCCCAGAAGCTGATCTCCGTGATCTCCACGAAGCCTGGCATGGTCGTCTCCCCCGACGTGCTGCTGCAAGCCGCTCAGGGTGAGTACTTTGACGGCAACTACGATGCAGCCATCGAAGGCCTGCACCGGGTGCTGACCGCACTCGACAGCCGCGAGGATGCCGAGCGACTGCAATACGGCGCCCAGATCATGAACCTCCTGGCCAACGCCCATCGCCGTAGCGACCGCGAACTTGAAGCGGCCATGGCGTTTCGTGAGGGGGTCATGGCCTGGCAGGGAGATCCCGAGCAGGATCAGCTGAACTCCCAGGGCTACCTGTCCATGATCAAAAAGGTTGCCCAGCGCAACCCGGGGGATTCGACCCTGGATGCGCTCAAGACCGAGGCTGAAAACCTGGTCACGCGCTACGGCAAGGAGAGCAAGGCCGACGAGATCAACTTCAACCGCGGCATGAAGAAGTACGCCAGCGGGGACTTTGACGGAGCGGCTGAGGACTTCAACAAGATCAACGCAGACGCGGATTACTACGAGCGCGCCCGTGTGCAGAGCGCCGTCTGTGATTTCCGCGCCAAGCGCATTGACGCTGCCCTGGCCGCATTCGACGACTACATCGACGTATTCGTTCCCGACCCGGCACACGCACTGGAGAGCCCTGTTCGCCAGGCCAAGCGCACGGAGGCTATGGCTGCGGCGGAGTTCTTCCGCGGCCTCGGGCTCTGGATGAAGGCCAGGCAGGCGAATGATCCTGCGCAGTGGGCTCGGATCGACGAGCTGCTCGTCGGCTACCCCGCCAAGTACCCCACCCAGGACGTCCTCGTGCCCTGGACCATGCAGATGGTGTTCGACTCGCGCCAGGCCCGCGGCGATCAGGCGGGCGCACGCAAGATGATCGACACCATGCTGCGGGATTGGCCGGACAACAAGCGCACGGGTGCCTCTTCCGGGTCCTACTACAACGCGCTGTTGAACCTACGCAAGGGCTTAACCGGTGAGGAGAGCCGTGCCATCCTGAGCGAGATGGCCGACTTCCTGAAGATCAGCAACAGCCTGGGAAGTGCCCCCTTCAAGTCCCTGCGAAACGAATCGCGCCACTGGCTGGACCTAGGGGACTACGATGAGGCCGAGCGGGTCCTGACCCAGCTCGTCACGACCCATGGGCAGAATCCCGATCAGGCCGTCCAGATGCAGACCTACGTCCTGCCCGACCTGGGTAGGGCCCTGCTATTCAATGGCAAGGTGGCGGATGCAAAGGCCATCCTCAATCCCCTTGTCATGGATCCGGGCGCGTCTCCCTCCAAGGCGACGGTCCTCAACTGGGCACGCTGTATCGCCGGCTGGCTCAGCGGCGCCGAACTCCAGATCAAGGAGATCCCCGGAGCGGGAGGCACCGAGGATGAATGGGACAAGCTGATCACAAAGCTCGACCAGATATCCAAGGCTGGGGACAAGTGGACCTCTTGTGAGTGGTACGAGGTCAAGCTGATGGTCATCTACTCCTATTTCACCTGGTCCAAGACCGACAGCCGCAAGCTGGACTCGGCCAAGAAGCAGCTCGCTCAGATGGACTCCTTCTTCGACGATCCGACCTACGCGGCAGTGGACCAGTACTGTGAAGAAGCCGAGGGTGAGACTCGCCAGCGTTTGGGTGCTGGTGTGCTGAAGTCCCGCTACACCCACATGGCCCGCTTGCTGCGATGAGCCAGACCACACGAATCATGAAACTCACCCGATTCCCCAACCTCCGCCCGGGCGCGCCCCTACTGGCTTCCATGCTGCTGGGCGCCACAGCGACCCTCTGCGGAGCCGCGCCCCTCGGGTCCCCTGGCCTTCCCGCGGAGCCCATCCTCTCCCAGGACGGTGGCAAGCCCGACAAGGTCCTACGTCGAAACCCGCGCACGGGCAGTCTCAGCACGATTTCGGGCACGGTCCTGGAGAACGGACTGGGCGGCGTAAAGGTGGATCGCGACGGAAAGGAGAGCACCTACGATGCCTCCGAGATCATCGCTATCGAGTGGGGCGTCGTCCCTGCCACGTTCCGAGACGGCGAGGTCTTCGCGAAGCGCGGCGATTACGAGAACGCCCTCGCACGCTATAAGATGGCAGCCGGCAACGCCGATGCGCGCCCAGTGGTTCAGGGTACCGCACGCCTGCGGGCCGCCGAGGCTCTGCTGGCCTGGGGCGCGAGTGACTCCAACCGCTATGCCGAGTGCGTGGCCGAGATCGACCGCTACCTCTCCGACAATCCGCAGGGGCGCGGCGTGCCGCAGGCGCGCTGGATCAAGGCGCGCGCCTCCCTGCTGGCAGGCGATCCCGCCACGGCCGCTGCGGGATTCCGTGCCCTCTATGAGTCCGGGGTGGTTCAATCAGCCCAGGGCTTTGACCGCACGTTCTGCATGGATGCGGGCCTGGAGGCTGCCCATGCCTTCCTGACGGGCGACACCCCAGACACAGGCGTTGCACGAGAGTTGTTCGCCAGCCTTGAAGTGGCCTTCGGCCAAGCCGCCACCCTCGAAGGCGTGGGCGCGAGTGAGCGGGTACACCTGCTGGCTGGTCAAGGGCGTGCCGCGGTCGGAGAGGGCTACTGCCTCCTGGCAGCGGGGGACAGCACCAAGGCCGAGCGTTTCTTCCAGGGGCGACTCTCCGGTGCCAGCTCCAACCCGGCTCAGCGCTTCAGCGTCCTTCACGGACTGGGCCTCTCGCTGCTCGCCCAGGGCAAGCTCATGCAGGGGCAGGTGGAGCTTGCGAAGGTCAGTTCCCTCGACCACACCAGCCGGGACCGCAAGGCGGCCGCCCTGGTGGCCCTGGCGAATGCGGCACTCAAACTGGGTGCCGCAGATGCTCCTGCGCTGGCCAAGCGCTGGTTGACAACCGTCACAGACGTCTACTCCGACACTCCAGCCGCCGCCCAGGCCGCCAAAGCACTCGAAAACCTGTAGGCTACGCGCCCCAAGATCCGTTTCATCTCCCCAGAATTTCCACCAAACTCGACCTCAGCCCTCCCGGCCCGTACAACAGGGGCCCCAAGAGGCCCGCATCTGTCTCGGCTCCCATCACCCATCATTCTCTTCGAAGACCCCTCCTCCCCATTCAGTAGACACCCACCTCAGGGTCCTACGAGAATCCAACCGACCGTCCAGTCATGAACCTCAACTCGATCCAACTCAAGCTCACTTCCCTGGCCACCCCCCTGGTTGTTGCAGCCTTCAGCGCCACGGCCGCCCTCGCTCAGGAAGGAGTCAAGAAGGCCCCGGCTAAGTCACTCGGCGACGTGCTTGGTGACTCGGGTGCCGTCGGCCTGTGCATCGTGCTCCTCTCCATAGTGGCCCTGGCCGTCATCATCGAGAACTTCGTGTCGCTCAACCGCGACAAGCTAGCCCCGCCGGAGCTGATCGATGAGATCCAGGCCCTGTTCGAAGACGAGCAATACCAGGAAGCCATGGAGCTCTGCGAGAACGAGCCCAACTACTTCACCCGCGTCTGTGGCGCCGGCATCGCCAAGATCGGCCACTCCTTCCCGGTCGTCGAGAAGGCCATGGAAGAGATGGGAGACGAGGAGTCCATCAAGCTGCACCAGAAGGTCGGCTGGTTGGCTCTGATTGCCAACGTCGCGCCCATGATGGGACTGCTCGGTACGGTTGGCGGGATGGTGGAAGCGTTCAACGAGATCGCGGCCTCCTCCGGTGGTGCCAACCCGGCCCAGCTGGCCAGTGGTATTTCCAAGGCCCTCCTGACGACCATGTTCGGTCTGATCGTCGCCCTGCCGGTGACCGCCGCGTTTGCGTTCATCCGCAACCGCATGGTGCGCAACATCATCGAAGTGGGAGCCATCGTGGAAGACCTCTTCGAGCACTTCCGCGACGAGGCGAACTAGCCCCCCCTGGTGTAGGCCCACGCGGGTCGCTGACCCTCAAGCGACCCGCGCAGCACTCCACACGTCGAACCCCGAAGCAAGACCCCGACCATGAACCTCTCCAAGCACGATCCTGAGACGGAAATGGAAATGAACATGACGCCGATGATCGACGTCGTCTTCCTCCTGATCATCTTCTTCATGATCATCACGGACATGACCCAGCAGGACCTCGAGGAGTTGGTTCTGCCCATGGCCCAGTTTGCTCGGGAGGACAAGCCCGATCCGGATGAGTACCGGCCCATCATCAACATCCAGTACGATGGCAAGATCATCATCAAGCGCGAGACGTACTACTCCCCTGAGGAGAATGATGGTGATGCGAACCCCTACGAAGGGGTCAAAGAGTGGCTGGCGAAGACGGCCAAGCGGATGAAGAAGGACTTCCTGACGGAGGGAGCCACCACGGGACCCAAAGTACCGGACGAACCTCTCCTGATCCGCGCTGATATCAGCACGCCCTTCAAGCACATCCAGAAGATCATGGAATTCTGCGGAGCAGCGGGTGTCCAGATCTGGAAGGTCCAACTGGCCTGCTCCGTACCCGAATCCGAATCCCCCGACGACGAGTAGCCCACAGGAGACCCGAACCATGTCCTTGCTAGCTGAACTCAATGACGACAAGGCGGAAATGGAGATGACGCCGATGATCGACGTCACCTTCCTGCTCCTGATCTTTTTCATGTGCACGCTCAAGTTCAAAACGCTTGAGGGCAAGCTGGCCGCCTACCTCCCCAAAGACGTGGGCGTCAACCAGATGGATGCGGAGCCCATCGAGAAGGTCGAGATCCTGATGCGCGTCGTCAAGGAAGGCACCAAGCTGAAAGTGACGGACTCTGGCGGCGTGCGGACCTACACCTCCAGCGACACCGGTCGCTACGACTGGGGCGAGGATCGCGTGATGGAATACAACGTGGGTCCCTACCGAACCCAGGATCTGGATGCCCTGCGCTCCAAGCTGGCGAAGGTGTACCGGGACCGCTTGAGTAGCGGCGAGGAGAAGGTGCCCGCCACCATCGATGCGCGCCCCAAGACGGTCTACTCGGACGTCGTCAAGGTCCTCGACCAGGCCATCGATGCAGGCTTCACGGACATCACGTTCGTGGGTGCCTACCCGGATCACATCGAGTAGTCCGGGCCGCTGGGAGCCCCCAGGTCGCCCTGTGGGGTCCGGACTGGTTGCTCGCCGTTTCGGACCGCCGGAGGAGGCCAGAGGTGCCCTGTCGGCCGTCCAGGCCGAGCACGCGGCACGCCAGTCCACGGGAGGGAGAATCCCCCCCAGAGGCCGCGAAAAGCGCGATTGTTCCCTTTTCGGTGTTTGACGCATCACCCGCTCACGGGGTATCTTCTGCGTCCAATTCCAGTGCCGGATCCGGTGCTGATTCCCCCCCTCCCACGGACGCGCCCTACGGCGTGACGATCTACCAGATACCTTCCCGCCACTTGTGCTCTGCCCGCTGTCGTCCTTGAGAAAGGGTGGTAGCCAGCGCAGGTGGCCAGGGTAGGCCCATCGGCAATCGTCCCCCTCCGTACTCCCCAACTGCTGGTCAAGAGAATGATTCGAATGAGGATCGCCCGAACTGCTTTCCCCATCGCGCTCACGGTGCTCCTGGGCGCCTGCGCATCCGGTCCCAAGGACACGCTGGGTAACGGCCCCGTCTCCTACGCGGCGAGCCCAGCCTCGACGGAATTGGCCCTTGCATCCAGTGCAACGGCAGCTCCCGTTGAAGTGGCTTCCCAGGACCCTGCTGCGGATCTGGATGACGAGGCCAAGCGCCTGGACATCCGTCAGCAGAAGCAGCGCTTCCTCTTGGAGGGGCACCTGATGCG
>PVBE011732059.1_pt1 | contig 36065 bp, 31 predicted proteins | sample 1631181 | NCBI WGS metagenome assembly PVBE01 (sample SAMN08397723, study PRJNA350692) | Marine metagenome, whole genome shotgun sequencing project. | isolation source: water | place: Pacific Ocean | collected 2012-04
GGAATATGGGCTTTGGGCAAACATCTGGGCCATAACGGAAAACGGTTTGATGCTGATATCAGAACGGGCGGGACCCTACTCGGGCGGTTGAAATCCTCGGGACCGTTGTGCGGTTAGTCCGTAGCGGATGAGGACCTCGGATCGTAGAGGGAGGGTCGTGAGCGACCGCCTTCACGATTCGCCGCCACGTCTCCGCAGGCACAACCGGCTCCGCTCCGCAACTTCCGCGTGCTCCAACTTCTCGATGCTCATTTTCCCTCCGTCGGGGTTTTTGGAACACTGTTCCAACCACCTCAGAGCCCCTCTAAGGCTCGTCAGTTTTTCAACAGGTACGACTCCTATCGGGTGCCCCGTGCGACACAGGCCCTGACGAGGCGATCCGTGGACACAAAAAGGCCCGCCGCCGGCACGATGCGACCGGCGTCGTCGTAGCAGTCGCCGGTCGCCTTCATGCGTTTCGCCATCATCGCCCCTCCTTCCAGAATTGCCTTGCCGCGTCGACCGTCAGCAGGTGCAGATTCACAAGGTCGCCCTCACTCATCCGTGCGCCCGTGTAGCCACCGGCAAGGACGAACGCTACGGGGATCTCCAGCGACGCGCACCACTCGAAGACCATGTGCTCGCGCCGCCGCAGGATCTCCTCGTCAATCCCGACCGCGCCGCCAGTGTCACAGTCCTCGTGCGGGTCCATGCCAGCGTTGTAGATGCACAGGTCAACATCCACGCTGAGGAACCCCGCCTCGGTATCCGTAACAGCATCGAGAGCCTGCTGGCACATGAGCAGATAGCGTTCTCCGGGTGTCATGTCCGACCCAGGCCGTAGTGGACGATCCAGGTCCACGATTCGCAGCCATGCCTGATCGAACGGTTCGTAGGAGTCGAACCCCGAAGTCGACACATCCACCTGCGCCATGCCGGTCAACATCATCGACGCCGTCCCCCCACCGCAATGGGCATCGAAGTCGACGACCAGCACCCCCCGAGCACCGGCATCGAGCGCCGCGCGGGCTCCGAGCACGAGGCCGTTGAATGTGCAGAACCCGGACCCGTGATCGTGGCGGGCGTGATGAAGACCGCTGGACAGCGACCCTGCAACGCCGTCCCGCAGGGCCGCGTGAACCGCAGCCACTACGCCCCCGTTGGAGCCGCAGACACTCGACCACGTGTTCTTGTTCCACGCGAAGCCACTCGACGAGGCAAGCTCGGACGGACTGCCTGACCGCACCGCGTCGACATACTCGCGAGAGTGCACTTGCAGGATCTGCTCGCGCGTGAACGGAGCCGACACGACCGCACCTTGACCCTCAAGGTCACGCGCTCCTTCGACTGGTAGGGCAGCGTCAGCACGGAGACCGAGGCCAAGGTGTCGATCGCCCCGAGGGCGCGGGGTTGCGCTGGACCTTCAGACCTCAGCCGTCGCCGATGTGGCGGGAGAGGTGCTCCTCCACCCGCTGGTACAGGTCACGGACAGAACCCGTGTGACGGAAACCATGACCCTCTCCGACGTAGGCGACATACGCGGCGTCTTTTCCGGCAGCCGTTAGCGCATCGTAAAGGGAGATTCCTTGTTCTGGGACCACGCCATCATCATCCTGCCCCTGCAGGATCAGCAGCGGCGCGACCACCTGATCGACGAAGCGAATCGCCGCTGAGCGTTCGTACAGCGCAGGGTTGTCGCCCGGGTGGCCGAGCTTGGCAATCAACCGAACGTTCCACAGCTTGCGCTGGCTCTGGTCGAGAAACGTGTCCCAGTCGGACACGCCGTACAACGACACTGCGGCGTCACAAACTTCGGGCGCCTTGGCTACTGCCAGCATGGTCATGTAACCGCCGTAGCTGCCGCCCCAGCAACCGATACGGCCCGCACTGACGCCCACCTCGTGTACCAGGAAATCGGCCGCGGCCACGGCGTCGTCGAGCTCGCCGCCAGCGTAGTCACGGTAGTTGGCCCGTTCCCACTCGGCTCCGTAACCGATGTGGGTACCGCGCCAGTTGACGAACACGATGGAGTAGCCCAGCTGCACCAGACGTTGATGAAAGGCATAGTGCGGCAACCCGCCCCAGCCCTCGAGATTGATGCCACCCTTGCCGTGAAACCACAGCAAACCCGGGCGCGAGCCGTCGCGTGGAGCGCGCGGGCGCAGCAGGATTCCAGGCACCTCGGTGCCGTCTCGGCTCGGGTAGCGGATGGGTTCGGGGGCCACGAAGAGATCAGTCACCGTAGGATCCGGCCGCGATTCCGTCAGGCGCCGGGCGGGCGACTCAGGGTCGGCCTCCTGCACGACGATCTCGGGCGGTTCCGTGGCACTGGAACGCAGGTAAGCAAGCCGCCTGCCGTCGGACGACCAGCTCGGCGCAGTGCTGAATCCATCGGCTGAGATGCGCGCCGGCTCGCCTCCGGCCGCGTCCACCGTCCAGATACTGCGCTGCTCGAGCACGCCGGAGCGGCTACTCACGAACGCGATGCGCTCGCCTGACGGCGACCAGCGTGGCAGGTAGTCGACGTATTCGCCCGCCGTTAGCTCGACAGGCTCGCCTCCGTGCACCGAGATTACCCACAGGTGATTGAAGCCGCTGCGGCTCGAAAGGTAGACGATACGGCTGCCGTCAGGCGACCAGTGGTGGTTACCGTCGAAGCGGAATTCCTCGACCCCCCTGTCATATGTCTCGGTCACGAGGTGCGCCTGGTCGGTACCGTCGGGCTTGCTGAGCCAGACGTCGTAGCCCCGCCAATCACTTGTACGGCGTTGGTAGGCAAGGCGGCTCGAGTCAGGCGACCAGATGGGCGAATCCTCGTCGTTCAGGCTGTCGCCTATCCAGGTCACGGACCCCGCCGACTCGACCTGCACTAAACCCACGTCCGTCTGATCGGGCTCCTCGTGCTGGAGCACGAAAGCAAGGCTGGCGCCGTCGGGCGACCACACCAGGTTCGAGTACTTGCCTTCGAGCGCGGTGAGCTGGAGCGGCTGCCCTCCGCTCAGCGGGACCCGCCAGATGTGCTTTTTCGAGACGTACGCCATTCGACTCCAGTCTGGCGACAACGCGAACTCTGCGCGGTCGGTGAATGGCGCGATCTGCCGCAGGTGATCGCCGCCCGGTCCGGCCGGGTTGCTGGCCGCCGTATCGGCGACCCAAAGGCCACTTTCCGTACCGACGCCCCAGGCGAACGCGACCCGCGACCCTTCCGGTGACCAGAGAGGGCTCCCAGTCGTACGGATCTGGAGGATCTGCTCGACGGCGATGGGAACGGTGGGTGCCGGATCGAGGCCCTGAGCGCAACCGATCGCGAAGACCGGCAGGGTGGTCACGACGGCAGCGACGACGAGCTTGCTGGCAGTGGACATGCGTTGGCACCTCTGCGCTCTTGGGCCTCTCTTGAAAAAGACCCGAGGTCGATGACCAGATCCGAGGGCGACCCTGCCCACGAAGAGCTCAGCCTTACACCAGGTGGATGCAGCCGCAAGAAACAGTCTTCTCGGATCCCTTGACCGATGCTCTGGATCTCGCCATTCTCTTCGTCCTGGGAGGTCGACAGTGGCTGCAAGATCGATGACGGAGACGAGACACCGGCGCTGGGTCCTCGTGTTGGCGAGTCTGAGCGTATGGGCATGTCAGCCATCAACGGAGGACGGATCGCCGGGCGATGCAGGCAGTCCTGCTGACCGGGTCTTGCAGGGCGGCAGGTTCTATACCGTCGACCAAGCCCAGGGTTGGGCTGAAGCCGTTGCGATCAAGGACGGTAGGTTCGTCTACGTAGGCGACGACGCTGGTGCACAGAGCTTCGTTGGCCCCGATACGAATCGCCATGATCTCGGCGGCAGACTGGTGATTCCCGGTCTGGTGGATTCCCATACCCACCCGGGTCTGATGGGGCGGGAGACGGCCTCGTATACCGCGGTCCACACGGGCGGTGGTCCCAGAGGGACGCTGCCCAGGAACGGGACCCCGGAGGAGGTCCTCGCTGCGGTGGAGGCGTATGCCCGAGCCAATCCGGACCTTTCGTGGATCGAGATGGGCAGCTGGTCGGGGGATCTGTACGGCGTAGCGGGCCCACATAGGAGAGATCTGGATCGCGTCGTACCGGATCGACCGGTGCAGCTAGGAAGCCTCCATAGCGTCTGGGTCAACTCCGTGGCGCTCGAGATGATGGGGGTTGATCGCAACACACCCGATCCGGTGCCCGGTCTTTCGTACTTCGTACGGGATGCCGATGGCGAGCCTACCGGCTGGATCAAGGAGCTTGCCGCTTGGCCCTACGCGCAGCACCTTGCCGACGTTGACCGGGAGGCCAACAAGGAGGGCATCGCCACCTTCCTGGAGTACCTGGCCCGGCACGGCGTCACATCACTCTGGGACGCAGGTAACTACAACTACCACGATCTCACCTACTCGCTGCTGGCCGAGCTAGAGGCGGCCGGTCATCTGCCGGTTCGCTACGAGGGCAGCTATCACATCTACCTGCCCGATCAGGTGCCCGACGCGATCGGTGAGCTGCAACGGCTGCGCCGCACCTACGGCGGCGAGCGCCTACGGTTCAACACCATCAAGATTCACTTCGACGGCACGAATGAGATTCGTACCGGTGCGGTGCTGGAGCCGTTCAGCGATGACCCGGGCAACCTGGGCGCTACGCTACTCGACACCGACGAACTGCATGAGTTCATCATGCAGCTTCACGAAGCCAGGATCGATCTGCACCTGCACATCCGGGGCGACCGGGGCATCCGCATGGCACTGGATGCCGTGGACGCGGCGCGGAAGTCGGTCGAGGGCGAGCTCTATCCACGCGTCACCATATGCCACCTCGACCTCATCGATGCGGCGGACTACCCGCGCTTCAAACAGCTGGGCGTCATCGCCAACTACACGCCCCAGTGGCTTGGCCTGGGAGACCGGCCGCCGCTGACCGTCGATACGCTTGGCCCTCGCTACGACAGGATGTATCTGGTGCAGCCGTTACTGGATGACGGCGCGGTCGTGACCTTCTCCAGTGACGTGGTATCGCTCCGGGGGATGGAGCGGGCCAACCCCTATCTGGGGATGCAGATCGGCCACAACCGCCAATTCCACCAATCAGGTGAGGCGGCGCCGATAAGGCTGCCGATGACCGAGCGCCTGGACCTGGAGGATCTAGTCAAGGGATACACCTTGAGCGGCGCCTATCAGTTGCGCATGGACGAGCAGCTTGGCTCGATCGAGGTAGGCAAGCTCGCTGACCTGGTCGTGCTGGATCGCAACCTGTTCGAGATCGATCGCTATGAGATCCACGAGGTTCGACCCGAAGCGGTCATCATGGAAGGCGCGATCATCAGCGGAAGCTTGGACGGTGGCGCGGATGTAAGACCTTAGCGATAGCCTCACTCGTCCCGTCCGGAGAGATCCTGTACGCCGGGCTCTTCCGGAGACGCTTCGTCGACCGCTCCGCCTGATCCGTTCAGTCCCTCCTGGCCGCCAGCACCACATAGACCCTGGCCAGCACCAGAACGACGCCGCCCGCCTCGAGCCATCCGACCTGCTCACCGCGCAGCGCCCAGCCAAGAAACAGGGCGATGATCGGGGTGACGAGCAAGTGCAACAGCACCTGCTTCGTCTCCATGTGGCGCAGCAGCCAGTAGAACAGCCAGAACGCTCCCAGCGAGCCGGCCACACCCAGCCACACGATGGCGCCGATGGCCGGCCTCCGATTGGCACTGTGGGGCCTCCTTCTTCCGATCGATCCGGGACATTCGGACTGTCAATCCCTGTCGATCGTTAGATGGCTGTTAGATACCGAGCCAGACGCAGTAAATCCCGGTGGTCAGCACGGGGATGTAAGTTGCTGAACCACCGGGACTTACCTAAGTAGCGGGGGTAGGATTTGAACCTACGACCTTCGGGTTATGAGCCCGACGAGGGCGCGAGGCGGGAACGCGGAGGGACCCAGGGGCGCGGTGAAGGATTGCCTCATGTGGTGGCTACACAGCGGTTACATGCTATTTCCGACGTGCCGCTAAGTCTTTTCTTTATAAAAGTTTAGTTGTCTAGCATTGACGGCCTCGCATGCCGGAGGTCGGGGGTTCGAGCCCCCCACGGTCCACTAGAAAGCGCCCGTCGCGGACGGGCGCTTTCCAGCAGCGGGGCGGAAGTGAACCGTCGAAGCTTCGCCGAGGTCGGCCGCGAAGCGCTACTCGTCTTCCGGTACGCTTCCGGGGTCGAGCGTCGAGGTGTCACCAACCTCCTCGCCACGCTCCTGGGCCTTGAGGAGCCGTCGCATGATCTTGCCGCTGCGCGTCTTGGGCAGGCTGGCAACAAAGTCAATGACCTGCGGCCTCGCGATCTTGCCGATCTGTTTGCCGACGTGCTCGCAAAGCTCCCGGGCAAGCTCGTCGCTCGCGCCGATGTCCTGCTGAAGCAAGACGAACGCTTTCGGCACCTCGCCCTTGATCTCGTCAGGCATGCCGATGACGGCGGCCTCCGCTACCGCGGGGTGGGCAACCAACGAGCTTTCGATCTCCATGGTGCCGAGCCGATGCCCGGCTACGTTGAGGACGTCGTCCATGCGGCCGAGCACGCGGATGTACCCGTCTTCGTCTCGGACGGCCGCGTCACCGGCCGTGTACATGCCCGGGACGACCTCCCAGTACGTCTCACGGTAGCGTTCCGGGTCGTTGTAGATCGTCGACAGCATCGACGGCCACGGTTTGCGAACGACGAGGTATCCGCCGTGACCTGGCGGCCGAGAGGTGCCCTCTGCGTCCACCACGTCGGCATCGATTCCAGGGAACGACAGTCCGGCGGAGCCCGGCTTTTGTGCCTCGGCAGGTAGGTTCGTGATGAGGATCGAGCCCGTCTCGGTCTGCCACCAGGTATCGACGATGGGGCAGTTGTTACCCCCGATAACGCGATGGTACCAACGCCACGCTTCGGGGTTGATGGGCTCGCCAACCGTGCCGAGTAGACGGAGGCTCGAGAGGTCGTGCGCCGCCGGCCACTGGGCTCCGAGCCGCATGAACATGCGGACGGCGGTGGGTGCGGTATAGAGGATGTTGATGCCGTATCGTTCGATCAAACGCCACCACCGACTGGCATCGGGATAGTCTGGCGCGCCTTCCGCCATGAATCCGGTAGCACCGTTGATCAAGGGGCCGTACACGATATAGCTGTGCCCGGTGATCCATCCGGCGTCGGCAGTGCACCAGTACAGGTCGGTATCGCGCAGATCGAAGACCCACTTGGTCGTCTGGTATACGCCGACCATGTATCCACCGTGGCCATGAACGATGCCCTTCGGCTTACCGGTCGAGCCGGAGGTGTAGAGCACGAAGAGCGGGTCCGACGCCTCCATGATCTCGGTCTCGGCAGTCGAGGGGCAGCCTTCGACGGCTTGCGACCAGGTGACATCACGGTCCACCTGCATGGGAACCGTCGACCCGGTGCGCTCGTAGACCACCACGTGCTCGATCGACGGGCACTCTCGAACCGCCTCGTCCACCGCTTGTTTCAGCGGCACGATGTTGCCGCGGTAGTAGCCGCCGTCGGCGGTGATGAGCAGCTTCGAGCGGGCGTCGTTGATGCGGTCACGCAGCCCCTCAGACGAAAACCCGCCGAATACGACGCTGTGAAACGCGCCGACCTTGGCGCTGGCCAGCATGGCGATTGCCTGTTGCGGGCAGATCGGCATGTAAATCGTGACGCAATCGCCCTTCTCGATGCCGAGCCGACGTAGCCCGTTTGCCAGACGGTTTACCTCTGCTGCCAGCTCTGCATAGGTCAATACCTGTCGGTCGCCGTTCTCTCCCTCCCAGACGAGGGCTACCTTGTGGCGTCGCCATGTCGACAGATGTCGGTCGATCGCGTTGTGCACGATGTTGCACCGCGCACCCGGGAACCATCTCGCGAACGGTGGATCCCAGTCGAGCACCGCGTCCCAGCGCCGGGACCACTCGAGCTCGTCAGCCACCCCGGCCCAGAACGCCTCGGGATCATCCGCCACAGCGGACCGGGCTGCGGCGGGATCAGGCACGACGGCGGCGCTGATGAAGGCGTCAGGAGAGGGGACCTGCTCCTGCTCTTCCAAGACCGAGTCCAGGTCAGTGGGCTCCATGCGGGCTCGCGTAGGCTGTACCGGTGTGTTGCTGAGGACGATGCCGCTTCAGCGCAGACTCCGAGCCTGGGTCAGCAGTTCGGCCGCCGTGTCGTCGTCGGCGTCCTGCAGAGCTGCTACGACGGCGTCGATCTGCGCCGCCGACGCGTCCGTCTGGATACGCCCGAGCGCGCTCACCGCGTAGGCTCGCATCTCGGCATCAAGCCTGGCGTTGGTGGCTATGCCGCCGATTGCGGCGCAGGCTTCGTCGTTGGCGATGTCGCTCAACGTGTCGATGGACGTTCGTGCCACCAGCGCATCGCTGGACGCGGCGCTCGCCGCGATTGCCCCCACCGCCGCTTCAGCACCGGTCTCCAGCCGACTCAACTGCGACAGAGCCGTTACCTTGGCGTCGCGGGATCCCTCGGCAAGCGCCTGCGTGAAGGCCCCTGCCGCGGCCGCGTCATCAAACTGCCGTATTGCCGCGACTGCGGCGTCGCGCACGCCACGCGAGTCGGACATCGCCGCCGCCAATGCTGGCAGTGCGGAAGCGTCGGCGATGTTGCCGATGATCTGCGCGGCCCATTGCTTTACTTGGCCGCTATCGTCGTTGGCCAGCGCGGCGACCCAGATCGGCAGCGCCTCAGCGGACTCGAGAATCTCGAGGTTCTCGTCGTAGGTTTGCTGGGCGAGTGGATCACCAAGACGGACTTGCTCTATGAGCTGTTGCGACGCGTTCTCGACCGGCGTGCCGCACGATGTAGCTACGATCAGCGCTAGCGCCATGGTGGATCGTCGAATCATCGTCCTTCTCCTTTCGAGGTCGGTACCAACCGATGCGAGTGTCGGACGAGTACCGATGTTCGCGTTAAAACCGCTCCTCTAGCCGTTGTATGACGTAGCTCACGAGGTTGTCCAACGAGCGCCCAGAAACGCGCCAGCCGTCAGCCGTGCGCCGCAGGTGCACGGTGCGCTTACGAGTTTGCCCGGCGGGGTCCCTCATCGTCACCTCCACCGCGGCGCGGTCGCCGTCGATGGTTGCTGGTGTCGCGTCATACGTGAGGTCCTCCTCGCGGGGGGTCTCCTGAAACAACCCCCACAGCATCGTTTCCACCGAGCTTCGTAACAAGGTAGCCGAGTTGCCGTCCTCGAGCACGAGCGTCAGGTTGTCCTCGACACGGCCGACGATCTCATCCAGATCGAGCCTCGCGAGCGCATCGAGCGAGTCGGCGTGCCGCGTTGCACGCATGTACTCGATCGCGACGATCTCGGGGTCGGTCGTCGTACAACCGTATGTGAACAGGCCAACCGCAATGGCCACCGCCCAACGGGCGGGTGATCCGCAAAAGGACATCACACGGGCCGTGGGACAGTGGAAGCCAAGGGCCAGAATACAGAGCCGAAAGTATGGCCGGGTGCGTGTCTTGTCAAGGTGAGGCGGGCCGCGAGAAGATCACGCGGCCGTCCACGAGCACGACCATCGCCTGAGCGTCGGCGAGCTGGGCTTCTTCGTCGAACGGATCTGCCGACCAGACTACGAGGTCGGCCTTGTTGTAGGCCTCGAGGCTACGCGGCCCCAGCAGACGGTCGCCGAGCGCGATGCGCACGGAGTCGCGAACCGAAAGTCGTTGGGGAGAGCTCCAACCATCCAGAGGGTAGCCCTGTAGATCCTGCCGCCGGTTCATGATCCACAGCGCGCCCATCGGGTCGAGTGGGAAAGCCGGGGCGCGCGTCGCCAACGCCACGAGCTTTCCGGCGCGGGCGAGATCTCGGTAGGCGTGGGACTCGGAGGCGCGTCGTGAGCCGACTCGGTCGGCCAGCCAATACAGGTCGTGGGCCAGCCGATGCGGGACGATGGCAATGCGTCGGGCGCTCACCTCGCCGCCCGGTGGCAGGATGTCGGCGCCCACCACGAGACCGTCGATGGCCGTGCCGCAGCGGCCGACCGCCTCGATGGCTGCGTCGCCCCGCAGATGGGTATCGAGGGGCAGCTCCAACTCGGCAGCCCGATCGCATGCCGCAGCGAGCGCCGAGTTCGGGGTTGGGGGGGCAGCTCCTGGCGCATCGGCGTAAGGTGCCGAAACGGCCGCCAAACGCAGCGCCAGCGGCCCGTCTACTTCGAGGCCGATCGCGCTGATCCGGAAGTTGTCGTCAGCTCCGGAGCGGTTGGGCCGTCGAGTAGCGGTTCGTAGTCGGGCGTCCACCCGAATCGGCAACTCGCCGGTCTGCGCCAGCTCGGCAAGCAACTCGGCGGCCTCCTGATCCAGTGGTGCAGACGTCACCGAGGTGAAACCAGCGGCTGCCGCAGCCTGCAGCCCGGTGACGATCCAGGCACGTCGTTGCTCGGACGTGGCGGCTGGCAACATGGTCTCGGCGTGGCGCAGGGCGTCACCGGTCAGGAGACCCGTAGGATCGCCGCCGGCATCCTTCAGCGTGCGCTCGGCCATGCCGGTCAATTCCAGCGCCGGACCGTTAAGCCATGCAACGGCTCCGATACGTCGGTAGAGGAGCACCGGGCGCGCGTCGACGATACCGTCGAGCAGGCTACGGTCGGGTACTTGGCCGCCGGGCCAGACTGTCTCGTCCCAACCCCACCCGACGATCCAACCGGTTCCGCCGGCCGCGACGGCGCGTAGCCGTGCCTGCACTTCGCGTCGTGCCGCCGTACGCGTGAGATCGAGCATGTCGGCGCGTCGTCCGACCGCCTCGAGGTCGATCCAGGCGTCGTGGAAGCCAGGAAGCACCGGTGCGCCATTGAGGTCCATTTCCTGGGTGAAATCCGTCGCCAGGCTTCGAATCTGTGCGTCCGTACCAAGGCCGACGACGCGGTCGCCGGCGATCGCCATCGCGGCCACCGGCTCCGTTGTTTCTGCCGAAGCGTAGATCCGCCCCGAGGTCAGGATCAGATCCGGGCCGGAATTCTCGGGTGCCCCGCAAGCGCAGCCCAACAGGGCGACGAGTCCGAGTGCGCTGCCCGTCCAGTGAGTTCGTAGCATCGGTTCTCTCCGTAGGGAACCGTATTCTAGCCGGCGGCACGTCCCGGTCGTGTGGCCGCTGCTCCTGCGGGCCGCGCCTGTAGCGTGGCTGGTGTGTTCCGATGGAGTTTGACAGCCGCTTGGCGGCGCCTCTAGCCTGGCACTCATGGTCTCGATTAGCTGGGGCTCCGTGCCCTGCAAGAAAACGTGCCGACGCTTGATCGTCGGCGGGCTGATCATCTGCATGCCGCTGAATTTCGCGGCCAGCGCCCAGCAGGTGCAGCAGATCGATGCCGAACCGGATATTCGCTGGCCTGTCGCTGAGGTTAATACGTTGCGCACGTTCTTCGAGCGTGTCGACGTCGAAGAGGTGATGGTGGGGCTTGCGGCACCCCGAGGCACGACTGGGGCAGCCGAGATCGCCGCGCTGAGCGCAATTCTGCCGCCGGGGCTCGAAGCGCCGTTTCGCTTCGTTCAACGCCGGGTGCGGCACGAGCCGTACGTCGGCAACGTACGCGGTGCCCGCGGTGCCTTGCTGGCGGCCAGTGGCAACTCGCTCGATCAGACATTGCTACTGGCCGATCTCTATCGGGCGCGTGGGCGCCCGGTGCGTTTGGTGCGTGGCCGGCTAGCATGGCGAGATGCGGTGGCTTTGGTAGGCGAGCCTGCCGCCGTCCACATTGGCCACGGCGATCCGTGGCTTCGATGGATCGAAATGGCCGCTGACCATTGGTGGCTGGAAGTTCGACGGGGGGAGCGATGGACTTCCATGGATCCATCGTTCGCCGGCACCGCGGTCGGTGAGACGGTGGGGGAGGAAATGGAGACCGTCGATATGCTTCCTGCGCTTCTGAGCGCGACGGCGATGCTTCGTCTCACGCTGCAGGAAGCCACGCTTGCCGCTTTGGAGTTGCCGCTCAGCCAGCTGATCGGCTCGAGCGTACGGGTCGACCGCCTCGTTGAAGACACCCCAGAGGCTTCCGATGAGGTCGATGAAGGCGAGCCTTTACCGGAGGATGATTTGGCTGAGGAGCCGCTCGACGAGGAAGCTGCAGCAGAAGCACGACTTACGGCGGCGCTTGCCGACGTGCTGGTGCCCGTCCCGGTAGGTCCGATCGTGCTGCGGCTAACGGCTGCCGACCGAGTCATGACCACACCGCCAATCGAGCTTGCTGTGCTCGATCGCCTCGAGCTCCAAGTCGACGTCGAGGTGCCCATGGGATCGGGGGTTCATGCCCGGATACCGTTCGGCGCTGACCCCCGTGCCAGCCTGGCGATCGTCTTTGCCTCCGGCTCGATGACGCGAGCGCATTTGCGGGAGCGAACGGCGCCCTTGTTCGCCGCGTTGAGTGAGCTGTCGAGCGCCGAGATCGCGGCTCTTGAAGCCTGGACGGTGCGGCCGCGAGATCGTTCGTTGTTGCCGCCCGTGGGGCCGGCTCTGGAGGCCGAACCGCCCGTACCGATGATCGAGGCCGGTGATCCGGAACACCCGGCCACCGCACTGCATATAGCAGCGCTACGCTCCTGGCGGGCGCTCGAGAAGGACGGCCTGGACGCGATCGCTGCCGCTCTGCTGGTCGCTGGTGATCGCCTGCGCCCACAGTCGCCGGCGTATCAAGGGCCGGCTCGAATGGCGGCGGTGCACTGGACCCCGCCCGCTACGGAAAGCGAGGGTCGGTTGACAGTATGGATGAGCGATCCGCTACGGCTCGCAGGTCTGGAGAGGGACCAGAGGTCGGCGACTACTAGCGCCTATGGCTTGCTGCGCTCAGCCCTGACCGGGCAAGTGCTCAACCGTGTCGCAGACCGCCCACCCGTCACCGCCTTCGACGTAACGCTCCGAGCGGTCGGGACGGGTGGACGACTACAGTGGTGGCTCAACAGCGATGATTCGCCAGACCGCTGGCCCCCAGTGGCTCAGACGGCAGCACAGGCCGACCTGGCCAACGGCCTGCTACTGGCGGGCTTGGCGCAGCCAGTCGATCGAGGCGGCGAGGTATTGCACGGCTGGTGGGGGGTCCTGGACGAGTCCGGTCAGACTCTCGGCCGTGTGCTGACCCCGTCGGGGATCGCTCAGGCATTCGTGCGCTTCGCGCGTCCGCGCGATGACCGTTCGCTGGAGTCGGTCCTGGCGACACTTCACGACCTGCATGCCGCGCTCCGCTGGCTCATCGGAGTGGCGGGTGACGACGGCCAGGCACTCTCGAGCCTTCTGCCTGGCGCCTGCGCCGCAACGCCGCTGGTATCCGATCTGTTGCGTGCGGGGGCACCGCCTGGAACCGTGGCGCCAGCGTTCGAGGCTTTCTGTGCCACGCAACCTTGAGAAGGTCGGCACCGTGGCCTCAAGCTCCCAGTGTCTTGCAGATCTCGACGGTGCATCCGATGCCACGGCGCAAGGCCGCTATCGTGATGTGCTCGTTTGGAGCATGGTGGTTCATGCCCGGCTGCCCGTACGGAATGAGCAGGCTGGGTATTCCGAGCACGCGCGTGAATACGAAATCGGGTGTCGTACCCCCTAAACGAGGCCGTAGAAGCGGCGGCTGGCCGCAAGCGCGGGCGACGGCGGAGATGACCGGTTCGGCCAACGGGGTATCCGGCGACGTCGCCGATGGCGGCACCGACGCTAGCTTGGTAAGACGGATCGAAGGAAAGTGCTGATGAAGGTGCGCCGCGATCGACGCGAAGATCCGGTCGGGGTCCTGATCAGCCACCAGCCGAACATCGAGCTTGCACTTGGCCCGCGAGGGAACGATCGTCTTGGCGCCTGGTCCGCCGTAGCCACTCGTTAGCCCGGCGATGTTGAACGTCGGGGAGAACATCAAGGCCTGCGCGGGGTCGTCCTCAGCATGTTGGGGGAGTCGAGAGAGGCCGAGCTCGCTCCGCAATACCTGGCGATCGAAAGGTAGCCCGTGGAGCAGCTGCTGCTCGGCTGCTGACGGAGGCTGAACGTCGTCGTAGAAGCCCGGTACCCGTACGTTACCGAGTGGGTCGCACATCGACCCCAGTGCGGCGACCAGATCCCACGCCGGTGTCGGAGCGATGCCGCCCCGGTTACCGGAATGCACGTCGTGGTCGGCTCCGCGCGCTTCGAGTTCGAGATAGAGAAGACCACGTACCCCGAAGATAACGACAGGTGTGCCATCGTCGTGGAACGGGGCGTCGGAAGTGAGGGCGAGGTCGGCGGAGAGCTCACCTCGATGTTGCTGTGTCACCTGGGCGATGTGGGGGCTCCCGGTTTCTTCCTCACCTTCGATCAGGAACTTGATGCCGACCCCGAGCTGGTCGAGCCTGTGCAGTAGCGAGACGCCCATGATGTGCGACAGAATCTGCCCCTTGTTGTCGGCGGCACCACGGCCGTAGACCGCACCATCGTGCAGCACTCCCTCGAACGGGTCAGTCCGCCACTCGTCGACGGGGTCCGGCGGTTGCACATCGTAGTGACCATAGATGAGTAGAGTCGGACGATCTGGCGGGGCTGGATGGTGTGCAAAGACTACAGGTGCACCCGGGGATTCCCAGATGGCCGTTTCTAGCCCGTGCTCCCGTAGTAGGGCAGCGAACGCGGCCGCGCCCTCAGGCAGGCCCTCGCCGCGTGCCGAGACGCTGCGAACAGCGATGAGTCGCTGCAACTGCTCGACAGCTGCGGCGGTGCTGTCGTCAATATGGGCCTCGAGCTCTGCCAACTTGGTCTTGCTCCGGTTGCAGGTCGGGCGACGCCGAGGCGGCGGTGTCCTTTGCCGGCACGTTCTCTCGCCGGCTACAATCGTATCCGAGTCTGTACGGCGTCTCCGGAAGGCAGCCTGCTGCCGGAGTTGCCCGTAGCCGCGGCCGGGTGCCTACCTGATCCGCCTGGAGCACGACGAATGGTATTGCCAGCAAGCCTCCGAGTCCTCCTTGTCCTTGCCACGCTGGTTGCCGGGATCGGCGTCACCGGCCCGGCGCTGGCGCAGAAAGACGAGTTCCCCAAGACCATGGAGGCGGCGCGGCGCCACTACGAGGAGGAGCGACCCCTCAAGGATTGGGGCCGGGGTCCGGTCGAGTATCTGATGCTGGATCACGAGCGCGACAGCTGGAAGGAACTCGAGACCGACGAGCTTCGCCGTGAGTACATCGAGTGGTTCTGGGGTCGCCGCGACATTGACAGCCGCGACGAAGGGCACCCGTTCCAAGAGGAGTTCTATCGACGCGTCGCCCATACGAATGAGCGTTTCCGCGGGTTCCCGCGCGGCTGGATGTCTGATCGGGGCCGGGTGTGGACCGTTCTCGGCCGACCCAACGGAGGCATGCGTCCGACGGAGTTGCGGCGTTTTGGTCGTTGCTCGGCTCCGAATGGCGAATGGTGGACTTATCGCACCAACAACATGGCGTTCCGGGCGCAAATGGGCGAGTTCCACGTGATCTTTGTCGAAACCCGCATTGGCCAATTTGAACTTTGTGATCCGACCATGCTCGGCGTCGGTGGTTTCCCGACTGACCTGATGACCGCGTTCCGGTACACCAACGAGACTGCGGTAATCGATGCTGTCACTGAGTTCACGCCCGGGGCGGGCATCGCCAGCACTACGGTGGCGATCCGTGAGACCGTCGCGCGCGTCGAGCCGCTCAGGGTGCCGGTCGAAACCTGGGGTATCTCTGGTGTGGCGGGGACTGCGCTCATTCCGATCGAGCTTCCGCTTCGTGACCTGCTGTTCGAACCTGTCGGTGAAGGGCTCCAGGCGCGGCTCAGGATCGACGCCTCGTTGCTCGGTGAGGGGACCGCCGACGACCTACATGGGACAGAGGAGTGGAGCATTGACCTGACGGCGGCCGATGCGTCGAACATTGGTGGCGCTTCGCTGCGTACTGCCCTCGTACTTCGGGCGGCCGCAGGAGGATACGCGGTGACCGTGCGGGTGCTCGACCCGCTCTCGGAAACAGCGTTTTCCTGGGAAGGAGAGGTGGAGATCTCCGACAGCGGTCGGGCCGTCAGTCCGCTGATCATCGGCCGCACGTTCACCCGACTCCGCGAGGGCGGTGGTGTCGGGCTCATCGCTGCCACCGAGCCGCGGCTGGGCGCCGGCGACCGTTTCACGGCCCTTACCTGGCTGCAGGGCGGCAAACCGGAAAACCCAGCAGTCCGCCTGACGTTGGTCGACTCGACCGGCAACGAAGTGGAGATCGAGGACGCAGAGGCGACCTGGGGAAACGTGACGGACGCTGGGCCGCTGGTCATCGAGGCGGCGCTGCCCGCTGTGGCCGCGGGCGATTACATAGTGCGCCTCGGTGTTGACAGCACCCCGGTAGAGGCTTGGATCCGCGTCGATTAGCGCCAGCGTACGGCGTGCTAGCCTAATGGGTTGCCGCATGGCGCGACTTCGGCGCGTGGTAGGATCCACGCACCTGACCCTATCTCCACGCTCGATAATAGCCGATCCCGGCGGCCCTAATGCGCATGACTCAGGATCAGATCGACGTGATCGCTTTCCGGGTTGTCCGCGACCTCAATAAACTCGGGCTCATCCACGTCGCAAGCCCCGCCGAAACGGAGAGCCGCATTAGCGGGCTCGTTGTTGACGATCTGATGGTCGAGGATCGCCTCAACGACGAGGTTCGCGAGATCATGCGCACCTACAATGACCAGATCCGTCGCGCCGATGTCGAGCTTCACGAGATGTTCAAGGTGATCAAAGCCAAGCTCGCTAGAGAACGCAACATTATCCTCTGATCGATATGCGTCTATCTCGCGCCAAGGTCAACCACCTGTCACGCCTCCTCGTTGATGCGCTAGGGGAGGACGAGTCGGTGGAGCTGCGTCGCGATCCGAATACGGTGCGGTTGGCAATCGTCGAGATCTTCCAGGAGGAGCTGCGGCGCGACGAGTACATCGACCGCAAGGTGCAGCAGAAGATCGCATCGCAGAAACGCGACATTCCCGAGGGGGGAAGGGAATGGGAGATTCTCTACCGGCAGTACTATCGCGAGGAGTTCGACCGACACCGTCCGGTTCGGTGACCGCACGGTCGCCGGGTCGGACTGCGGGCGACTGAATCCATGCGAGTCACGGTCGTTCTACGCGTTGCCTTCGTAGGCGTCGCAGTTGCCGTTTCGGCAGTCGTGTACATGAACTGGCAACCGGCCGCAGGGCACGATCGGTCTGCCGCCAGCGCCACGGTTCCGGCTATTCCCGAGAGCGAGCGCGGCGTCGACTCTCTCACCGAGAAGATCAATTTCGTCAAGTTCCGGGGTGATCGCAAGCTTTACGAGATTGCCGCCGACGAGCTGCTCGATTATTCAGATGGCTGGAATACATGGGCGGGGGTGCGCATGCGCATCTTCGGCAAGGATGGACCCGACAAGGACGTCGTCGTCGTCGGTGACACGATGCGTACGAGCGGCGATAGCGATGAATTCGACGAGATCAGAATCATCGGCAATGTGGTCGCTGAGCTGCCCAACGACGGGTCTTTCGAAACGAGGCGACTGAACTACGACGTGGTCAGCGGTGTGGTGAGCAACTGCAACCGCAGCACATTGTTCTACGCCGGTATGGTGTCGCGCGGTGACTGCCTTCACTTCCAGACGGCCGGCGACGTCACCAGCGGCCAGGATGTGGTCGCCGAGGAGCTGCGAATGTGGGGCAACTTGACCCTGCAGCGTGGTCCAGGTGAGGGTGCGATGCCGGCGGGGTTGCGTGGCGGCGCGGACGAGATGCGCGTACAACCAGGCGGCGATCAGGTGCATCTGCAAGGCGCCGCCGAGCTCGACATGAACGAGGCGTCCGTCCGCGGTGAAGACATCGTCTTGGACATGGAGTCGGGTGTCAGCGAGCTGCGTGGCATCGAGACTACGGGGGACGCGCGGGTAAGGTTCTTCCCGGGTGGAGACAACCCCGCCGCTGGATCCGACACCGAGATGGAGAGCGACACGGAGCTCGAGGCCCCTGATGACGAGGATGCCGACGACATAGCGGAGAGCCTGTTGGGGACAGAGTCTGAGGGCGACCTCGATGCGGCGGGCGGTACCGACAACACCGATGACGCCGATGGTCGCGCGACGTCGGAAGCTGGCGATGGCGATGAGGGCGAGGCGAGGCTTCTCCGCGGAGCTGAGATCCGGATCGAGTTTGCGGCCGGCGAGCTTTCCGCTCTCGAAGCGAACAGCGGACGGTTGGGCTCCCGACTCACGCTGCCCGGCCTGGGGCGGCTGGAGGCGCGCGATATCTCGCTCCGTCCCGAGGGCGATCTGCAGTCGATCGAGGCGCACCGAGGAGTCGCCTGGCAGGCACGCGGCGCTGGCCAAAGCTTGCGCGAGCTGACCGCGATGGATCTCGTGCTCGCCGCAGGCGCGGCTGGCTTGCAGCGCGTCGAAGCAGTCGGCGGCGTCGTGGCGGATTTGGCGACAGCAGGCGACGGCGAATCGCTTCTCTTCAGCGGCGAGCGACTGGTCGCCAGCTGGGCCGACGGGGTGTTGGACGAGGCGGAGTGGCCCGACGGAGTCGGCTTCGAAGCCGACGGTCGCGCGATGTCGGCGGGGGCCGCGGCGTACACACCGGTGCTGGAGTCAGATCCCGCGGGGGGCGGTGCGTGGAACCTGTCCGGCGATCCAGCTCCGGTCATGTCGGCGAGCGGTGTGGTGCTTCATGCCGATGAGATGCGGTGGCGGCCGGACGAGGGCGTTGATGCGACCGGGACGGTTCGCGCCAATGTGGCCGACCAGTATCTCGACGCGGCGAGTGTCTTGTTCGGTGATACGCCGGCCGTCGAGATGCGCTCCCAGGCAGCCGAGCTCGATATCGAGGGAGTGCTGATCTTGCGCGGCGAAGTCCAGGTGATCTGGGAGTCGCAATCGTTGGAGTGCGGAGAGCTGCGACTGGAGGCCGACCCGGGACGTCTGCGTGCCCAGGGGGAGGTCGAGCTGGTGGCGGTAGCCGCGACGGGAGAGGTTGGAGATCCCGAGTATGCGACGGTGAGTGCGAGCAACCTCCTGGTCGAGCAAGACGGTATGGAGCTGCGGCTCGGTGGGGCCGCCAGCATGCGGCAACGGTCCCGTGTTATCGAGGCCGACAAGCTTCGTGTCGAGGTCGATGAGGGCGGTGAGTGGAGCGAGGTTGTTGCTGAAGAGGCGGTGCAGTTCCGCGACACGCAGGCGGAGGCAAGCGGTGACGAGCTCACCTACAACATGAACAGCGGCGAGTTGTTTCTACTCGGAACGACCGCTGCCCCGGCGCGGTTTTCGTACGAAGGCATCGAGTACCAGAGCCGCGACGCGTTGCGCGTCGTCTACCAGGCGGAGGAAGTCGTCATCGAGTCGACGGAAGACGGCAGAACACAGACCATCCCGGTGCCTCGCGAGGTAACGCAGAGTCGCTAGTCAATGACCTCGTCAGAGGTAGTCGACGGGGTCGATGTCCAAGAGCTCCGGGTCCGCAACCTCCTCTACCCCGACATTGGCTGCAGCCAGGTCGAGTACCTCGGGGGGCTCCAGATCTTCTCCATCGGCGCCACGAACCACGAGCACACGGGGTCGCTCTGGATCGAGAAGGTTGGTGGTGCGCGCGACAGCAATGCGGCCGTCGGTCAACTTCAGGCAGGTGCCGGGAGGGTAGTAGCCGAGCATCCGCCGGAACCCGGCAAACAAGTCGGCATCGAACTTGGCCTTGGCGTCTTTCTCCATGATCCGCATGGTCACGTCGGGCGGAAGAGCGCCGCGGTACGGCCGAACCGATCGTAGCGCGTCGTAGACATCGGCCAGGCACACCACCTCGGATACCAGGTGCAGCGGCCATCGGTCAAAGTCGGCGTGTTGGTCGTCGTAGGCCAGCTGGTGTTCGTAGGCCACGACGAAGGCGAGGTCATTGGCCGGTGATTCAAGCAGCAGGCGCGCGCCGTCATCACCGTGGCGCTGCATGATCTCCCACTCCTCATCGTCGAGCTTTCCAGGTTTGTTGAGCACGTCGTCGGGCACCATCACCTTGCCGATGTCGTGCAGGATGGCGGCCATGGCGACCTGGGTGAGTGTTTCGTGCGGGAGATCCAGCCACCGGGCGATGGTCAGCGACAGCATCGCTACGTTCAGGGAGTGGGTGTAGGAATAGTCGTCGTGACTCTTGAGCGCGTACAGCAACGAGAAGGCCTGCGGCTGGGCCTGCACGACGTCGGCCAGGTCACCGGCGAAAGACGCCGCCTGGGCGATCGAGTCGGCGTCGATTCCCTCGTTGAGGCGACTCTTGAGCTGGCGCATGTTCTCCAGACTCGCCGAGTAGACTTCCCAGGCGCGAGATAGAGTCGGGCCCCCGGAGGTCGTCCCGGTACCCGTCCCGCCGGTAAGCGGGGCTGCCTGGATATGCTGGACGCCCTCGCGTGCAAGTAGTGCCTCGATGCCTCCGTCGGCCTCGGCCCGCGTGTTGAGCGCTTTGACCAGGCAGGTGAGCTCCCACCGTCGCACGCCGCGCGACACCGCCATGCGGCCTATGCCCTGCCGATAGAAGAGGTCTGACAGGCCTTCCAGCACTTCGTTGCGGATGGGCAACGGCTCGTTGTCAATGATGAATTCGCCGTCGGCCAGCGCGAACCGCAAGTCGCCTTCCCGGGCCAGCAACTCGACCGTTTGCAGGTACAGGTCGCGGAGCGCAGCGACCGCGCGCGGATGATCTTTCGGGTAGATCGCCTGGCTCTGTTGGGCGCTCAGCAGGTATCGGCCGAGCTCGACCAACACGCTCTCTCGAGTGCTACGCTCAAGCGGCACGGGCGTTCTCCTGCGGTTGCGTGGCTCCGTCGCGCTGCTGCTGCTCGTGTGCGCGTTGGCCAATGCTGCGCGCCGCGCCGATTGCCGCCTGGGTGACGGCGCGCTTGCGCCGGCGGAAGATCCAGGCTCGCCGCGTCAGCGGCGCCAGGATCGGAAGCACAGCTTCATCTCCGATCTGACCGAGAGCCCTGGCGGCGGCGGCAATCAGTCGGCTATTGCTGCCATTCCAGTTGGGTAGTGACAGGTAGCCCAGCAGGCGCTCTTGGGAGCGGCTTGCGAAGCGTTGACGGAAAGCTCGCAGCGCGGTGACTCGAACCTCGAGAGAGGTGTCGGCCAGCGCTTCAAGGAGTGCCTGCTCCGTTGATTCGTCGGGTAGGAATGCGAAGCCGCCGGTCGCCTCGCTCCGGACCTTGGCGTCGGGATGGCGTGCCGCAGTTTGCAATAGCGGGACCAACTCTGGATGTCGCAGCTCGGCGAGCAGCCACACGAGATCACGCACGTACGGTGTGCGGGGGTCGGAGAGTGGCTCGCGAAGTTGGTCAAGCGGCAGCTCCTCGACCTCCTTCAGGATTCGTAGCACACGGTGCCGATACGACTGTGACCTGGTTGTGGCAAGTGCCTTGAGCAACTCGGGGAGGAGCCCCGGTCCGAAGTGCTCCACAATCCGCCACAGAGCGCAGTATCCGTCACCACCAGCGCGGGCCAGGCGGCGGACGAGGAGCTCCGTGAGCTCTCGTTGCTGCATGCACAGCAGTGCCTGCCGTGCCAGCTGGCGCTCTGCGTCGGCGCGGCCTACGTCGTTCACGTGCTGGGCCAGGGTCGACAGGATCTCCTCCAGCAACGTCAGCTCGTCCATGCGCACGATGGTCTCGAGCGAGCTCTCCAGGGCATCGACCAGATACTCGTAGAAGCGTGATTCGCGGTTGCTCACCAGTAGCGAGTGGGCGATCCGAGCCTTTCGAACGCGGAGAGAGTCATCGTCCAGCTCGCGGAAGCGCGAGCGCACCTTGGCGGCGTTCCATGGCGATTTGCTCATCTCGGGGGCGTCTTCGAGTGCCGCTTGATAGTCGCCGTGCATGAACGGGTCGGGTGTCTCGCCGGTCATGACCTCGACCAGCCCGGGCCACGCCTTGGCGAGGTCGGTCTCGGAGCTGTGGGCGATCTTTACCGCACGGTCGGCGATCTGCGATCGATCCGGACGGCTGGCGACGACGCGCGACAAGAACTTGTACAGCCTTGGCGTAGCACGTGATCGTGAGTTCATGGCGTAGTTCACCAGCCGCATTACTTGGCCGCTGGTAAGCGCTGCGGCGATGCCTTTCGTGAGATCCACGGAGTCGCCGGCTTTGCGCACCTGCAGCGGCATGGAGTCGGTCAAGATCTCGCTCCAGGCCTCCGGGTCGAGCTCGTCGAACAGGCTTGCCGATGCCTCGACGAGCGTTTCCATCAGGCGCTCGACCTCAGGGGCGCGCCCGGCGATTTGCTCGGCGAGCAGCGTGAAACCGTCCGTCTGCGAGTGGCGGGCCATCTCGGCCGGCTGATGATCGGGGTCAAGGGCCCATTGGAAGAAGTCGCGCGCCAGAGCGGCATCGGACGCGACGTTCTTCCAGTCGGCCCGGAGACCGGCCGAATTCGCACCGAATCCGGCCAGGATCTGGCCCCACACGTCGTCCGGATCAAAGGACTCAGAGCCGCCTTCGACGAGGCCCTGTAGCTTGAGTGGGTCGGTATGGATTCCGGGTATTGCGCCGAGCAGGAGCGCATCACTGCTGCGCTCGAACTCCTCTTGCGCCAAGCCGCTGATCAGCGTCAGCACGGCGTCCAGCGACAGGCCAGGGCCCAGCGTGAGGTGCGCCACGCTGCGTCGATGGAGCCGCTCAGCGAGTCTCTGCAGGGCAGCAGATTGAGCCTCTTCCGAAGCCTGGTCGAACCAGCAGATCTCGCCGGGACGGATCTGGACCGATACGGGTTCGGTACCGATCGCTGCAACGAGTGATGCGTGAGCCGTGTCGACCGCCTTTACCACCGCTGGCGCCGACGCGGGATACATGCGGCTGGTCTGAACAGCGATGTCGAGGAGTCGTAGTGCCTCTGCCAGCTCGCTCGACTCGATGGCCTCGGGTTGGTTGCTGTCGGTACCCATCTTCGGCCTCAGTCGCGAGAACCGCTCAGTCGGCGCCACATAACTACGAACTGGCGTACTTGGCGGCGATTGCCTCCCGCAGATCTCCTGCGGATGCCGCTACGGGTAGTACACAGAGCTGCGTTGCTTCCTCGACCTCGGTGATCACCGACTGATCCAGCGGATCCTCCATGGCCAGCACCAGGTGCCCGCCGCTGCGGACCAAACCGAGGCAGCAATGGCGCTCGGCGAGCGGGCGCGGAACCGACCTCACGACGTCGGCGTTGAGCTTCGCGAGGGCCGATGCACTGACCGAAGCCTTGGGCTGCGCAAGCAGCGCCTCCACGATATCGGCGCGCGAGATCACGCCCATTCGCAGCAGGATCTCTCCGACTGGGCGTCCCGTTTCGTGTTGCCGCCGTAGAGCCTCGCGAAGCTGATCGCGTGCGATCAGATTCCGGAATAGAAGGATTTGTCCAAGCTTCATACGTCTATCCAGCAGAGCAATCTTGAATTTCCAGCCATCATGGAATCATAGAAAGATAGCAAAACATAACTAACATCTGTTATCATTATTAAAAGATAAAGTTGGACTGAATATGCTCTTGTGGCACAATGCTGTCCACTGGTGACGGCCCCGCGCCGTGTCAGCGGAATTACGAGGACATCCGGCGCGGTCTGAGCTCGTAAGTTCACTTAAACAAATGGAAATTCGAGGAATCGGTGGTATCGGCCCGCGTTGACCGGGTTGTCGCCGCATTGGTACGATATCTGCATGCAGGAACCATCGAAGCGCCCGGAAACGCCGAGCGGAGTGGCGGTGAGTGGCATTGGGCCGCTGTCTCGCACCGAACCCGGCGAGCAGTTGCGAACGTTGCAGGTTGACGGTTTGGTCAAGGCCTATGGCGGTCGTCGGGTGGTCGACGGTATCAACTTCGGCATCTCGCAGGGCGAGGTCGTCGGCCTGCTCGGCCCCAACGGTGCCGGGAAGACGACCACTTTCTACATGGTTGTTGGGCTCGTTCGTCCAGATGCCGGAAGGATCCGCGCCGCTGACGTCGAGATCACCCGCGAGCCCATGTACATCCGGGCGCGCCGCCATGGGATCTCCTACCTACCGCAGGAACCGTCTGTGTTTCGGCGTCTGACCGTGGAAGAGAACCTCATGGCGATCCTCGAGGGCCTGCGACTCACTCGCCAGGAACGCCGGCGCCGTTGCAAGGTGCTGCTGGCCGATCTCGGGCTCACGCATCTTGCCGACCATCGAGCCTATACACTTTCGGGCGGCGAGCGACGGCGGGTCGAGATCGCTCGTGCCCTGACCACCAATCCCTCCTTTCTGCTCCTTGACGAGCCGTTCACGGGCATCGATCCGATCGCGATCAACGACATCCAGAAGCTCGTAGGCGAGCTGCGGACGCGCGGCATCGGCGTTCTGGTTACCGACCACAACGTGCGCGAGACGCTGCGCATCACCGATCGTGCCTACATCCTGACGGACGGCCAGATCTTCCGGTCCGGGGCACCCGGGGACCTCGAGCGAGATCCGCAGGTGCGCAAGATCTACCTTGGCGAGTCCTTTAGCCTCAACTGAGCCATGGCACTCGAGCAACGACTAACGGCGCGATTGCAGCAAAGGCTGGTGATGACGCCGGCTTTGCAGCTGGCGATCAAGCTGCTGCAGCTCAACAAGCTCGAGCTCGAAGCCACGCTGCAGCAGGAAATGGTGGAGAACCCCGTCCTCGAGGAGCTCGAGGAGCTCGAGGAGCCGAGTGTCGCGGAGCGCGCCGAGGCCGAAGCCGCAGCCGAGGTTGCGGACACCGCGCCGGCCGGCACAGAGGAGCTAGGCGACAACTTCGATGCCGACGAGTTCTTCTCCAAGATGTTCGACTACCAGCCCACCACCGCGAACATGTACGAGCAGGGCGAGGCGCCGCCGTTCGAGAACACGCTCACCGCGCTGCCGTCGCTGGTCGACCATCTGCTCTGGCAGCTCGAGGGGACCGCCTTGGCGCCTGGGCAGAGGCCCATCTGCCAAGCGATTCTGGGCAACTTGGACGAGAGTGGGTACCTGCGTGCTAGCTGCCAGGAGATCGCCGACATGGGGTCGTGGTCTGAGCTCGAGGTCCAGAGGGTCCTGGCGACCGTGCAGGAGCTGGATCCGCGCGGCGTGGCGGCCCGTGACCTGCGCGAATGCCTGTACCTGCAGCTGGAGCACCTCGGGGCCGAGCGGCAGTTGCCTGGCGTTATTGTGCGCGATCACATGGAGGCGCTGACCGCCCACCGCTTCAAGGAGATCGCGCGGGCCACCCACGCGCGTGTCGACGAGATCTCCGACGCGGTCGATATCATTCGGACGCTCAACCCGAAGCCTGGCCAGGAGTTCACGTCGGAGTCGCCGCGCTACATCGTTCCCGACGTCTACGTGCGCAAGGATGGCGATGAGTACGTAGCCACGGTGAACGACGACGGCCTTCCGAAGCTGCGCGTCTCGCGTCTGTACCGCGACATGCTTCGTTCCGACAACGGTCTCTCCAAACAAGCAAGCGAATACCTGCAGGAGAAGATGCGGTCGGCGCTGTGGCTGATCAAGTCCTATGGACAGCGGCAGCGCACGATCGGCAAGGTTGCCGCAAGTATCCTCGAGTACCAGCGCGACTTCTTCGACCACGGCCTGGTGGCGCTCCGGCCGATGGTGCTTCGGGACGTGGCCGAGGACATCGGCATGCATGAGTCGACAGTGTCGCGCGTGGTCAACGGCAAGTACATGCATACGCCGCAGGGGCTGTTCGAGATGAGGTTTTTCTTCCATAGCGGGCTGGGGCATGCCAGCGGCTCGGAGGTATCCTCGGTAAGCGTCAAGGACAAGATCCGCAAGCTCATCGAATCCGAGGAGGCGCGGAAGCCGATGTCCGACGCGGCCATTGCCAACCGGCTCAGGGAAGGGGGGCTGCTGATCGCTCGGCGCACCGTCGCGAAGTATCGCGAGGAGATGCGGATACCTGCCTCCAGAGCCCGCCGCGCGATAGGGTAGTAGTGTGCTGAGTGGGTATCGAACCTATCGTCCTGTTTCGTCAAGGAGAGAGTCGACTCCATGAAGATTGACTGGACCGCCCGTGGCACTTCGATAGACAGCGCCCTGCGCAACAAGATAGAGCAGCATCTGGGCAAGATCGAGCGCTTTCTGCAGGGCGACGAGAGCGCGCATGTGGTCGTGAAGAAGGAGGGAGACGGCCCCTTCGAACGGCATACAGTGGAGATCATCCTGCGCCATCGGTTGGGTACATTCACTGCCAAGCAAGAGGCGCCCGACCCCTCGGATGCCGTGCGTGACGTGCTGCGGAGACTCGATAGTCAGACGCGAGAGGCGCACGACAAGCTCGTCGAGCGGCGACGCCACGCTACCTCCGACATCTCCGAGCCGGTCGAAGCGTCTTGAGGGTGATCGGGACGTAGACGGGTGAGCTCAGCGGCGTCCGATGAAACCGCCGGAGTACCGGTTGTCGAGCTACTCGATGCCGGCAAGGAATACCTGGAGGTAGAGCTCGTCGCCGGGGCGTCCGGCGTCGACAAGCTGATCACCCATCAACGCATTCAGAAGCCCGGCCTGGCGATGGCTGGTCACGTGGGGTTCATCCATCCCGGACGCGTACAGGTCTTCGGTGAATCCGAGATCACCTACCTGGCGGCTCTCGATGCCGAGCGTCGGCGCGCGCTGCTGGAGCCGATCACCGACTGTCCGCTGTCGTGTGTGGCAGTCACCAAGGGACTCGAGGTCCCGCAGGAGCTCGCCGAGCTGTGTGCCGATCAGGACATTCCCCTGCTGCGCAGCCAGCTGTTGTCGTCGACCTTCATCGATCGACTGAACCATTTCCTCGACGCGCACTTCGCACCTCGAACCACTGTGCACGGCGTGATGGTCGATATTCTCGGTGTCGGCGTGTTGGTTACCGGACCGTCGGGAATCGGCAAGAGCGAGTGCGCGCTCGACCTGGTGATGCGCGGCCATCGGCTGGTCTCCGACGATGTCGTCGAGATCCGCTGCCGGCAAGACGATATCCTGGTGGCGCGCGGGCCGGAGCTCGTGCGCCATCACATGGAGGTGCGAGGTCTCGGCATCATCAACATCGCGCACCTGTTCGGTGTCGGCTCGACCCGTCAGCGCAAGCGTGTCGAGCTGGTCATTGACCTCCAGCCCGGCGACTCGAGCAACGACTGCGAGCGGCTGGGCCTGGATGTGGAGACGACGGAGCTACTGGGAGTCGAGATCGCCCTGGTGAGGCTACCCGTGGTGCCCGGCCGTAACGTCTCGAACCTCGTGGAAGTAGCCGCCCGCAACCTGCTGTTGCGCCTCAAGGGGCTCAATCCGGCAGCCGAATTGGAATCAAGGTTGCGCAGCGTGATGGAGGAGCCGCACCCGCACTTCAAGGTGGGCGCCTATGGGCTCGACGAGGGAGATCTGGAATGAGCGGGCGGCGCGTTCTGATCGTCACGGGAATGTCCGGTGCCGGGAAGACGAGCGCGCTGCGGGCGTTTGAGGATATCGGCTACTATTGCGTCGACAATCTACCGCCACCGCTGATGGAGTCCTGTGTCGACCTATGCCATCGGGCGGCCTCGAGCCTGCCACGGCTGGCGCTGGCGATCGATGCCCGCACCGGGGTATTCCTGGAGCAGTTCGGGCCCGCATGGGCGGCATTGAAGGAGCGCTCGCCGCGTTCCGTGCTGTTGTTCTTCGACGCACCGGATAGCGTGTTGGTGCAACGCTTCTCGGAAACCCGCCGGCCCCATCCATTGGCACCCACGGGGTCCGTTGGAGCGGGAATAGAGGACGAGCGCCGGGTACTGCTGCCACTGCGTGGTCTGGCCGACGCCGTGATCGATACCGGGGAATTCAACGTCCGCTCGCTGCGGGAGTTCTTGCTCAAGCGTTTCGCAGCAGACGACGCGCCATCACTCAACATCGCGGTTACCAGCTTTGCTTATCGCAACGGCGTGCTACCCAACGCTGACCTCGTTTTCGACGTACGCTTCCTGCCGAACCCGCACTATGACGCCGAGCTCAGACCGCTGACCGGCTTGGACGATCCGGTTCGTAGCTTCGTTGAAGGCAGTACGAGCACCGCCGAGTTTCTCCAACACCTCGAACGGCTGTTGTCGTTCCTGCTGCCACGCTACGGCGAGGAGGGGAAGACGTATCTCACGCTGGCATTCGGATGTACGGGCGGACGCCATCGCTCCGTGGCGATCGCCGGAATGGTGGCCGAACAGCTGCGCGACCGAGGGTATCCGACGACCCTTTCGCACGCGGACCTCGGCAAGGTGAGCGTCCGGACGGCAGCTCGATGACTGGCGACAGCGACGCCGCACCGCCCGGTTCCGTCGGCGCAGTTGTCGTCACCCACGGGGGATTGGCGACCGAGTTGCTCGAAGCAACCGAACGCATCGTTGGCCCGACGGCGTACTTCCGCGCGGTTTCGATTGACTGGGATGACGATATCGCCGATGCGCGCGACCAGATCAAGAAGGCCATTGCCGAAGTCGCCGCGCCAGGCGGGGTGCTGATCTTCACCGACATGTTCGGCGGCACGCCCACCAATGTGAGTATCTCGTTTCTCGAATCGGGAAGCGTAGAGATTCTTACTGGCGTGAACCTGCCAATGCTGGTCAAGCTGGCCAACTTACAGGGGAGTGGCGCGTCGCTCGCAGAAATCGCTCGGCAGGTGCGCGCTCGCGGCCAAAAGAGCGTCTATATAGCCAGCGAGATTCTCTCGACTCAGGATCAGTTATAGATCGATGCGTGCATCGGGCGGTTTGGTCAGATGATCCAGAAGGAGCTGGAGATCCTCAACAAGCTCGGCCTACATGCTCGTGCGGCCGCCAAGTTCGTCAAGTGTGCCAGCCCCTTCGAGTGCGAGATCCAGGTCGGCAAGGACGCCATGACGGTCAATGGCAAGAGCATCATCGGCGTCTTGCTGCTGGCGGCGCCCAAGGGAAGCCGGATCCTGGTGATCGCCGATGGTCCCGATGAGCATGAAGCTGTCGGGGCCCTGACCGACCTGGTGAACGGCCTGTTCGGCGAGGAGTAATGTCCTGTGCGGGAAGCAGGTTGATGCTCGTGGTGCCCGCCGTAGAGCAGGGTCCGGTTAGCGCGCGCCCAGGCTGCTAGCCATCATGGAGCCCGTCGTTCGCCAAGCGATCGGGGTGTCTGCAGGCGTCGTGGTCGGCACCGCATTCGTCATCGAGCGACGCGTGAGCCACGTGCCGCGCTACGAGCTTTCCGAGGATCAGATAGCCCACGAGCTGGTGCGCCTGGATGCCGCGATTGTCAGCGTCAGGCAGCAGCTCGCCGCGATCGAGGAGGAAGCCGATCGAGAGCTGGGCCACGACATCGCTCAGATCATCGATGCTCAACGCCTGATGCTCGACGGTAGTGGGCTGGTCGAGCCCATCCGTGATCGCATCCGGTCTCTCGGGCAGAACGTCGAATGGGCGGTCAAATCCGTCGGCGACGATTTGAGCGAGCGTTTCGCGCGCATCGCCGATCCCTATCTGCGCGAGCGTCGCAACGATCTCGGCGACCTGACAACGCGCCTGCTACGGACGTTGAGCGGTGAGGAGGGGCTAAGGCGCGAGGACTTCGAGGAGTTGCCGGTGCTCTTCGCTTACGACCTGTCGCCGTCGGACACGGCTCTGCTGAATCGGGACCACGTGCTCGCCTTCGTGACCGACGTCGGCGGACCTACCAGCCATACGGCGATCATGGCCCGTTCGCTGCAGATCCCGGCGGTAGTTGGTGCGCACGACACCAGCGAGTGGGTTCGTACCGGCGATCAAGTGATCGTCGACGGCAGCGATGGCACCGTCGTCGTTCACCCCGACGCGGAATTGCTCACCAGGTATCGCGACAAGCGGGAGTCGATGGAGCGCCGCGACCGCGCCCTGCTGGCGGACCGTGCGCTCCCCGCTGTCAGCCCCGACGGCATCCATGTGCGGTTGGCCGCCAACATCGAGAGCGCCGAGGAGGCAGAAACCGCGCTACGGTTCGGTGCCGCTGGCGTCGGGTTGTTCCGTTCGGAGTTCCTCTATTTGAGGTCACGGGAGCGGCCGCCCGACGAAGAGGCCCACTACCTGGAGTACCGTGCGGTTCTCCAGGCGGTGAGTCCCGAGCCGGTTACCATTCGCACACTCGACCTCGGTGGTGAAAAGGACCTCCCCAATCCGCGCGACATTCTCCAGGCCGACAGCAACCTGCTCGGCGTGCGCGGTATTCGGCAGTCGTTGGAAAAGCCCGGGCCGTTCGAAACGCAGTTGCGCGGCCTCCAGCGAGCCAGCGTGCACGGCGAGTTACGCATCGTGTTCCCGCTGGTGACCGATCTCGACGAGGTGCAGCAGGCGAAAGCAGCGCTGCGGCGAGCGCGGGAAGCGGTGGTCGCCGATGGACACGCGGTGGCGGACCAGATCCCTGTCGGGGTGATGTTGGAGGTGCCGGCGGCGGCTCTGATCGTCGACCACCTTGCCGAGGAAGTCGATTTCTTCTCGATAGGCACCAACGACTTGATTCAGTACCTGCTAGCCGTGGATCGCAACAACGACGGAGTGGCGCATCTCTACGAGCCGCTGCACCCGGCCGTGTTGCGATTGCTCGAGCAGGTGGTCGAAAAGGCCCATGCGCGCGGCATCCCCGTGAGTCTCTGCGGTGAGGCGGCGTCCGATCCGTTGACCGCGATGGTGTTCCTCGGATACGGCATCGACGAGCTCAGCATGGCCCCGAGCTCGGTCCCGGTCATCAAGCAACTGATCCGGCGGGTGCCGGCGCAGGATGCACGCCAGGTCCTGGCGCATGCCATGAAGCTCCCCACGGCCCAGGAAGTCGAGGAGTTGGCACTCGAGCGGCTAAAGGAACACTTTCCCGACGGTATCTAGCTGGCAGACCAATAGGCGGCCAAGTCCATTCGATACAGAGCTTGGTGGAATCGGTGCGAGACCGAAGGTCTGGACACGCACATACCGAGTGTTCACAGGGAGTTAGCAGACGCCGGCATTGGATGGCACACTTCCCGGACGGTATTTACGATCGAGATGAGCCAGGCGCGGTGACCGCTGGGCCGCCGCGGGCGGCTGACGTGCCTTAACGACCGGGAACTGGCCACGGCGGGGCGGGAACTATGCGCAGAGTCGACAAGCCCTGGGGCCACGAGATCATCTGGGCCGAGACCGACAGCTACGTCGGCAAGATCCTGCACATCGACGAGGGTGAGCAGCTGAGCCTCCAGTACCACGAGGTCAACGAAGAGACTCTCTGTTGCCAGTCCGGGCGCCTCGAGCTGGAGGTGGGAGACGATGCCGGCGGCGAGCTGCGTACGGTGATCCTCGAGCCCGGCCAGGTACAGCATATCCCGCCGCGTACGGTTCACCGTATGAGGGCGTTGACCACCTGCGATGTCTTCGAGGTCTCGACACCCCATCTCGATGACGTGGTTCGGCTCGAGGATCGCTACGGGCGGGCCACCGGCGACGACTGACCCCACCCCGGGGGTAGTTAACCGCCTTCCGCGGTGCGCTTTCATCGAGCAGCGTGCACAATAGGAGGGTGAGAACTCGTCGCGGAGTGCTTAGCCAGACGTTGGCGGTGGCACTTCTGCTTGTCGTAGCAGCGCCCGCCGCCGCCCAGGCACCCGAGCGCCAGCCGCTCGTCGTGGTGGCGAATCTCGCCGACACCATCCACGCCATCACCTCCGAGTACGTCGTCGAGGCACTCGAGTCGGCAAGCGAGCAGGATGCCGACCTGTTTCTTCTGCGGATCGATACGCCGGGCGGCCTGGATCTGTCGATGCGAGACATCATCCAGGCCTTCCGAGCCAGCGACGTACCGGTTTGTCTGTTTGTCGGACCGTCGGGGGCACGCGCCGCCTCGGCCGGCTTCTTCATGGCGATGGCGGCCGACGTCGTGGTGATGGCGCCGGGAACCAATATGGGCGCGGCGAGCCCGGTGTCGGTCGGCGGTGGCACCGACGAAACGATGCAGAGGAAGTTGATTCACGACGCCGAGGCCTACATGCGTAGCCTGGCTGAGGATCGTGGGCGGCCTGTCGATCTGGCCGTCGAGGCGGTCACCGACGGGCGCTCCTACTCGGCTCAGGAGGCGCTCCAGAGCGGTCTCGCCGATTTCATTGTCGATGATGTCGAAGCGCTGCTCGACGTGGTGAGTGGAACGCAGATTAGCAAAGGCGGCACCGACACGGTGTTGCAGTTAGCGGATGCGCGAATCGAGTCGCACGAGCTATCGCTCCGGCAGCGAGTCTTGGCGATCGTGGCCAACCCACAGGTCGCGTACATACTTATGCTTGCAGGCTTGGCGGGCTTGTACTTCGAGTTCTCCACGCCCGGCGCCGTATTGCCGGGGGTGCTCGGTGGCATCTGCCTGGTGCTGGCGCTGCAAGCCTTCCAGGTGTTGCCAATCAGCTTCGCCGGCCTGCTGCTCATCGCCCTGGCGCTGCTGTTCTTCATTCTCGAGGTCAAGGTGACCTCGTACGGCCTGTTGACCGTGGCGGGAGTGGTGGCGTTCGTGCTCGGCTCGTTGATGCTGGTGCCGGGCCCGATTCCGGAGCTGCGGCTACAGCTGGGCTTCGTGCTCCCCGCCGCGCTCGGCATTCTCGGCATTACCGGGTCGCTCGTCTGGCTCGTGGTGCGGTCGCACCGAGGACGCGTCCAGACAGGCCCAAAGGGTCTCGTAACCCAGATCGGACATGCGACTTCGGATCTCCGGCCAGGAGAGCCGGGTTCGGCTTTTGTTCACGGAGAGCTATGGCGAGCGCGGTCGGACGTGCCGGTCCGCTCCGGCGACGCAGTGGAGGTCGTAGGGGTGGAGAGTGGCATGGTCATTCGGGTGCGCCCGAGCCAGGCATACGAAAGGTAGCTGATCCATGGGATTGCTTTCGCCGGTTGCATTCTTGTTCATTCTGCTGGCCTTCTATCTGATCAGCTCGGTCAACATTCTCAAGGAGTACGAGCGCGCCGTTATCTTTCGGCTTGGCCGGCTCTTGCCGGAAACCAAGGGGCCGGGAATCATCTTCGTCTTCTGGCCGATCGACAAGATGGAGCGTGTGTCGCTCCGCACGATCGTGCTCGACGTCCCGCCACAGGACGTGATCACGCGCGACAACGTCTCCGTGAAGGTCAACGCGGTGGTGTATTTCCGCGTCATGGACTCCACGCGGGCGGTGGTTGAAGTCGAGAACTACATGTACGCAACCTCGCAGCTGGCGCAGACGACGCTGCGGTCAGTGCTCGGTCAGGTCGATCTCGACGCACTCCTGTCGGAGCGCGAGAGCCTCAATTCGCAGCTGCAGAGCATCCTCGATGACCATACCGATCCGTGGGGTATCAAGGTGTCGATGGTGGAGGTGAAGCACGTCGACCTGCCCCAGGAGATGATTCGGGCGATTGCCCGGCAGGCCGAGGCCGAACGCGAGAAGCGCGCCAAGATCATCCATGCCGAAGGCGAGGCGCAGGCGTCGGAGCGCCTACACGCGGCGGCGACGGTGCTGGCGCAGGAGCCCGTTGCCGTACAGCTGCGTTATTTCCAAACGCTGACCGAGGTAGCGTCCGATCGCAGCTCGACCATCGTGTTTCCGCTTCCTATAGACATGATGCTACGCGGGCTGAGCGCCGCCGCGGGTGCGGCCGGGCCGGGTGGTGGGGATGGCGCCGATGAGTGAGCGGCTAGAGCTCGCGCGACGGGGTTCCGCACAGGCAGAGATTCGTTTCTTGATGCGATAGACTTTGCAGGGGTGTTGACCGCGCTAGCACGCCGCAGTCTCGGCGTGGATCCTGCGAACGGGGTGGGAAGATGAACGGCTCGGGCAAGCAGAGTTTCTACGAGATCCAGCTAAGCAACAGCAGCCTGATCGTCGCCTTTCTGGTAGCGGTTGGTCTCGGCGTTGCCGTATTCATGCTGGGGGTCATGGTGGGCCGCGGGCAAGGCCCGCAGCCCTTGTTGGAAGGTGGCCTGGTGGAGGCGCTGGGCGACGAGACCGGGCCCGCGCCAGCGATCGATCCGAGCGATACGGACTTCCTCGGGCGCATGGAAGAGCCGGCGGACGACACCACGGACAGCGTGGTCGCCGCGCCGCCGGAGCCTGTCGCTGAGCGGCCAGCGGTCGCCACGCCGACACCCGCGACATCGGCGCCTGCTGCAAACGACCTGCCGGCGGCCGATCCGTCGATCGCCAGCGGCTACGTCGTGCAGGTCAAGGCGACGAGCGATCGCGACGAGGCCGACACGCTTCAGGCGAGCCTGGCGTCGGCTGGCTTTCCGGCGTTCGTAGTGTCAGGTGATGTCGCTGGGACCATGATGTTCCGCGTGCGGGTTGGGCGTTACCGTGATGAAGTTGCGGCCGAGCGCGTCGCCGTTGCGCTGAGCGATCGCCGCGACATCGTCGACACCTGGATCACTCAGGGCTAGCAGCCGGGGGATCATCTGTCTCGCTCCGGTTGGGCGGTGCTTGCCAGCGGCCTCGCTCTGGCCGCGGCGTTTCCCAAGGTCGGGTGGCATCCGCTCGCCTGGATCGCGGTGGCGCCGCTGTTGCTGGCAGTCACCGACACGTCACCGGTTCGCGCATGGTGGCATGGGTTCTTGTTCGGGGCTGCGTTTCGGACCGCCACCCTGTATTGGGTAATCCATGCCATGACCCGCTTCGGTGGCCTGTCGGTGCCGATTGCAGCGCTGGGTGTGGGGCTGTTGGTAGCCTACCTGGCAGCCTACTGGGGCCTGTTCGCGCTAGTGGCGAATCGGGCGGGTGTCGAGCGGCCCGAGGCCGTGCTACTGCTGGCGGCGACGTGGACCGGCCTGGAGTACGTGCAATCGGTTTTCTTGAGTGGCTTTCCATGGGCGCTCTTGGGCTATGCAGGGGCTGAGTATCTGCCGGTTGCGCAGGTCGCTGATCTTGCCGGGGTGTTTGGGTTGTCGTTCCTGCTGATGCTGGGGAACTGTGCCCTAGCGGCAGCCGTCCGAGGAAGGCCCGGATGGCGCGCGACGGCGGTGCTCGCTGCGGTGATCCTGGCCGCCAGCGTTCTGTACGGATACGCGCGCTTGTCCAGTGGGCCTCCAATCCATGGAGGAACCGTCGTACCCGTGGCGCTGGTACAGGGCAACGTGGCTCAGGACACCAAATGGGATCCGGAGCTCCGGGAGCGGACGTTGGATCGCCATCTGCGGCTGTCGGAGCGCGGCGCGAGCGGTGGTGCCCGCCTGGTCGTTTGGCCTGAGAGCAGCTGGCCCGACCCATACGGCGTCGAGCGCGACGCACGGGCGACGATGTTGCTGACCGGGTTGGCGCAGCGCACCGGGGCGGCGCTCGTCGTGGGCACAGTGCACGTCGAGGACACCGATACCGGGTACGCGGTGGCAAATGCTGCCGTCGTGGTCGACGGCGACGGTAGTTGGGCGGGTCGCTACGAGAAGACGCACCTCGTTCCCTTCGGTGAGTACTTGCCTCTACAGCGATTCCTGCGATTCCTGGGGCCTCTGGTGCAGGCGGTGGGGGCGATGCGACCTGGCGACTCGGCACAGCCGCTGTTGACCGCACCGAGCGTCCAGGTGCCTCCGTTCGGTATGGCGATCTGCTACGAGATCATCTTCCCGAGCCTGGTGCGTCGCCAGGTTCGCGCGGGAGCGCAGTTTCTGATCACCATAACCAACGACGCGTGGTACGGCACCAGCAGCGGTCCCTTTCAGCATTTCGCCATGGCTCGGTTGCGGGCCATCGAGAACCGGCGTTGGCTGTTACGCGCGGCGAATACCGGCGTTAGCGGTGTTATCGACCCCTGGGGCCGCGTCTTGGAGCGTACCGAGATGGAGACCGAGGCGGTCGTCGTGAGCGAGGTGAGGACGCGCGACGACCTGACCCTATACGTGCGCATCGGAGATGTGTTTGCTCTGACCTGCACCTTGCTGGCGTTGGCCTGCGTCGCCGGAGTTATTTGGCCACGCCTCGGATGGATGTATGGCCGGGTGACGTGAAGCTCACGTTGCTTTCGGATTCAAGGTACATTCGCCGCTGCGGATCACGATTCCGCTGAGGAGACAACCGTGATCGAAGAACCCCGTCGCGCCCTCGATGAGCTGCGCTCTCGATACCAGGCGCTCGGAGGTCATCTTTGACCCTGCTGGTGCTCGAGA
>PVBE011234055.1_pt1 | contig 36059 bp, 30 predicted proteins | sample 1631181 | NCBI WGS metagenome assembly PVBE01 (sample SAMN08397723, study PRJNA350692) | Marine metagenome, whole genome shotgun sequencing project. | isolation source: water | place: Pacific Ocean | collected 2012-04
AGGTCGGTCGCTCTCGGGCGACACCGTCCATCTGACCCTGGAGCCCGTGATCCAGCGGGCGGCCGAGGATGCCCTGGACGAAATCGTCGAGCGGTCGAATCCCTTGTCGGCGATGGCCGTGGTCATGGATGTCCAAACGGGCGAGATCCTGGCCCTCGCCAACCGACCCACGACCAACCCCAACGATCGCTACCGCCGAGACACAGCGAAGCTCCGGAACCACGCGGTCGCGGACGCCCACGAACCCGGCTCCGTGATGAAGCCCTTCGTGGTTGCGCTGGCGGTGGAGGAGGGACAGGTACAGCCGGACAGCGAGATCGACTGTGAAGGCGGTGCCTGGCAGGTCGGCCGCAACACCATCTCCGATGACCACCCCCATGACGTCATCACGCTCACCGAAGTCTTGAAGTACAGCTCCAACATCGGCACGGCCAAGCTCGCCTTCGACCTGGGGCCTGAGAAGGTGGTGGATGGCCTCATCGGCTTCGGCTTCACCCAGCCCACCGAGGTTGGCTTTCCGGCCGAGGTCAGCGGTTTTCTGCGCGACCCCGCGAAGATTCGGCCGATCGAGCTGGCGACGACTGCCTTTGGCCAGGGCATGACAGCCACCGCCCTACAGCTTGCCAGTGCGCTGCAGGCTCTCGGTAACGAGGGCATGCGCATGCAGCCCTACGTGGTCAGCCGGGTCGAAGATCGCTTCGGTCAGACGGAGTTCGCGCAGCGGCCGGAGAAGCTCGGACGGGCCGTCAGTGCCGAGACCGCTCTGAAGACGATCGCCATGATGTCCACGGTCTTCGATGAGGGTGGCACGGGTAGCCGCGCCATCATCCCCGGCTACACCGCAGCGGGCAAGACCGGTACGGCACAGAAGGTTGTCGAGGGCCGCTACTCCCCGACCGCTCGTGTGTCCTCCTTCATCGGCGTGGCGCCGGCCACCGACCCGCGCATCGTCATCGTGGTCATGACCGATACTCCTCGCGAAGGCAGCCGCTACGGTTCAACCGTCTCCGGACCGGCCTTCAAGGAGATCGGTCGCAGGGCTCTCCGTCACTTGGGGGTCCCGGAGGACCGCCCCGGCGAGCTCGCCGAGACGGACCAGGACGCGAAAGTCCCGGCCTTGGACGTGGCTCCACCGGAGCTGACCTGGGCCGGACAAGGCTCCCTCTTGGTACCGGACCTGGGCGGCATGAGCATGCGAGACGTGCTCCAGACCGTCAGTGGTTCCGGTCTGCAGTTGGCGCTCCTCGGAAGTGGACGCGTCATCGACCAGGTGCCCCAAGCGGGTGCCCTCCTGAAGCCCGGGGAGACCTTGCAGGTCACCTTCGGCGCAACTCTCTGATCTTTTAAAGCTTTCCATAGGTTTCGAGGTCTTGGACCTCCCCGCCACCCCACCGGCCACGCGCGGGCTCATGGGGGCACGGTCCCGCGGTCTGTCGGAAGACGTCCTCGGGGGACTCCGGTTCGCATTCGTCGAACCATCCCCCTCGTCTCCACTGAAGACAATCCGCACCGTCCTGTCCCTCCGCCTGCTCCTTGCTGGCTCTTGCTGAATCTGAAACCCCAGAGCCCGCGCGTGGCTGCCCCACTGGCCCTTGAGGTCCTCCTCGAAGCCCGGATCCGGGTTGGCGGCGCCGCTGAACACCTGCCCCCAGCACCAGTCCCTTTCAATCCCGCGTGACTCTCCTGGTTGCAATGGTTTTCAGCCGGCGCCGCTCTCCCCGGACTCCCTTCCTACGCCATCTCTCCGTCCAACCCCTCCTCCACCATGCTCCTCTCCGACCTGCTCGCGCAGGTCGACCACACCGTCCTTGCCGGTTCCGTCGACCGCCCTGTTCATGCTCTGACCCAGGACTCGCGGCTGGTCCGTCCCGACGGTGTCTTCGTCGCGATCCGAGGTGCGCATCACGATGGCCACGACTTCACTGAAGACCTTGAGGTCGGTGCCGTCGTCGTCGAACGGGACGTCCCCACGGGTCCCGGCGTCACCCGTATACAGGTGCGCGATACGCTCTCGGCGCTGGGGCCGCTCGCCTCGACGCTGCACGGACATCCCAGTCACTTCCTGGACGTCGTGGGTGTGACCGGTACCAACGGCAAGACCACCACGACCTGGATGCTGGAAGCCATCTGCCAGCACGCTGGTACGCGTGTGGGGGTGGTGGGCACGACCGGAAATCGCGTGGGTGGGAAGCGATCGGACACGGCCTACACGACACCACTGCCGGAGACCTGGCAGGCCCTTCTGGCCGGCATGCGCTCGCAAGGATGCGAGGTCGTGGCCGCCGAGGTGAGCTCCATCGGGCTCGCCGCCCGTCGCGTGGACGGAACCCGCTTCAAGGTGGCCATCTACACCAACCTCAGCCAGGACCATCTGGACTTCCACGGAAGCATGGAGTCCTACGCTGCCGCCAAGGCCCGGCTCTTCACCCGCGAGTTCTTGCAGGGCATCGCGATCATTCAAGCGGATCTGGAACTGAATCCCGAGGTGCCGACATGGCGCTACGGTCTCGAGGGGGGTGACCTGTGTCCGCTCTCCCTGGAGCTGGACCGCCTGGGAGCAAGAGGGCGCGTGAAGACCCCCCGGGGTGAGGTCGATCTCGTCCTGCCCATGCTGGGGGCTTTCAACGTGGAGAATGCGCTCGGTGCGATGGGAGCGGCCCTGGCGCTGGGCTTCAGTCCGGACCAGGCTGCTGCGGGACTGGCGGCGATGCCTGCGGTGCCCGGACGGCTGGAGCCCGTACCCGCGGGCGACTTCACGGGCTTGGTGGACTACGCCCACACACCCGATGCCCTGCGCTCGGTGCTGGCGGTGCTCAGGCCCCTCGCGCGGCGTCTGATCTGTGTCTATGGCTGTGGCGGCGACCGCGACCGCAGCAAGCGTCCACTGATGCGCCGGGTGGCGGAGGAGGGCGCCGATATCGCCATCGCCACCAGCGACAATCCTCGCAGCGAGGACCCCCGCGCCATCCTGGACGACATGCAGCCCGCCCGCGCCACCGTGGACAGGCGTGAAGCCATCGCCGAGGCCATCGCCGAGGCCGGGCCCGGCGACATCGTGCTCGTGGCCGGAAAGGGGCATGAGCAGTACCAGGAGATCGGAGGTGTCCGCCTTCCTTTCGACGACCGCCAGGTCGCTGCAGAGGCGCTTTGACCTTCAACGGAAGCGAGCTTGCGCAGGCTACCGGCGGTCGCCTGCGGATCGATGGGCCGAGCGGTCCCGTTCTCACGGACACCCGGCGTGTCGAGCCCGGCAGCTGGTTTCTGGCGCTGCGTGGGGACCGCTTCGACGGACACGACTTTCTGTCTCATGCGGCGGCTGCCGGTTGCGTCGGCGTTGTCGCCGAGGCGGCTCCCTCCGATTGGAACCGAGGACTCGTCCTGGTGGACGACACCCTGCGAGCGCTGCAGGACTGCGCTTCAGCCGCCCGAAGCATCATGGAGGTCCCGGTGGTGGGCATCACCGGCTCGGCAGGAAAGACGACGACCCGGGCAATGATCGGAGAGGTGCTGGCCACCCTGGGCCGGGTGCACCAGACCGAGGGCAACCTCAACAACCACATCGGCGTTCCCCTGACGCTCTTGGCCACCCCGCTCGATGCAGACGTCCTGGTTCTCGAGATGGGAATGAGCGCTCCCGGTGAGATCGCCCAGCTCCAGGCGATCGGTCGGCCGACACACCGCCTCATCACCAATGTCAGCGCCGCGCATCTGCAGGGGACCGGCAGCCTTGGTGTCATCGCTGCCTGCAAGCAGGAGCTCTTCGACGGGGCCCGCCCAGGGGACACCGTGCTGGTGAACGACGACGATCACCGAGTGCGCTCGATGCCACTTCCCGAGGGAGTGCGGATGCTGCGCTACGGATCGCAGCAAGGCGTCGATGTTCGGTTGATCCACGCGGAGCTCGACCTCAATCGACTCCACACGCTGGTCCAGTTGGAGATTCACGGAGAGTCGTTGACGGCTCGTGTTCCTTCTCCCGGCCGCCACCTGGCCCTGGACGCCTGTGCGGCTGCAGCGGTGGGGTGGGTGCTGGGTGTGGACACCGACTCCATTGCCGCGGGCCTGGGCCGCTATCAGCCGGTGGGGATGCGGATGCGCGTCGAGCAGCGAGGGGGCATCACGGTCCTGAATGATGCGTACAACGCCAACCCCGCATCGATGAGGGCCGCTCTGGAGACTCTGGCGGCCATTCGGGGAAGGCGCCGCGTTGCGCTCTTGGGGGACATGCTGGAGCTGGGTGCGGGCGAGGACCAGGCCCACCGCGAGATCGTGGAGCTGGCGGTGTAGCTGGAGCTCGACCTCATCGGCCTTGCCGGGCCCCGCATGATGCGCTGTGTCCCAGCGGGAGCCCTGAGTGCCACCGACTCCGCGGAGCTGGCACAGCTCTTGATTGGTGAGTTGCGAGATGGTGACGTCGTGCTGGTCAAGGGCTCTCGGGGGGCGCGCATGGAGCGCGCTCTGGAGGGCCTGAGCTGATGCTGTACCACCTGCTGGTTCCGTACTCGGACGCGCATGGGATCTTCAACGTCTTCCGCTACACCAGCTTCCGCACGGTGTGGGCCATGATCACGGCGCTGGGCTTGAGCTACGTGTTGTACCCGGTCTTCATCCGGTGGATGCAGAAGCGCAAGCTGGCCCAGATCATCCGTGAAGAAGGGCCAGAGTCCCACCTCGAGTCCAAGATGGGGACTCCGACCATGGGGGGAGTCCCCCTGTTGGCGGGCATCGCCTGCTCCGGCCTGCTGTGGTGCCGCTTGGACAACCCGGCCGTTCTGCTCACCCTGCTCGTGCTCTTCGGCTACGGCCTCATCGGCTTCGTGGACGACTGGAAGAAGGTCATGCAGAAGAGCAGCGCGGGTCTCGCGGGCCGCTGGAAGATCGTCGGTCAGGTGGTCTTTGGGGGAGGAGCGTTGGCGGGGGTGCTCTACCTGGGCATCATCGAGCCGGAAATCCACGTGCCCTTCGTCAAGGGGTCGGCCATCCCGTTGAACCCGGTGGTCTATGGACTCTTCGGGCTGGTTGTTCTGGTCGGCTCGAGCAATGCCGTCAACCTGACGGACGGCCTGGACGGCCTGGCGATCGGGCCTGTGATGACCAGCGCAGCGACCTTCGGAATCCTGGCCTACATCGCCGGCCACGCGGGCTTCAGTGAGTACCTGTTGGTTCCCAGGGTCGAAGGTGCTGGGGAGCTGACGATCCTGTGCATGGCGACGGTCGGAGCTGGTCTGGGCTTCCTCTGGTACAACGCCTACCCGGCGCAGATCTTCATGGGTGATGTGGGCAGCCTGGCCCTGGGCGGTCTGCTGGGAATGCTCGCCATCCTGACCCGGCACGAACTCCTCCTGGTGCTCATCGGTGGCATCTTCGTGCTCGAGGCGGGGTCCGTCATCATCCAGGTGTTCGGTTTCAAGATCACCAAGAAGCTTACGGGCGAAGGCAGACGCGTCTTCGCCATGGCCCCCATCCACCACCACTACGAGAAACAGGGCTGGAGTGAGCCGAAGATCATCGTGCGCTTCTGGATCATCAGCATCCTGCTCGCGCTCGTAGCGCTCTCCACCCTGAAGCTGAGGTAGCTGTGGTCCAGCGAAAGAGGGTAACGGTCATCGGGGCGGCGCGATCCGGTCGGGCGGCCGCAGTTCTGGCCCTGAGGGAGGGGGCCTCCGAGGTGGTCCTCACGGACCTGAGGGAGGACCTGGAGCCGATCGAGGGTGTTCACTGCGTCTTTGGTGGACACGAGGACGAGCACCTCGCGGCCGACATCGTGGTGGTCAGCCCCGGGGTACCCGCCTCGGCTCCCCCGGTGAAGAAGGCGCAGGAGTCGGGTGCGCTGGTCCTGGGTGAGCTGGCTTTCGCCGCGAGCTTCCTCCCTTCCGAAACGCCGCTCATCGCCATCACCGGTACCAACGGGAAGTCGACCGTCACCTCCTTCACGGCGCAGTTGCTGCAGGCTTCCGGGCTGCGCACCTTCGCGGGCGGAAACCTGGGAACGCCTCTCAGCGCGGCGGTCGGGAGCCCCTACGATGCCTACGTGGTGGAGGTCAGCTCCTACCAGTTGGAACTGCCCGGCACCTTCACCCCCAGTGCGGCAGCCGTGCTGAATCTCGCTCCGGATCACCTGGCGCGGCACAAGACCATGGAGTGCTACGCCGAGCACAAGTGCCGACTCTTCGATCACATGAGCGACTGTGCCTTTGCCCTGCTGCCCCACGATGCTCCGCTGCTGCGCGAACTGGCTGAGGGACGAGGGGGACGACGCCTCTGGATCGGTGCTCAGCCCGGAGTCACGCTGGAGGGCGAGGGGATACACATCGGTGAGACCTTCGTAGACCTGTCCGGCCTTGGGGTCATCGGCCTGCACAACCGCCTCAACGCCGGGGTGGCGTGTGTCCTGGCCCACGGGGCCGGGCTGGAGCTGGAGCGCTTGCAGCCGGAAGTCCTGACCGGACTACCCCACCGAATGGAGCCGGTGCAGACCGACGATGGACTGCTGTGGGTCAACGACTCCAAGGCGACCAACGTGCACGCCTCACTGGCGACCCTGTCCGGCCTCGATCGGCCCTTCATCGTGCTGCTCGGCGGCCAGGGCAAGACCGGAGCCGACTACAGCACCCTGAAGCCACTGCTGCTCAAGCAGCGGGTCGTGTGCTTCGGCGCGAGCGCACCAGAGATCGCGGCGGCACTCAACGGCTGCGTGATGGCGGTGGCATCCGGGCTCGAAGAGGCCGTAGGCATCGCGCGCAAGGCCGCGCAACGGGGCGAGGCCATCGTGCTCAGCCCCGCCTGTGCCTCCTTTGACGAATTTACTGACTTCGAGCACCGAGGGGACACCTTCCGGGCTCTGGCGAGGAGCTCCCGATGGGTGTGAGACGTGGTTTCGACACGGTGTTGGCGCTGAGCGTGTTGCTGCTGCTGATGCTCGGCTTGGTGATGGTGCAGTCCTCATCGGCCCCAGCGGCAGCCGATCGTTACGGCGATGCCTGGTTCTACGTGAAGCGTCAGTGCGTGGGGATGGGGATGGGCCTCTCGGGGCTTGTCGCGGTGTCCCTGATTCCCTACCAGCGGCTGCGACGACATGCGTGGGTCTTCTATGGGGCGGTCGTGCTGGGGCTTGTCGCGGTCTTCGTGCCGGGCATCGGTCGGTCGGCCAACGGGGCTGCCCGGTGGATCAGCACCGGCTCGCTGAACCTCCAGCCCTCCGAGTTCGCCAAGGTGGCGGTGGTGTTGTGCATGGCGCACCTGATCGACCGCTTCGCGGGTCGTCTGCATGAGCCAAAGGTGATGGCCAGGATTCTCGCGGTGCCCGGCGTGGTCATGGCCCTCATCTACGTGGAGCCGGACCTGGGAACGACCGCCATCGTGGCAGGCGTTGCGGGCATCACGCTCTACATTGCGGGACTGCGGACCCGCTACGTCCTGGGTGGGCTGCTCTCCGCTCCGCTCGTGCTGGCCCTGGCGATCCTTGCCGAGCCCTACCGGGTTCGCCGTATCGAGGCTCTGGTGGACCCCTACGCGGACGCTTCGGGCAGCGGCTACCAGGTCATCCAGTCACTGCTCGCCTTCCACTCGGGTGGTCTGTGGGGCCGTGGCCTTGGTGAGTCACAGGCCAAGCACCTCTTCCTTCCGGAACCATGGACCGACTTTGTGGCCAGCGTATTGGCTGAAGAGCTTGGGCTGATCGGGGTCTTCTTCCTGATCGGCCTCTACGCCATCATCCTGTGGCGTGGCATGGCCATCGCCCGCGACGCCTCCGATCTCTTCGGCACGCTTCTGGCTTCCTCGATCACCGCCATGATCGGCCTGCAGGCCTTCTTCAACCTGGGCGTGGTGATGAGTGTTGTGCCAAACAAGGGGCTGGTACTGCCCTTCGTCAGCTATGGGGTGAGTGCTGTGATGGCCCATCTCATCTGCGTCGGCTTGCTGTTGAACATCAGCGCAAACCGGGCACCGATGCGCACGCCGGCGATCTACCGAGCGGCTGCTACCGCCGAGGGGGTCGTCTAAGGTGTTTCGCGGCAAGGTTCGCCGGGTCCACTTTGTCGGTATCGGTGGCACCGGCATGAACGGAATCGCCGAGGTGCTGATCAACCTCGGCTTCGAGGTGACCGGCTCCGACCTGCGCGAGGGGCCCGCAGTGGCTCGTCTGCGGGGTCTCGGTGCCACGGTGTGTGTTGGCCATGCTCCGGAGAACGTCGAGTCTGCGGACGTCGTGGTGAAGTCCACGGCGGTAGGGATCGACAACGTCGAGGTGCAGGAAGCCACCCGCCTTCACATCCCCGTCATCCGGCGTGCGGAGATGCTCGCGGAGCTGATGCGGATGAAGTACGGGGTGGCGGTGGCGGGAACCCATGGGAAGACCACCACCACCTCCATGCTCGCCACGGTGCTCGGCGAGGCGGGGCTGGACCCGACGGTGGTCATCGGGGGCAAGCTCAACGCGATCGGGAGCAATGCGCGCATGGGCGCCGGGGACTTCCTGGTGGCCGAGGCGGACGAGAGCGACGGGAGCTTCATGGTGCTCTCGCCGACGGTCGCGGTGGTCACGAACATCGATGAGGAACACCTGGACCACTACGGCGACTTCGAGAACCTGAAGCGCACCTTCGTCGAGTTCGCCAACAAGGTGCCCTTCTTCGGCTTCGCCGTGGTCTGCGTGGACCACCCTGTCGTACAGGAGATCCTGCCGGAGCTGCGCCGTCGCGTCGTGACCTATGGGCTCAGTCGCCAGGCGGATCTGCGGGCAGGAGATCTCGTCAGCGATGGCCTGACGACCGGATTCGCTGTGCTTCGGGGTGAAGAGGATCTGGGCCGGGTGTGTCTGAACATGCCCGGCGAGCACAACGTGCTCAATGCTCTGGCCGCCATCGCCACGGCCCTGGAGCTCGACATTCCTTTCGAGGACGTGGTCCAGGGCATCGATGCCTTCGAGGGAGTGCAGCGCCGCTTCACCGTGCGGGCGGAGGTGGGGGGAGTGCTCATCGTCGACGACTACGGTCACCATCCGGTGGAGATCCGGGCCACGCTGGAGGGAGCCCGTGCGGGTTTTCCGGGTCGTCGGATCGTCGCGGTCTTCCAGCCTCACCGCTACAGCCGAGTGAGGGACCTGTACGCGGACTTCTGTCGGGCCTTCAACGCGGCCGATCACGTGGTGGTGACGCCCATCTACGCCGCTGGCGAACAGCCTCTGGAGGTGGAGGACATCGCCACGGGCCTCGTCGCTCACGGCCACAGGAGCGTTCAGACGGTGTCGGATCTCGAGGAGGCGGTTCGTCACCTCGAGTCCGTCGTCTCGGCGGGTGATGTCGTCATCACACTGGGTGCTGGCAACGTGAATCGGGTCTGTGAGGACCTGGCTCACAAGCTCGCGCGCTGATGCTCGAGGTCAGCCTCGTACGGGAGCTGGAAGCGGTGCCGGGCCTGACGGTGCACCGCGAGGAGCCCATGGCTCGTCATGCCGACTGGCGCGTCGGAGGCCCGGCCGAGCTCTGGCTCGTGGCGGAGACAGAGGAAGCCCTGAGCGCGGCGGCGAAGCTCCTCGCTGCCGCACGGGTCAGGCTGCAGCTCCTGGACGGACCCCGGCTCCTGGTCCGCGATGGGGGTATCGATGGGGCGCTCGCGCGCCCGGGGCGCTTTGCCGAGCGCCTGCAGGATCGGGTGGTGGGAGCCTGGGTCCCTGCTGCGGTGCTGGGACGCCGGGCCGTGACAGCGGGATGGCGAGGCCTCCACACGCTGGTGCTTCGGGCAGGCACGGTCGCCGAGGCCTGGAGAGACGGTGCCCTGCAGCACGTCTCCCGGGTCCGGGTACTCCGGGGCCGCACGGTGAGCGAGCTGCGGCCGGAGGAGGTGAAGGCTCACCACGGGCTGCTCGCCTTCACCCTGGACCCGCCCCTCGCCCTGGGTACGGCGGTGCTGGCGGAAGGACGGGCCGCCGTCGCCCGTCGGGCGAAGAGGGGGCCGGGGCTGCCGGGACAGCTGATGCGCGACGGTGCACGACCAATGGCCGCAAAGCTGATCCAGAAGGCTGATCTGGCCGGAGTGCGCTTGCGTGGCGCTCGCATCGGCACGGTGGAGCCCAACAGCATCATCAACCTTGGTGGTGCCACCGCGCGAGACATCCTGCTCCTCATGAAGATGGTCGAGGACCGGGTGCAGATCCGGAGCGGTTCGTCCCTGAAACCGATCCTCCGTCCCCAAGGGCGAAACAAACGATGAAGAACAAGCGCATCGCCGTGTTGATGGGTGGCATGAGCACCGAGCGACCCATCTCCTTCAAGTCGGGAAAGGCCGTGCTGGGCGCTCTGCGGGCGCGCGGCTACGACGCCGTGGGCATCGATGTGGGGCCAGACCTGCCCGAGAAGCTGCGGGCCGAGGCCATCGACGTTGCCTGGGTCGCACTGCATGGGCAGTTCGGCGAGGACGGCTGCGTGCAGGGGCTGCTCGAGATCATGCGCATTCCCTACACCGGTTCGGGGGTTCGCCCCTCGGCGGCGGCCATGGACAAGGTCACGACGAAGCGCTTGCTTGCGGACTCTGGCATTGCCCTTCCCGCCGATACCGTCTGGCGGCGTGGGGAGGCGATTCCCGAAGAGGTCGAGCTCCCCCTGGTTGCCAAGTTTCCCGAGGGAGGAAGCACCCTGGGACTGCACATCGTGCACGAGCGTGCTGCCCTACGGGAGGCCTTGGAGGACCTCTCGCAGATGGGGAAGGAGGTGCTGCTGGAGCAGTACATCGAGGGAGACGAGATCACGGTGGCCGTGCTGGACGGAGAGGCACTCCCTGTCGTGGGCATCGTCCCCACCAGTGGATTCTTCGACTTCGAGGCCAAGTACACCCAGGGCACCACGAGCTACGAGGTGCCCGCCACGACCGTGGACGCGGACATCCAGGAGCGGGCCCGTGAGCACGCGGCCCTGGCCTACAGAACCCTCGGCCTGGAAGGCATCGCTCGAGCGGACTTCATCGTCGATGGCGATGGGACCCCCTGGTTTCTCGAGATCAACACCATCCCGGGCATGACGGCCACCAGCCTGAGCCCCATGGCGGCCAGTTGCGTCGCTGTGTCTTTTGAAGACCTGGTTGAGCGTCTTCTCCTCTCGGCACGGCTCCACGTTCAGGTGCATCAACAGGCCTAGACGGACGGCCCAGCGCGGGAGCTGGGTGTCGCCAAGAGCGATTGGCTCGCGGTCTAAGCCGCATGCTTTTGGCAGCAAGGATCCTTGCTAAAAGTATTTACTTGTCAAGAGCTACGACAGGTTGGTACAACGGTCTCGCAGAAGCGGAAGTTGAGCCCCTCTGTCGGGGCACTAAGCAGCAGATGTCTACTCCAAAAGCCCGTCCGGGATCTCGGTCCCTTCGACGCCTCGCGCAGGTCGGCCTGATCAGCCTCTTTGGTGCTCTGGCACTTGCGTGGGCGACGAGCAGCTATGCGGACACCGCCCGAGTCAGGGCTGTCCACATCGAGGGCAATCATCACGCCTCCGAGGTGGCCGTTCGCCACCTCGCCGACGTGCAGGAAGGAGACCCACTGTTGCTCTTGGACCTCGGGTCCGTCGTCGACCAGGTGACCGAACATCCCTGGATCGCCGAGGCCTCGGTTCGTCGCAGCTTCCCAGATGTCCTGATCATTGAGCTCGTTGAGCACGAGGCTGTCATGCTCCTTCATTCTCCAGGCGGGTCCCTCTACCGCGTCAATGCCGAAGGCGAAGTCTTCATCAAGGCACGCAACGAGGACCTGGATCTTCCTTTGCTTACCGGTGTCGATTCCGAACTGATCGACCGTCATGGCCCCGTTGCCGCCCGCGTCGTCCACGTAGCGTTGGAGCTGCTCGGACACGTGAGGGACTGTGAGTCCCTGGGCGAAGACGACCTCTCCGAGCTGCACTTCGACCGCAGGCTGGGCTTCTCGCTCCGACTGCGGAGCGGCACCGAGATCATGCTCGGTTGGGGAGAGGTCTCCCCCTTGCTCAACCGCCTCGACGTCCTGGTCGCTGGCGGTCTCGACCTGGAACAGCCGATCGAGGTCGATCTCGACCTGGATGGCCTGGCTGTCGTCACTCCCCACGCGTGATCTCCCCCCTTCCTTCTTCCTCCCCGCTCCCTCCCCCTCCTCCCCCCATCACGGAGCCGCCCCAATGACCATCGAACTCGTCGAGCAGGAAATCCCACAGGGCGCAAAGATCAGAGTCATCGGCGTCGGTGGCGGTGGCAACAACGCTGTCAACACCATGATCGCGAGCGGTCTCACCGGGGTGGAGTTCATCGCGGTCAACACCGATGCGCAGGACCTTCGCCGCAGCCTCGCGACCCGTCGCTTCCAGATGGGCAACCAGCTGACCAAGGGCCTGGGTGCGGGTGCCAACCCCGAGGTGGGCCGGGAGTCTGCGCTCGAGGACAAGGACCGTCTGGCTGAGCTGGTCGTCGGTACCGACATGGTCTTCGTGACAGCCGGAATGGGTGGTGGAACGGGAACCGGGGCGGCCCCGGTCATCGCAAAGCTGGCCAAGGATGCCGGTGCGCTCACGGTCGGCGTGGTCACGCGTCCCTTCTGGTTCGAGGGCAAGAAGCGCCGTCGCCAGGCCGAGGAGGGCGTGGAGGCAATGAAGGCTGTGGTGGACACCCTCATCACCATCCCCAACCAGCGGCTGATCTCCATGGCCAACGAGCGCACCACCATGAAGGAGGCCTTCAACATGGCCGACCAGGTGTTGCTGCAGGCCGTCAAGGGCGTGAGTGACCTCATCAACTTCGATGGCATCGTCAACGTCGACTTCGCCGACGTGCGGACGACCATGCAGGGCAAGGGCGTCGCTCTGATGGGCGTCGGGAATGCTTCTGGCGAGCACAAGACCGTCGATGCGGCCCAGCGCGCCATCTCCAGCCCGCTGCTGGACGACGTGAGCATCAGCGGGGCCACCTCGGTCCTGATGAATGTCACGGGCAACAGCGAGCTCACCATGTACGAGATCAACGAGGCCAGCACCCTGATCCAGGAAGAGTGCCACGAGGACGTCAACCTGATCTGGGGTTGGGTCATCGACGACAACATGAAGGACGAGGCCCGCGTGACGGTCATCGCCACCGGCTTCGAAGAGGCCCGTCAGAAGGTCACCCCCTCGGCCGAGGAGCGCATTCGCGTGGCCGCCAACGGCCGCCGAACGGCCCGGCCGGTGATCCGAAACAGCATGAACAGCGGCTTCGACCTGAGCAGCGACGACTACGACATTCCGACCTTCTACCGGAACGTCGACTAGTCCTCCGAATCATCGCTTTGGCTCCGAAAAGGGCGTCCGCTTGGCGGGCGCCCTTTTCTGTGGACGCTCTGAAACAATCCTGCCCAGGTTGGAAGAGCCCCCAAGGCGATCCACCTCGGCTGAACCCCGGTCGGTGGCCGAAGCGCGGACGCCATGCCACAGGGCCTGTGTGCCACCCTTCTAAACGCATCGGGGAAGGACCTTGGCACGGGGGGTGTGGCATGTGTGGCACAGGGTTGGCACGGGCCTTGCGAGCCGGGTTTTGACCCAGGCGGAAGCGATCAGTAGTTTGCCGTCACCGAATCAACGGAGGCCCACATGTTCGCGCTCCTGACCACTCTCGCCATCAACCCCGCCCAGGCCGGCGTCTCGGAGACCGAGACCAGCTACGTCGGCGCCATCATGCTCGAAGGCAAGGTGGACGTCGATTTCGGCACCATCTCCGTGGGCGACATGGACAAGGACAGCAACGTCCAGACCGAGTACGCCTACTGGAGCGGCAACACGCTCTACGTCGGTGCCGAGGACGAGAACGGCAACGGTGTCGACGCCATCATGGAGTTCTTCTGGTTCGAGTCCTCCATCGACCGCGGCAGTGACTTCTACGTCGCCGTCATCAAGGCTCGCACGACGCCCAACGTCACCGAGGACTGGTACCTGAACGTGGGCGACGATCCGGTCCTGCAGGTCTCCGCGAAGACCGACATCGGTCGCGAGAACGGTGCCTTCCGCTGGGACTGGAGCATTCCCTTCGAGAACTACGGCATGGACAGCTACGGTCAGGTGACCATGCGCAGTGCCTACGGTATCGGTGCCAACGCCGAAGGTTCCGCGATGTACGCCCAGAAGGTCGAGAAGGACGGGGCCAGCGCCGACGTGAACGTCCAGACCAAGGGCTACGTGGCCGCCGATTACTCCGTCCAGACCGAGTACAGCATCACGCTGTGGAGCTGGTACACCCGCGTTCGTGGCGAGCCCGGCGAGATGACCTGGAACGTCACCCTCGACAACGACTACAAGGACGAAGAGTCCGCGTACCACGAGTACTTCCTGGTCATGCAGGTGGACGAGGGCGAGCCCTTCACCATCGACGAGTTCCAGATCGGTGCGACCTGTGACGACTGGTGGTGGTTCAGCTGGAACCAGTTCTCCGTCCGCATCGAGGACGTCACCCTCAACCGGCCCTACATCCCCGAAGAGCCCGAAGAGGAAGAGGAAGAGGAAGAAGAGGAAGAGTGGGAAGACACCGGCTGGGACTGGTTCGACACCGGCTCCGACCCTGACGAGCTCGAGAACCCCGATATCAGCGGCGGCGTCCCCCTGCTGGACGACGAGCACGCGACCCGCGGCTGCAGCGCCATGGGCCCCATCCCCACCAAGCGCGGCTTCGGCTTCGGCTTCGCGCTCGGACTGGCTGGCCTGGCCATGGTGACCCGCCGTCGCTAAGCGCAGACCCGCATTCTGAAGAGGCCGCCCCATCCGGGCGGCCTCTTTGCGTTGGGGGGAGAAGGGGGCGAGGTCACAGGACCAGGCTGTCACGCCTCTCGGCCAGGGCACGGGTGACCCAGGAGTCCACGGAGAACTTGCCAGCGACGATGAGGCCCTGGTCGTAGGCCGTGTACGCCTTGGCCCGGATCACCCGGGACTTCTCCTGGAGCGCTTGCTGGTAGGCATTGGCATCCACTCCACGCGGTGGCCGGGACAGCAGCAGATCATCCGCCATCGCGGCATAGGCGTCCCCCAGAGCCAACATGCCGCGCAGAATCCACTCCACCTGCTCCAGGCGGACCGTGGCAGCGATGTGGCCTTCCGCCTCGACAATGAGCGCGGCGCGCTGGCGCAGGTGGCGCACCTGCCTGCCCTGGCGCTGGTCGAAGCTCAGATCCTCAGCCGACTCCAGGAGCGTGACCGCGATGGCGATGTGTCCCTTCGCCTGGATCCATTCCGTGTCTTCCTGCTCTGCAGCGGCAGCGATGCTCCTCTCGACGGTTCCCGGTGAGCCGCGCCCGCTGCGCAGCTCCGCGATGGCCGTCGCCAGCTCCAGCACCGCTGCCTTTCGGGGATCGCTGCTCTTCGGCAGGCTTCGGTACTCCGCCAGCGCTTCTTCGTAGCGGCCCAGCTCCTCCAGGCACATCGCCCGGCGAAAACCCCAGTCCAGGACGTAGGTCCGGTCCGGGTCGTCCTGTGCCATGCGGTCGTAGACCATCAGGGCCGCTTCGAAGTCCGCGGCGCCCTCGTAGGCCATGCCCAGCTGGTAGAGCACCGCGAAGTCGCCCGCTCGCTGCCTCTCCAGCCAGGCGAGCCGCTCGATGGCTCCGCGCGTGTCCCCTGCCTTGCGCCGAGCCACGGCCTCATCGAAGACCACGTCGTGGGTCTGGTTCGCGAAGACCTCGGTCAGCGCTGGCGCCAGGGGTTCGTGGTGCGGGGCCCACGCCACACCGGGCTCATACTTTGGCAGGCAGGCGAGCAGCAGCAGGAGCATGTGTCTCCGGACAACGAAAAGAGGGGGCGGTTGCCCCCTCTTTAGAATGGCACCACCACGGCCGTGTCAGGCGGGGCGGGTCCTCCTCTTTAAAGAGGGGTCCGAAATCACCGCTTCAGGCTCCCCTGCCATGAGGGAAGTCACACCACGGTGAGGGTCCGTTCCCTTGGGAAACAGATTACGGAGGAACTGCGTCAAATCCACGAGAACCACGGGCCAGGCAGGAACCACGGGCTGAGTGTACACTGCGGCGCGGAGGAGCCCAATGAGCTCGGTTGCACTCTTGGTTGTACTCGGCGGATGCATCATCGACTTCAAGGATCGTAACGACGACACCGGGGCGCAGGGGAACAACGACGACACCGGTGGGGGAGGCGGAAACCTGGGGGATACCTGGCGGGCCCGTGGCAAGGGGAATGTCTTCCTGCTCGATGGCACCGAAGACCACAGTCTGGTCGTGGTCGAGGTCAGCGGGACCATCCCTCCGCGCGAGGGGGAGGCCTACCATGGCTGGCTCATGGGGGACGATCTCGAGTCCATCTACCTGGGGGAGCTGGCGGTCAACGACGACGTCGTGATCTCGGAGACGGAGATCGGGCTGAACGCCTTCCTCGTCGGCTACACCCGCTTCGAGGCGTGGGCTGCTGAGGGCACTCCGGCCGCGCCGGGTGAAGGCGACGCCCTGTGGCAGGGCGAGATGTCCGATGAAGCGGTGGAGGTGCTGCGCGAGCTGCTCGTGTTCTCGGAGACCAGCACTTCGGGGGAGGGTTCGCTTCGGGCTGTAGAGACCAGCGTCGAGACCATTCAGACCTATGGCCAGGAGTCCATCGACAACTACGCTGGAAGCGGCGATGACGCCCTGAATCTGAAGGCCTTCCAGGAGAAGGCCGAAGGGGTCGCCAACGGCATCCGGGGCGACACGGAGGACATGACCAACGACGGGGTCGGCACCACCGTTCCGGGCTTGGACTACCCCCTCCTCGGTGACGAGGGCCACGCCACGCTGATCCTGATCGACCTGGACGAGGCCTTCCAGGCCTTTGGCGGCCAGCAGTCGGAGGACAACGTGCGCGATGCGCTCGACGAGGCCTACGACTGCGTGCAGAACATCGAAGTGCACAGCGACAAGGCCGCTGACAAGGCGGGCCTGGCGACGGTCTGCGGTGCCGAGTCTGCCTGCAAGGGCATCATGATCACCGCCATCGAGAACCTGGACTACGCGCTCGTTGGAAAGGACATCAACAACAACGGTGTCATCGACAGCGAGGAGGGGACGATCGAGTGCGCCATCGAGCAGCTGAGCCGGCTCATGGCCATGCCCGTCTCCGTCCCCTGAAGCCCGGGCCCACGCCCTGATGACCACGCTTCTGCTGGCGGTCTACGTCGGCACCATGTCGCTGCTGGCGCTCTACGGGCTCCACCGCTGGCTCATGGCCGTCCTCTTTCTTCGGGCCTGGCGGCGGCGTCCCCGCCCCAGCTCGGCCCCACGGGCAGCGGTGACGGTGCAGCTTCCCGTCTTCAACGAGCGTTTCGTGGTCCGCCGTCTCATCGACGCGGTCGCGGCCCTGCGCTGGCCCGATCTGCAGATTCAGGTCCTGGACGACAGCACGGACGAAACCACCGAGATCGCGGCTCAGGCCGTCGAGCACTGGCGGGACCGCGGCGTCGACATCGAGCTCATCCACCGGGTCGATCGGGAGGGCTTCAAGGCCGGAGCTCTCCGGGAGGGGCTGGCGACGGCGCGGGGGCGCTTCATCGCGGTCTTCGATGCGGACTTCGTCCCACAGCCGGAGTTCCTGGAAGAGGCGATGGTCTGGTTCGCCGAGGATGTGGGCATGGTCCAGGCGCGCTGGGGCCACATCAATGGGGATGAGAGCCTGCTCACCCGCGTGGAGGCGATGCTCCTGGATGGTCACTTCGTGGTGGAGCACACCGCACGCAACCGCACCGGGCGCTGGTTCAACTTCAACGGCACCGCGGGCATCTGGCGGCGGCAGGCCATCATCGATGCGGGTGGATGGCAGCACGACACCCTGACCGAAGATCTGGATCTCAGCTATCGGGCGCAGCTCAGCGGTTGGCGCTTCGTGTATCTGCCCGAGCTGGTGGTCCCCGCCGAGCTGCCAACCACGATGGCCGCCTTCCGGACGCAGCAGCACCGGTGGTGCAAGGGGAGCATCCAGACCCTGCTCAAGCTGGGCGCTGCGCTGATGAGCAGTCCCATCGGCTGGCGTGTGCGCAGCGAGGCCCTCGTGCACCTGGGCTCCAACCTGGCCTATCCGCTGGTCCTGGTCCTGGCGGTGGTGAACCCCTTCGCGGTCTGGATCCGTGGGCTTCACCACCATCAACTGCTGTGGTTGGACCTGCTCGTCTTCCTCTTCTCCAGTGTCGGGATCGCGGCCTTCTACGCCGTTTCCCAGTGGGCTACCCGCCCGGACTGGGGCCGTCGGCTGCTGCTCATTCCCGCGACCATGGCTCTGGGCATCGGTCTCAGCGTGAACCAGTCCCGAGCGGTCATGGAGGCTCTGCTCGGGCGGGTCTCACCCTTCGTTCGGACCCCCAAGGGCCCCTACGCCTCGGTGCGCAGACTCCCGCTGGCGGAGTTGGCTCTGGGAACGCTCCACCTGGCGGCGGTGGCGTGGAGCCTGCACATGGGCTGGTACCAGAGCGTTCCGCTGCAGCTGCTCTTCGTGTTTGGTTTTGCCTACCTGAGCTGGGGCAGCTTGTGGAAGGGTGCGGAGACCTCCAGGGCGGCGGCTCCAGCCACCTCGTCGGCGGACTCGGGCCGAGCATCGATCCCGAGCGCGAGCAGCTCTTCCGGCCGAGCGCAGCCCGCGACGACCAGCCGGTAGCGCGAGAAGAGGCGAGCCAGCATGTAGGCGCGCTGCAGACCAGCCCCCGAAGGCACCGGGCCGGTGAGCAGCTCCTCCCACGGTCGCCGCTGAGCGAGCAGTCGGGCGAGGGCTCGCTCGCCGCTGCCATGGCCGATGCCCTCCGGACAGGCGGCGTCGAGGACGAGCAGGGCACCTGGAAGCAGGGGAGGCGAGGGCGACAGCGCCAGGTAGGTCGCGGCCCGGCTGGCCTGGTACAGGTTCACCGCCTTGGCCTGAGGGACCCGCAGCAGGGCGGCCTCTGCGGGCTCCTTCACCTCCAGCCATGGCTCGAGCTGGGCGGCTGCGGTGCGCAGGGCATGGACCGGGTCCCCGCCCACCCAGCAGCTTCCCGTCCACTGGAGGGCGTAGCCGCGCAAGCCCGCCCCGAGTGCGTCGATCCCTTCCCGAAAGGGGTTTCCCTCCAGTCGTCCCACCTGCACGTCGGGATGACACACCATCTCGCGTGCGTGGAGATCAGCCAGGACCTCCCGGCTCCCGCAGCCGACCACCGCGGCCTTCCAGCCGCCTGAGAAGCCCGCGTACTGATGAAGCTCCACCACCCCCAGACAGACCACCAGCTCGGCGTCGGCCACCAGCGGGTGCAGGCCGCCGGTGCAGCGGTCCGGGTCGTGCTGGACGACCTTCCAGCCGACCCGGTAGGGGGCGATCTCCCGCTCCGTCATGGGCCGGTGCAGCCCCAGCCCGATCAGCACCGTCGCCTCATCGAGGTGCTCTCGAAGCGCTTGGAGCGCCTCGCCCAGGGGAAGGTCGCGGGTCGCGTCGGGGACGCAGACCACGGTCTTCAGGCCCTTCGGGAGCGCATCCAGTACAGCGCCAGGGCCAGCGCCAACGGCGGATATTCCACCCAGACCACCCATGTCGGCTCGCTCCAACTGCTCGTGTCCACATCGTAGCTGCCCAGCACCGCGTAGGAGAGCAGTCCCGTGCTCGCCAGCACCGCCCAGGGCCACACCCCACGGACCAGTGCGGGGACCAGTGGCCAGAGCAGGTACCAGGGGTGGACGACCGGACTGAGCAGCACCAGGGCGCCACCCACGTGCATCAGCAAGCGCGCTGGATCCCGGCAGACCGTCGCGGCCCCAACGCACCAGGCCGCACCCAGGGCGACGGCGACGCTCCGTGCGTGCTCGCCAAAGACCAGCTCCAGAGGCCGGAAGAGCGAGGCATTGAAGGCCCAGGCCTCGTAGTAGCGGGTGATGCCGCGCAACAGGTGCTCGTCCAGCACCGGCAGCAGCAGCACCGCTCCGAGAAGCATGGCGGGAAGCAGTCCCAGGAGCTGTCGAGGACGACGCGCCAGGGGCAGCAGCAGCACCACGGGAAGCACCTTGACCAGGGCCCCCAGGCCAGCGAGGAAGCCGGTAAGGGGACCGCGGGTCACGAAGACTGCGGTCGCGAAGAGCAGGGCCACGGGCTCCAGGTGCCCGCTGGCGGCGCTCTCCAGAGCGGGGAGGGGGTGCAAGAGGTAGAGCGCCGGGGCCCACGGGCCGACACCACGCTGGCGGCAGGCGCGAATCATCAGGCCTCCGACCCCGAGGTTGCAGGCACCCGCGAGCAGTCCCCAGGCCCTGGGGTGCTCCCAGATACGAGCCACCAGAGCGAACAGGGCCATTGCTCCGGGGGGGTAGGCGCTGCTCACCTCGCCGTGCGCGACCCTCTCCCACGTGGCGTTTCGAAGGGCGGCCAGGGCCTCGGCCTGCGGCGGAAAGGCGAAGGGGTTCTCTCCTGCCAGCAGCACCCGGCCCTCCCACAGGTAGCGCCAGACGTCGTCGCTGTAGACCGGTCCCAGCAGCCACATCCACAGGTGGAGAGCCACGGCAGGCAGCCAGATCCATCGTGGGAACCGTTCGCGCTTTCGCAGTGTCCATGCCACCAGACCGGCCCCTCCGGCGAGCAACATCAGGAGGGTGAGGTCCTCGAATCCTCCGGGAGGACCGTAAAGCCCTTGACATGGCAAGACTCGGATCATTACGTTCAACAGAATAGGAGACGAACAATGCAGTCTCGACTTGGCCTGATCTTCCTCGTTGCCCCCGTACTCATCGCGGCCAACTGCCGCCGGAACAACCACGAGGAGATCGTGGAGAACCCGGTGGACATCACCTCACCCTCAGCGGTCCAGATCCAGGTGGTCAGCATCGACCCCTCCTGGGGTGCCGAGGGGACGCCCTTCAAGGCCACGCTCTACGGCGCGGGTTTCGAGAACGGGGCGCGGGTGCGCTTCGGGACGGACACCACGGACGCCATCGAAGCAGCCAAGGTCCTGTTCCAGGACGAGAACCGCCTCGGTGTCACCGTGCCGGCCCTGGATCAGGGCACCTGGGACATCACCGTGATCAACCCCAACGGTGACGAGGGGATCCTCCGCAGCGGACTGGCCGTGCGTGATGCGGATGCTCTGGCGAACGCTTCGGGCGAGGACTGCAAGTACGCCACGGTGTACTTCGACTACGACAGCAACAAGCTCACCCCCGACACCATCGACGCCCTCGATGACCTCGTGCCTTGCCTGCAGGGAGCATCTGGGGCCGTCCGCTTGGAGGGGCACACCGACGAACGTGGCACCACCGAGTACAACATGGCTCTGGGCAACCGTCGGGCGATCAGCGTCGAGGGCTACCTGGTGAGTCAGGGCGTCTCGCCGGACCGCCTGGAGTCCATCTCCTACGGTGAGGAGCGTCCCCTGCTTCGTGGCGCGGACGAAGAGGTCTGGTCGCAAAACCGACGAGTCCAGCTGATGCGGCGTCAGTGACCCTCCTCCTTCTCGCCTGTGTGCTGGATCGGACCGGGCAGTCAGCGTCGGCGGGATACGAACGCGAGCTGGCCCTCGCGCAGACTCGGGTCGAGGAACTCGAGACGGAGAACGCCAACATCGAAGCTCGAGTGGACCAACTCGAGGAGGTCAACCGCTACCGGGGCCAGCAAGAGGCCGCGAAGATGGAGAACCTGGACCAGGTCCGTGAGGAGGTCCAGAGACTTCGCGGGCTGGTCGAAGAGCTTCAGCACGAGGCGGACCTGGCGGCCGAGGATGAGTTGGCCTGGAAGGACGATGCCGCCTTCCGGCTCGAGTACGCGGAGGCGCGCCTGGCCTCCCTGGAGGAGACCCTGGGCCTCGAACCGCCCGCTGCGGACGGCGGAGAGCCTCCCAGCGAGGTCGATGAAGAGACCGGTGAGGTGGTGCTGAACGAGGGCGAGCCCACCCCAGTGGAGCTCCCCGAAGGGCCGGAGGCCTTGTTGAAGGAGGCCGAAGCGCACATGCTGGCCAACCGGCCTCGGGTGGCTCGCATCTACTACGAGCGCTTCCTGGCGGAGCACCCGGATCACGAACGTGCCGCCGAGGCGAGCTATCGCCTGGCCGAGACCTTCTTCAACGAGGGGGACTACAAGAAGGCGATCCTCCGCTTCGAGGATGTCGTGGGCTCCCACCCGGATTCCCACTGGGCTCCCTGGGCCATGGTGCGTCAGGGTGAGTGTTTCGGTCTGCTGGGCAAGCCCGTGGAGGCGGAACTCTTCTGGCGAGACGTCATCGATCAGTACCCCAGAACGAAGGCAGCGAAGGAGGCGAAGACGCTCCTGGACGGTTGACATCGCAGCGGCCAGTGGCTATCTGGCGCTCTCACCGCAGACTCCCAATGGAGAGCGGCCCGGAAGGGCGGCTCTTTTTTTTCGCCCGATGGATAACCGACCCCTCCAGCGCCACATCTTCCGGCTCATCGAGCCGACTGTAGGCGATCTCGGTTTCGAGCTCGTGGCGGTCGAGTTGACCATGGTGGAGGGTCGCCGGACCTTGCGCGTCTCGGTCGATCGTCCCGGTGGACTGGATGCCTCCTCCTTGAAGCAGCTCAGTCATGCCGTCTCTCCGGTGCTCGATGTCGATGACCCCTTGGGAGGGGCCTACAACCTCGAAGTCTCGAGCCCGGGAATTGAGCGTCCTCTGCAGCGCCCGGGTGATTTCATCCGGTTCAGGGGCTACCGCCTCAAGGTCCGCCTTCAGCCGAGCGAGCCCCGCCGTCGCTATACGGGGGTTCTCCGCGGCTTCCGCGACGGTCATGTCTTGATGGCCGTGGACGGCGAAGACGTTGATCTGGATTTCTGCCTTGTCGAGCAGGCCCGACTGGACCTGAGCCTCGACGAGTACCTTCAACTCGGGAAGGCACCGCCTCCCCGCGCTTCCGACCAGGAGCTTCTCTCATGATGATCAGCAATCTTGCGCGTTTGATCGACGAGGTCTACCGCGAGAAGAACATCCCTCGTGACTCGGTCATCGAGACGGTGGAGTCCGCCATGGTGGCCGCTGCTCGGAAGAGCTACGGCTTGGAGCGCGACATCGAGGCCCAGTACAACGAGGAACTGGGAGAGGTCGAGTTGTTCGAGTGGCGCCTCGTCGTCGATGAGGTGGAGGACTCCGACACGGAGATCGCATTCAACGACGCGCGCGAGCTGGATCCGGAGTGCATGGTGGGCGACAGCCTGGGCATGCGGATGGACGTCGAGATGTTGGGCCGGATCGCTGCGCAGACCGCGAAGCAGGTGCTCATCCAGCGCATTCGTGACGCCGAGCGCGAGGTGACCTTCAACGAGTTCCGCGACCGCAAGGGCGAACTCATCACCGGTATCGTGCGGCGCTTCGAGAAGGGCAACATCATCGTGGACCTGGGCCGGGCCGAGGCCATCCTGCCTCGTCGGGAGCAGGTGCACACCGAAACCTACCGTCAGGGTGACCGCATCCAGGCCTACGTCCTGGACATCACGCGGGCCAGCCGAAGCTCCCAGGTGGTGCTCAGCCGAACGCATCCTGTACTGCTCATGAAGCTCTTCGAACTCGAGGTTCCGGAGATCTACGAAGGCATCGTGCGGATCGAGGCCTGTGCCCGAGAGCCGGGTGTTCGGGCGAAGATCGCGGTCAGTTCGGGAGACTCGGACGTCGATCCGGTCGGCGCCTGCGTCGGACTCAAGGGCTCTCGCGTCCAGGCGGTGGTGGCCGAGCTCCGTGGCGAAGCCATCGACATCATTCCTTATCACCCGGACCCGGCGCGCTTCATCGTGCACGCCATCGCTCCCGCTTCGGTGACCCGCGTCTACATCGACGATCACACCCACTGCATGGAGCTCATCGTCCCGGACGATCAGCTGTCCAAGGCCATTGGTCGCCGAGGCATCAACGTGCGTCTGGCTGCCCAGTTGGCGGGCTGGAAGGTGGACATCTACAGCGAGACGCGTCACGACGAGCTCAACTCCCAGGCCTTCACCGAGCTCTCCCGCATCGACAACGTCGATGAGGAGACGGTGGAGTTGCTCATTCGCCACGGCTTCCGTACCGCCAAGTCGCTGTCGGACGCGGAGACCTACGAGGTCAGCTCCATCCTCGACATCGAAGAGGCAGAGGCAGCCGCCCTCATCGAGCGCGCAGACACGGTCTTGGAGCAGCTGATCCTCGAGGAGGCCCAGCGCATGCGCGAAGCGGAGGAGATGGTCGAGGACCTTCCGCCCGAGGAGGACTGAATCAATCCGAGGACCGAGGTAGTGAGCCGGGAGAAACGCCAACGGGAGACGATGGTGCGGCTCGTGCTGTCACCGGAAGGAGAGTTGTTGGTGGACTATCGCGCTCGACTTTCTGGTCGTGGAGCCTGGGTCGAGCCCAGCCGCGTCGCTGTGGAACAGCTGCAGGAAAAACCTGGGCTGCTCTACCGTGCCTTGAAGATCCGTCCCGACACGACGGGATTGCTCGAGAAGGTCAGAGAGGCCAATCTGCGCGCGGTGCTTGATGCACTCACCCTCTGTGCTCGTGCCGGGGCGCTCGCAGCCGGGAAGGATGGTGTGCGTGCCGCGATCCGCTCGGACAGGGCCCTGGCGGTGCTGCTGGCGAGCGATATCTCACCGCGACTGAAGGCTGACTTGGAGCGTCGCTGCGGTCCAATTCCCTGCGTCACCTTTGCCCTTGACCGCGAGGCTTTGGGGACTACGGTGGGCAAGGGTCTCCGCGCGGCGCTCGCCGTGCTTGCCGGTAAGCCTGGCAGGCACATGCTGCGTGAGTTGCACCGCTACCAAGCCTTGAGTTAAAGGCTCCGGCCGGAGCGCTTGCTCCGGAGGCGTTCGGGTACCAACGAGCAGGAAGAGCCGCGGCAACTCCTCTCTAGCGTCTCCCGGGTAGCTTGAATGAACCGGCCGTTTAGGCGGCCACGAAGGAAACATGGCGTCAAAGAAGGATCTCCTCGAGCGGATGCAGAAGTCGAAGCACGTCGTACGTCGACGTCGCCCCGACGCTGAACCTGCCGCTGTTGCGGAGAAGAAGGCAGCTCCAGAACCCGCTGCCAGTACACGGAAGACCGTGATCCGACGTCGTCGCCCGGACCGTTCCGGCGGGCGTTCTTCCGGCGAACGAAGCACCCCGTTCGTTCGGACACCGGGTGACACCCCTCGCCCCGCCTCGTTGAAGCGTCTGGACTCGGCAATGGGGGAGGATGATCCCACGCTGGCGAACAACGTCGAAGCGGAAGCGTCCGAGTCCGATGCTCCCGAATTGAACGCTGCGCCCGTCGAGGAGCCTGCGGCGATCGAGGATGCGCCGGCGGCCGAGCCTTCGGAGACCGAGTCGGCCGACTCGGCCGAGGTCGAGGCTGCCTCGGACTCCCAGCCCGAGCTCTCCGAGCCTGTCGAAGCCCCCAAAGCCGCCGAAGCCGCCGAAGCCGCCGAAGCCGCCGAAGCCGCCGAAGCCGCCGAAGCCGCCGAAGGCGCCGAAGCCGCCGAAGCCGCCGAAGCCGCGGAATCCACCGAATCTGCCGAACCGGCGCCGGTGCGGACACGCGATGCCAAGCCGCAGGAGGGCCCACCAACTCGCTCGAGGCTTCCGAGACTGCCGGGTCTCGGATCCGCCGTGGTCTCGCCTCCTCCGGGCTACGACCCCAACAACCCCGATGCCTGGCGACGACGTCAGGAGGCTCAGCGGGCTCGTGCCCAGGCCTTGGGTCAGACTCAGCTGGGCAACATGGGGGGGCGCAGCGAGCCCGCGGCCCGACCGGCCAAGCCCGATCGTGGCCGTCCTGACCCGAAGAAGAAGAAGGAAGAGCGGGGTCCAAGTCGTCGTCCTCGTCCCAAGCGCCGCGGTATGCGTGAGCGTCAGGTCATGGACCGGGTGCCGAGGGTGCGCAAGCCCAAGCGGCGCAAGGGTCCGAGGAAGGCCTCGCCGCCTCCCAAGGCGCAGAAGCGGAAGATCCTGGTCGACAACACGGTCTCCATCAAGCAGATGGCCCACGAGATGGGCGTCAAGGCGGGCCAGGTCCTGAAGGTCCTGATGAGCCTCGATGTCATGTGCAACATCAACGATCAGATCGACTTCGAGACCGCCCAGATCGTGGGCCAGGAGTTCGAGTACGAGATCGTCAACGTCGGGTTCCAGGAGGATCAGGTCCTCATTCAGCCCGACCTCGAAGGTGAAGACGATTCGGATGCCGTCTCCCGCCCGCCGGTCGTGACCATCATGGGCCACGTCGACCACGGCAAGACCACGCTTCTCGACACCATCCGCAAGGCCAAGGTCGCCGAGGGCGAAGCTGGCGGCATCACCCAGCATATTGGTGCCTACCAGGTCGATCGCGCCGGGCAGATCATCACCTTCATCGACACCCCGGGCCACGCAGCCTTCACAGAGATGCGCGCTCGGGGGGCCAATGCCACGGACATCGTCGTCCTCGTGGTGGCGGCGGACGACGGCGTCATGCCGCAGACCGTCGAGTCCATCAACCACACCAAGGCTGCTGGCGTACCCATCATCGTTGCGGTCAACAAGTGCGACAAGGCGGGGGTCAAGCCGGAGGTCATTCGCCAGAAGCTCATGGAGTACGAGCTCGTCGCCGAGGAATACGGTGGTGAGACCATGATGGTGAACATCTCGGCGCTCAAGGGCGATGGTGTGGACGGGCTCTTGGACGCTGTGCTGCTCGTGTCGGAGATGGCCGAGTTCAAGGCCAACACCGACCGTCACGCCGAGGGCGTGGTTCTCGAGGCTCGTGTGGAGCGAGGTCGCGGTAGCGTGGCCACCCTGCTCGTGCAGAAGGGCACCCTCAAGCCGAAGGATCCCCTTGTCTTGGGGCAGGTCTGGGGCAAGGTTCGCGCCATGAACGACTACACCGGTAGTCGCATCAAGTCCGCGGGTCCCAGCACCCCGGTCGAGGTCATTGGCCTGGACGAAGTCCCCGTCGCTGGCGACACCTTCGTGGTGGTGAAGAGTGAGAAGGACGCGAGGGCCCTGGCAGGCCACCGAGGCGACGAGGCCAAGCAGCTCGCGCTCACGTCCAAGAAGAAGCTCACGCTGCAGGAGCTCTTTGCACGCCGCGCCGAGGGCGAGCAGGAGAAGCTGAATCTCATCCTGCGTACGGACGTACAGGGCTCGCTCGAGGCCATCCGGGGCGCGATCGCGAAGATCGACGTCGACGGTGCCGACGTGGAACTCCTGCACAGCGCTGTCGGCGCGGTGTCCGAGTCCGACATCACCCTCGCATCGACCTACAACGGCATCGTCATCGGCTTCAATGTGCGTCCCGACCCGAAGGCTCGACGCCTGGCCGAAGGCAAGCAGGTCGAGGTTCGCCACTACAAGGTCATCTACGAGATGCTCGAGGACCTGGAGAACGCACTCACGGGTCTCCTTGCTCCGATCTACGAGGAGGACATCCTGGGCCACACGGAGGTTCGTGCGACCTTCAACATCCCGAAGGTGGGAACGGTGGCTGGCTGCTTCGTCCTGGACGGCAAGGTTGCGCGAGGCGCCCAGGTTCGCCTCACCCGCCAGGGTGTGGTCGTCTACGACGGCAAGCTGAACTCGCTGAAGCGCTTCAAGGAAGACGTCCGCGAGGTCCAGAACGGCTACGAGTGCGGTCTCGGGCTCGAGAACTTCAACGACGTCAAGGTCGGTGACGAGATCGAGTGCTACAAGGTGGTCCAGGTCGCGCGCAGCTGACGATGCTGACCGCATCGCTTCGGCTGGTTTTCCGGCTTCCTGAAGCGCGCTCCCTCAAGGATAAGCGGCGGGTTCGCAATCGCATCCGCGATCATGTTCGTGCGCGCTTCGAGGTCGTGATCAACGAGGTCGAAGAGCTCGACGAGCACCGGCGTCTCGTGCTGGGCGTCGCCGCGGTCGGTAACGACCGGCGGGTTCTGGAGTCGCTCCTGGACAAGGTGATCCGCTATGTCGATGAGCTCTACATGGCGGAGCGGGTCAGCGCGGAGAGAGAGGTCTGGAGTTTTTTCGAGCCTGAGTCTTGACATGACAACGGAATTGCCGACTTCGGAGTTATAGTCGTGTCATGAGGATGGCCCGTTCCCGTGGTGAGCAGTTCTGGATCACCCGCGGACAGTTGGCTGCTCTAGGGGTCACCACGGCGGCGGTCGCGGTCCTGGCTTTCTTCGTTGGCCTGATGGCCGGGCGTGCACAGACGCCCTCCGCCGAAGTGCCCCCCCAGGATCTGGGCCTGATCGCGTCGACGGTCGAGACCGATGCCTTGACAGAGCTGCTGGCGAAGGTCGAGGAGGCTGCCTCGACGACCATGCCGAGCGCCCTGGCCGAGTCCACGGACGGTCCGCTCGATTTCCCGGAGGAGTTGGTTGCTGAAGAGCTGGAGCTGGACCTCCCCGAGGAGCTGCCGGAGGAGGAGCCCGAAGCCGTCATCGTGGAGGCTGAGCCTCTCGACGAAGAGGGCCCCGAGCTCGCCCCAGAGCAGGTCCCCGAGGAGGGCTGGGCTGTCCAGGTGAACAGCTATCCCACCGTTGACGAAGCCAACGCCAGAGTGAGCGAGTTGCAGGACCAGGGCTTCAGAGCCTTTCGCGTGGACGCCCTGGTTCGAGGGGAGACCTGGCACCGGGTGAAGATCGGCCCCTACAGGAGCACTGAAGAGGCCTCAGAGGCCCAGTCATCCATCAACGAAGCGCTCGGCACCTGGGACTCGCGGGTCACGACGGTGCGCTGACCCGCAAGCCTGCTGGCTTGACCGCGCCGCCTAGGGTTGCGAGAATGGCGTCAGCCTGGAGAGGTGCGGATGTTGCTGCTGACTGCTCTGCTGTCGATTTCGCCGACGCTGTGCGCTGCTTCGGCCCAGGACCTGGACTTCGGATCCGCGGGTACGGCTACCGTTGCACAGGACCAATACGTCATTCAGCCGGGTGACACGCTGTGGGACATCTCCACTGCCTTCATGGGGAACTCCTACTACTGGCCTCGGCTGTGGTCCTACAACGACTACATCACCAACCCGCACTGGATCTACCCGGGGAACGTCATCTACTTCACCCCCGCGTCGCTTCTGGAACCACCCAGCATGACCATTGGTGGGGACACGCTGGTCGATCAGCCCCATACGATCGTGTACCCCAGCTACGAGACCTCGTCCGTCGAGTGTGGACCCGATGTGCGCTTCGAGTCCGAGAGGCCGAGCCATCAGTACCGGACACCCGCCTTCCTGGCCATGGAGGACGACGTCGAAGTCTGGGGTCGTGTGGCCTACGCCAAGACCGGCAACCGGTCCATCGGGGAGGAGGATCGAATCTACCTTCGGCTCGAAGACGTCGATGCTGTCGGCTGTGGCGACGTGGTCACCATCTTCCGAAAGGGAGAGTCGGTTCGGCATCCCAACGCCCGCAGGATCAAGTACGGCAACCTCTACACGGTGGTGGCCGACGCACGCGTGGTGCACGTGGATGCGGAGAGCGACACGGTCACTGCGATCGTTCGATCGTCCAACTTCGAGATGAAGCGGGGTGATCTCGTGGGGCCCGCCTATCCGACCGTCGCCGAGATCGGGGTCTCCTCTCCGCAAGGAGAGATGGAGGGTACGATCGTGGCCCGCGCAGGGCAGGAGAGCTACCGCCTCGCGGCGGTGGGTGAGACGGTGTTCATCGACCGCGGCCAGGCGGATGGTCTTCGCGTTGGGAACAGCTTCTACGTCGTCCATCATCGGGATGAGTCCATCAGCCTGGTCACCGAGTTCTCGCTCATTCCCGATCAGGTCGTGGGGCGCATCGTCATCACCCGCGTGGACGAGAACGTCTCTACGGGTGTCGTGGTCGATGCCAGCCGTCGCATCGGCGTCGGCGACCGGCTGAAGCAGCACATCGAGTAGCCGGTTATCGATTCTGGCTGACCACCTCCCGGCCTGTTCGGGAGAACGACATGCTCATTGCTGGAAGCTGGATCGCCGCAGCGCGATGGTCCGGCCGGCTGGATTTCCGCCCCTTGCTGGCGGCGCTGGATGAGGGGCCCGACGCCCTCGCACGGTCCGAGGCGCCTCCTTCCTTCGTGCTCGAGGCGCGGCGTACGCGAGCTCTGGATGGCCCTGCGCCCCTTCGTCTGGGCTCTTCGGAGTATCCCGCGCGCCTTCTGGATCTGGAGCGACCGCCGCCTCTGATCTGGTTCCGGGGTGAGTGCGGTCGGCTCGGAGATCCGGCTCTCTCCATCGTCGGAGCGCGCGCATCGACGCCTTACGGTCGGGCCATGGCTGCCTCCATTGCGCGAGAGGTCTGTCGCCGGGAGGGTGTGGTGGTCTCGGGGGGCGCTCGAGGGATCGACACGGCCGCGCACGAGTCCTGTTTGTCCGAGGGTGGCGGGACCGTGGCGGTCCTGGGTGGGGGGCTGGAAGGGCCCTTCACGGGAACCCAGCGTCGGCTTCATGCCCGTATTCGGGAAGGGGGCGGCTTGCTGCTCAGCGAACAGCCTCCCTGGGATCCGGCTCGACGCTGGACCTTTCCTCGCCGCAATCGACTCATCGCGGCTCTGGGCTGGGCCACGGTCGTCGTCGAAGCAGGAAAGGCCTCGGGCTCCCGCCACACCGCTTGCGCTGCACGGGAGATGGGACGAGAGGTGCTCGCGGTCCCCGGCAGGGTTGGCGAGCCGGCCAGCGTGGGCTGTCTGCAACTCATCGCCGAGGGGGCCAGTTGTGTGACCTCCGTGGTCGCGGTCGCAGACCGTCTGGGCAGGCCCCTGTCGGGTCGACTGCTCAGCGCCCTCCCAGCGAGCCCTCTCGAGCTCAGCCGGGTACTCGGTCAGGAGGCTCGCGGAGTCATGGGCCTGTTGGCGATGCTCGAGCTGAGAGGTATCGTCCAGCGCATGCCGGACGGGCGCTATGGGCTTCGTTGACAGTACCCGCGTGTGGGGGCGGCGCCGGGTTGTGCTGACCACCAATGCGGGTCGTTTTCTGGTCTTGCTGAGGCGGCTCGGGCACCTCTCTCCAGAGCATGAGCAGAATCTGCTCGAGGAGATCAGCCCGGCCTGCGAGGCCTTTGAAGACGAGCCGCTGGTGCTGGATCGCGACGATCTGAGGCGCCTCACGGCGTCCTGGCTGTTCCGAGTCCAGCTCGACCTGCCGCGGGACCAGGTGGTGCTCCTGGCCCGTGAGTGGGCCTTTCTGTTCGGTTAGGCCTTCTTCCGGCGACCCCGACCCCGCTTCTTGCTGGGCCCCTTGGCTCGCTTGTCGGCCAGCAGGCCCAGAGCGTCCTCCAGCGACAGGCTCTCGGGATCCATGCCCTTGCGGACGGTCGCGTTGAACTCGCCATCGGTCACGTAGGGACCGTAGCGGCCCTTCTTCAACACGACGGTTCTGCCTTCCTCGTCCTTGCCGAAGTCCTTCAGTACGGTGGCGCCGCCGCGGCGATTCTGTGGCTTGGCCAGGAGCTCCAGAGCCTCTGCCTGGGTGATCTCGAAGAGCCCCTTGTCCGCTGGCAGACTTCGGTTGACGTCGTTGCACTTGACGTAGGGCCCGTAGCGACCATTGAAGACCAGGATGTCGTGGCCCTCGGCGTTCTGGCCCAGGTTCCGCGGCAAGCTCAACAGCGCCAGGGCCTGCTTCAGGTCAACCGTCTCCGCTTCCATGCCTTGGAGCAGACTTCCTCGCTTGGGCTTCGTCTTCCCCTGCATTTCACCCAGCTGCACGTACCAACCGAAGCGCCCGTTGTGCAGGGTGACGCTGGTACCGTCGGCGTCCGTACCCAGGACCTTGGGCCCCTGTTTCTTGGCAGCGAGGAGTTCGATCGCCTTGTCGATCGTGAGCTCGTCCGGTGCCAGGGTTTCATCCAGACTGCGGGTCTCCTCACCGCTCTGCAGGTAGGGCCCGAAACGACCCACGCGGACGACGACCGGCACGCCAGCGTGCTCCCCGATGGGGATGGCGCAGATCTCCTGCGGCTTCGCTTCCTGCAGGGCGTGCTCGATGAGCGGGGTCAATCCGCTCGTCTTGCCCTTGTAGAAGCTGTCCAGGTAGCTCTCTGGCTTGAGCTTGCCCGTCGCGATCTCGTCCAGTCCGTCTTCGAGGGTAGCGGTGAAGGCGTAGTCCGCCAGCTTCTCGAAGTGATCTTCCATCAGCCGGGTCACGGCGAAGGCAGGCCACGTGGGAATCAGGCTCGTCCCCCGCTTGACCACGTATCCACGGTCCTGGACCGTCTCGATGATGGCAGCGTAGGTGCTCGGGCGGCCGATGCCCAGCTCCTCGAGGCGTTGTACGAGAGCCGCCTCTGTGAGACGCGGAGGAGGCTGGGTGTGCTTGCCCGTCGTCTGTGAATCGGAGAGCGAGGCAGGCATTCCCTTCTTGAGCGGGGGAAAGACGGCTTCGCCTTCTTCTGAGGCCCGGGCGCCGACGAAGGCGACTCGGAAGCCAGGAAAGGTGTAGGTCTTGCCCTTGGCGCGCAGCAAGGCCTCTTGACCCGAGGCCTGTGCTTTGGTGTCCACGGTCACGCGTTCGCCGCTCGCGTCGGCCATCTGGCAGGCGACGGCTCTCTTCCAGATGAGAGCGTAGAGCTTGGCTTCATCGCTTCCAAGGGTGCAGGAGGAGGGATCCCTCCAGGTCTCGCCAGCGGGGCGGATGGCTTCGTGAGCCTCCTGGGCCCCCCTCGCCTTGGACTTGTAGCGACGCGGGGAGTCGGGGAGGTAGTTCGCTCCCCAGCGCTTGGTCACCAGCGCCCTGGCCGCCTTGATGGCCTCGTTGCTCAGGTTCACCGAGTCCGTACGCATGTAGGTGATCCAACCGTTCTCGTAGAGCTTCTGCGCAGCCCGCATGGTTCGCGAGGCAGGCCACTTGAGGCGACGGTTGGCGTCCTGCTGGAGCTTGGACGTGGTGAAGGGGGGGAAGGGACTCTCCCGGAAGGCCTTCGTCTGTACGTCGCTGATGCTCGCCGAGGCACTGTCGAGGGCGAGGGCCAGCGCCTTGGCGGTGCTCTCGTCCAGCAGGGTGAGCTTTGCCTTGATGGTCTTCTTCAGCTGCCCTGTCTTGGGATCGAAGTCTCGCCCCACGGCCAGGCGCTTGCCGTCCAGCTCCACCAGGTCCGCCGAGAACTCACCACCGGCGATCGCGACCCCGCTCTTCAGGGTCCAGAACCCGGCCGAGACGAAAGCCATGCGCTCCCGCTCCCGCTCGACGATGAGCCGCACCGCCGGGCTCTGGACGCGACCAGCGGAGAGACCGCGCCGCACCTTCTTCCAGAGCAGCTCGGAGAGGTCGTAGCCGTAGAGGCGGTCGAGTACCCGGCGGGTCTCCTGGGCTCGGACGAGGTCCATGTCGATCGTTCGGGCCTGGTCCAGTGACGCCAGGATCGCCTTCTTCGTGATCTCGTGAAAGACCAGCCGGCGAACGGGAACCTTGGGCTTCAGTGTCTCGACGAGATGCCATGCGATGGCTTCGCCCTCGCGGTCCTCATCGGTCGCGAGCAACAACTCCGGGGCCTCCTTCAGCAAGGCCTTGAGCTTCTTGACCTGCTCGCGTCCCCGCTTCGTGAGTACATAGACCGGCGCGTAGCGGTTGGTCGTATCGACGGCGAGACGGCTCCAGGGCTTGCCCTTGGCCGACTTAGGGAGCTCCGAGGCCTTGGTGGCCAGGTCGCGGACGTGCCCGATGGACGCCTCTACGTGGAAGCCGCCACCCAGGTACTTTGAGATGGTCTTGGCCTTTGCGGGGGACTCGACGATGACGAGGGGCTTGGACAATCTCGATGCTCCAGGATGGGCCGGGTTGCCGGTATAGGCCCTGATCGCGCTGACGGCAAGCTGGTAGGCTGTGGATACGTGCCATCGGACATCGACCGATTTCTGCTGTACCTGAAGGCTGAGAGAGGGTCCAGCGACCATACGCTGAAGGCTTACCGTCGTGATCTGATGGCCCTGGAGAGCTTTCTCCAGGATCGTTCCCTCGTCCTTCGAAACGCGCGAACAGCGGATCTGCGGCTCTTTCTTGCCGCCCTGGCACGTCGGTCTCCCGCGCCATCCAGCACAGCGCGCCGCGCCAGTTGTTGGCGCAGCTTCTATCGCTGGGCACTGCGCGAGGAGCTGGTGGAGTCCAGCCCGGCCGAGTCGCTCAGCACGCCCAGGGTACCCCGCAAGGTGCCCCGCTTCCTGGACGTGACCGAGGCGAGCGATCTGGTCGAGCGCCCGACTCAGCGGGGGTGGTTTGCCCTGCGGAACCGGGCCCTGCTGGAACTGCTGTATGGCGCCGGCCTTCGCGTGGGGGAGAGCGCTGCACTGGACTGCCGGGACATCGATCTGGAGGAGCGCCTGGTGCTGGTCCGCAAGGCGAAGGGCTCAAAGCAACGGAGCGTGCCTTTCGGGGTGCCCGCCATGGAGGCACTCGCCGCCTGGCTCCGGGTGCACCCTGGGGGTGCCCCTCTCTTCCTCAACCGTGATCATGGTCGTCTCAGTGTTCGCTCCATGCACCGAATCGTTCGTGACAGTGGCGTGGCCAATGCCCTCGCAGGAGTGCACCCGCACGCCCTTCGCCACAGCTGTGCCACGCATCTGCTGGCCGGCGGAGCAGACCTCCGAGCCATCCAGGAACAGCTGGGTCACGCCTCCTTGTCCACCACCCAGCGGTACACTCATGTGAGCGTTGAGAGGTTGATGGCGGTGCATAGGAAGGCACATCCCCATGGGCGTTCGCGAGAGGAGTAGTCGGTAGGGTGGGACTCAGCGAGACCGAGTTGGTTGAGCTCAGGCAGCTCGGTGACATTCTGGAGAGGGGCACCTACTACGAGCTCTTCCGTATTCAACGGGTCTTCAACCGGGAAGACCTGAGGAACTCGTACTACGACCTGTCGCGGCGTTGGCATCCGGACCGCTTCTACCGCAGAGAGATCGGCGTGAACACGCTGATAGTCGAAGAGGTCTTCGCAGGCATCAACTTCGCCTACCGGACTCTCGATGATCCAGAGGAGAGGAGCCGGTACGACCGGGAGCTGGTCCTCCGTGGGATTGTCGACAAGCGCGTCCTGCCCCCCGACGACCCGAGGCCCAAGGTTCCTGACGAACCGGATCCGAGCACGGAGGAGCCGGCCAGCGGCGAGGAAGCTCCGCCTTCGAAAGGCCGAAAGGGCAAGAAGCGGCCCAAGAAGCGGCCCAAGAAGCAGATCTCTGCGCCGATGGCGGCCCTGAAGAAGCAACTCGTCAAGCGCCTTCGAAAGGCCAAGACCTACTACCAGAGCGGCCTGGAGAGCCTGAAGAACGAGCAGGTGCTCAAGGCCGCGAGCAGCTTCTACCTGGCGCACCAGTACGACCCACGGAACGAGGAGTACAAGAAGCGCTACCTGGAGACCAACGGGCAGGCAAGAGGGGTGAGGGCACAACAGCTCATCTCCCTCGCTCGTAGCGCCGAGGACTACGGCAGCTTCCGAGAGGCTGTCTCCTACTACCAGAAGGCGGTGGAACTGGATCCGCCCGAGGGTGCGGCCTACTACCGCCTGGGTCGGCTCTTGCGTCGGCTGGACGCGACCGATCGGGCCGCATTGGACAACCTGCGGGTCGCGGTGAACAAGACCGGCGACATGATCGAGTACCGCTTGCAGCTTGCGGAGTGCTTCGAGGACCACGGCATGAAGCTGAACGCTCACCGGGAGTACAAGTCCGCTCTGGAGATCGATTCCGGTAACGAAGCTGCGAAGACGGGTCTGAAGCGTACCCGCTAGGGATAAGGCCACCGCAGGAGGCTGAGATGCCGTGCACCGTGGTCGTCGGCGCCCAATGGGGTGACGAAGGCAAGGGCAAGATCGTGGACATCCTGGCGGCGGACGCCGACCTGGTCGTTCGCTTTCAGGGAGGCAACAACGCTGGCCATACCCTGGTGGTGGATGGCGAGAAGGTGGTCCTCCACCTGGTCCCAAGCGGCATCTTGAACGTTGGGACGGTCTGCGCCATAGGAAACGGCGTGGTGGTCGATCCGGCGGTGCTGGTCCGCGAGCTCGACACCCTGGCCTCGACGGGGCACGCGGTCCATCCGGAGCAGCTGCTCATCAGTCCGGGAGCCCACGTCATCCTGCCCTGGCACACCCGGCTGGATGAGTTGAGCGAGGCCGCCCGGGGTGCGCGTGCCATCGGAACCACCAAGAAGGGCATCGGTCCCTGCTACGAGGACAAGGTTGCGCGGCGCGGTGTGCGGGTGGCGGAGCTCATCGATGGGGATCGTCTTCAGCAGCGGG